>Ga0157306_10000043_pt1 | contig 21827 bp, 23 predicted proteins | sample NitcycUS163409C2_FD_108391 | JGI IMG/M metagenome (GOLD analysis project Ga0157306, IMG submission 108391) | Soil microbial communities from Arlington Agricultural Research Station in Wisconsin, USA - Nitrogen cycling UWRJ-S163-409C-2 | ecosystem: Environmental > Terrestrial > Soil >...
CGCCGCGGCGCTGGGCCGCGCCGGGCTGCTGACCAAGCGCGGCATCCCGAAGACGCCGACCGCTCTCCTGCAGGCCGCGGTGATGTCGGAGCACTACCGCGAGATGGTCGTGCTCTCCTCGCCGCCGCTGCCGCCCTTTGGCCTCGACCGCCTGCTGATGCCGCCGCTCGCCCGGCTCGGGCAGCGGCGCGGCTACCAGCCCGGCGCGATCATGGGGCCGGGCTCAGAGTCTCCTGCTGCCTGATCAGGCTCTCGGCGCACTCGACGATCATCTCCTCGGCCGGGCGCTGCTGCCAGCCGAGGCGCGATTCGGCCTTCTCGCTCGAGTACTCGTAGCGCAGGCCGAGCTGGTTGACGATCGAACGGATGCCCGGGTCGAAGCGGCTGGCCGCGCGGACGAGGAAGTCGGGCAGCGAGCGCTTCGGAACCTTGGGCGCCGCCGATCCGAGGCGCTCGCGCAGGATCGCTGCGACCTCGGAGGCCCAGAGGAACCGCCCGGCGGCGATGAAGCGCCCGCCGCCCGCCTCGGAGGCGGTCATCGCCCGGACGTGGAGATCGGCGACGTCGCGCACGTCGACGAAGCTGAAGCCGATCCGCGGGATGCCCGGCATCCCCTTCAGCATTCGCTCGATCACCTGCAGCGAGTAGGAATGGTCGTCGCTGAGCACCGGACCGAGGATCGCGCCGGGGTTGACGACCGCAAGCCGCTGCTCGGCGCCCTGCTGGGCGACGAAGTCCCAGGCGGCGCGCTCGGCGATCGTCTTCGAGCGCACGTAGGGCGAGAGGCCGGGCTTGTCCGGGTCGGTCCAGTCCTCCTCGGTGAGCACGCGGCCGGGCTTCGAGCCGCCGGCGACGGCTGCCACTGAGGAGGTGACGACGACGCGCTCGACCCCGGCATCGAGGCCGGCGCGCAGCACGCGCAGCGTCCCCTCGCGGGCCGGCACGATCAGCTCGTCGGGGTCCTTGGGCTGCACCGGCGGGAAGGGCGAGGCGACGTGCAGGACGTAGCTACAGCCGGCAAGTGCCTCCTGCCAGCCCTGGTCTTCGCTGAGGTCCGCTTTGCAGACCGAGAGCCGCTCGCCGGCGTCGAGCTGCGAGGCGACCGCGGCCCGCACCTCCGCCTCACGTGAGAGGTCCCGCACGGTGGTACGCACCCGATAGCCCTGGCGCAGCAGCTCGACCACGCACCAACCGCCGAGGAAGCCGGAGCCTCCCGTGACCAGCACCGTTCTCTCCTCGGCCGCCACCGTCGAGAGCGTAGCTCGACATCGCCTCGGCGGCTCGTTGCGCTAGCGCGCCAGCTCGGCCGGCGAGCCGATCCCCAGCCGAACGGCGAGCGTGAAGAAGGCGGCGGCGAAGGGGCTCGAAGCGGTGCGCTCGCGCAGGCCGGCCCAATCGATCTGCTCGCGCAGCGACCTGCCGATCTGCAGCAGGTCGCGGTAGTCGGCACTGTGCTCGTCGAGCGCCAGCAGCTTGGTGACGAGGATGTCGTCGAGGGCCATTACGCGGATCTGCATGCCGGCCACGTTCAGCTCGTCGCCACGCTCGATCACCTCGTCTGTGATCCGCACCCCTGCCGGCTCGAAGATCAGGTCGATCAACAGGTCTCCGTCCCAGGCCTTGAGCAGCCATTGCTCGGGTGGGACCTCGGCCCGCATGCCGGCGTCGGAGAGGGCGCGCTGGGCGCGCTCGGCGTCCTCGCGCTTGACCATCAGGTCGATGTCGTTGCTGGAGGGTGGCCCGCCCCGGGCCCAGCAGCCCAGGCCGCCGCCGAGCACGTAGGGGACGCGTTGGCTCTCGAGCGCAGCGACCGCTCGCTTGAGGCTGTCCGTGAGCGTTTCGAGCGCCTCGGGCACCACGCAGGCCCTACTCGTCGGGATGCGTACCTTCGGTGTCGAGCTCGGTCTCGGTCGACTCGACCTCGTCCGCATCTCCGTAGACCGCCGGATCGGGCTCCTCCTCTACTTCGCCCGCGTCGCGAAGCGGGTCGCCGAAGGGATCGCCGTGAGCCGCGTGCTCTTCGAGCAGCTCCTCGGCTTCCTCGAAGCCCTCCGACTCGCCGCCACCGTGCTCGGCGGCAGCGCGCTCAGCCTCGTCCATCTCCTCCATGCCGCTGCGCCCGCCGATGCTGGCGGCCTCGGCAGCTGCGGCCTCCTCCTGCTCGCGAACCTCGTTCTCGTCAAAGGTCTCCATGCTCACGGGCTGCCCGGCCTGGCTGCGCTCTAAACCTGTGCAGGAGGACGACCGGGGGCGTGGCTGGTGCGTCGTGCGCACCTTGCGGGTAGGGAGTAGGCCGATGGCAGCGACAAGCGATGGCCGCCTGCGGATTGCGGCGGCCGGGGACATCCACTGCCGCGACTCCAACCGCGAGGCGGTTGCCGCGGCCTTCGCCGCGGTCGACGGGGAAACGGACCTGATCCTGCTGGCCGGTGACCTGACAAGCCACGGTACGGCTGCCGAGGCCGAGATGCTCTGTGCCGCGGTCGAGGGGACATCGGCGCCTGTCTACGCGGTGCTCGGCAACCATGACTGGCACGGGGGAGAAGCGGATGCGGTCTCGGCACGCCTCGAAGAGGCCGGAATCACGATGCTCGACCGCCATGCCGCGGTCTGTGAGATCGGCGGCCTCGAGGTCGGCGTCGTCGGCGCCAAGGGCTTCGTCGGCGGCTTCGCGCCCCGGCACTTGCCGGACTTCGGCGAGCCTTCGCTGCGCGCCATCTACGCCGAGACCGGCGCCGAGGTGGAAGCGCTCGACGCGGGCCTGCGCGACGTGGCGACCTGCCCGGTGCGCATCGTCCTCCTCCACTACGCGCCGATCGAGGCGACGCTCGAGGGCGAGCCGCGCGAGATCTTCGTCTTCCTCGGCAGCGAGCGGCTCGCGGCGCCGATCCGCGAGCACGGCCCCGACCTCGTGCTCCACGGCCACGCCCACGAGGGTGCGCCCGAAGGGCGCATCGGCGCGACCCCCGTCCACAACGTGTCCCAGCCCGTCCTCGGCCACGACTTCTGGACGACGGAGCTCGACGCGAGCCACTCCCACAGCCCGATTCCCTGACCTGGCCGTGACGGCTCCTGGCGAGACCTGTTTCCAATGTCATTCCAAGGGAACTCGTAACCCCTGTTCCTCTTCTTCTCCAACAACCTGGGCTGCGGCGGCTCGCTGCTCGTCTCCGCCGTCGTCACCCTGATCCTCCTGCTGCTTTTCGGCGTGATCGAAATCGGCTAGGCACGGGCATCTTCCTCTTCCGCATGCCCCGCGCGACGATTGCCCTGCCGGCCGGCAGACGCCTGCGCCTGGTCGCCGTGCATCCTCAGCCACCAGACATGAGCGTCGAGCGCTGGCGTGAAGCGCTCGAGAGCCTTCCCACGCCGGGGATTGGAGTCCCCTGGGTCCTCATCGGAGACTTCAACGCGAGCTTCGACCAGGCCGAGTTCCGCGATCTCGTCGATGGCTGCTACCGCGACGCGGGCGATGCCGCCGGCAAGGGCCTGGAGCCGACCTGGCCGGGCCCGAGGAGCTGCCGTTGGGCCTGATGACGATCGACCACGTACTTGCCGACCGGCGCCTCGGCGTCGTCGAGTACGGGGTCGATGACCTGCGCGGCAGCGACCACCGAGCGATCCACGCGCGACTGGCTCTGCCCTAGCCCAGGTCGCGATTTCCTGCTCGGCCTCTACCTCCGGTCGCGCGGCGGGCGTCCCTCTCGCTCCATGTTCCCTCGCCCGCCGCGCCGCCCTGGCCGCTACTGGTTCTGCTCCGCCTGGGCGCGGATGCGCTCCTCCTGCTCGCGCAGCTCGGGCGTGAACTCCTCGCCGAAGTCCTCGGCCTCGAAGACCTGGCGGATTTCGATCTCGCCGGGCTCGTCGTGGGGGTTGGGGCAGCGCTTGATCCACTCGACCGCCTGCTCGAAGGAGTCCACCTGCATCAGCCAGAAGCCGGCGATCAGCTCCTTGGTCTCGGCGAAGGGGCCGTCGATCACGGTCCGCTCGCCGTCGCCGCCAAAGCTGACCCGAGCGCCCTTCGAGGTCGGGTGCAGGCCCTCGCCGGCCAGCAGCACCCCGGCCTTGACCATCTCCTCGTTGAACTCGCCCATCTCGGCGAGCAGCTCCTCGCTCGGCATCACGCCGGCCTCGGAGTCCTTCGTCGCCTTGACTATCGCCATCACTCTCATCTCGGTTCCTCCTTCGTTGTCGCGGGACCGGCAGCACCGGATTCCCTCTCTTTACCCCTACGACGAACGAGCGTCGCCGAAATCGACACGATCGTCGCGGCACTCGTTATCTACGCCAGGATTCGGCCGGAAATGCAGAAGTCCACCGACCTGCAGGGACCTCAGATCATTGAGCTACCAGACGACTCTCGAACCTCGGATTCGTTCGCAGGCTGCGAAAGAACCCACGGCCGCTGGGCGACTGATAAGCGGTCTAACATTGCCCCGTGTCGCCACGCTCCAAGCCTGAACTGGCGCATGACCACCTGGAGGCCGCAAGAGACGATCTTGAGGGCGAGCGCACCGGAGACGCGATCAATGCTCTTTTTTATGCGGGTGAGGCCGCAGTCGTCGCGCTCGCCGAAACGCACGGCATCGACACGAAAAAGAGCCACGTTCTCAAGGCCACCGCAGCAAGCCAGCTCCACCAGAAGGGCGTGCTGGACCACGACCTAGGGCCGCTTCTCAGGGAGCTAAACCAAGCCCGCAAGGACTACTGGTACGAAGGCGAGGATCCAGAAGTCGATCTTGAGGCGGCCTATGAGGAAATCGAGTGGCTCGTTGACAAGGCGACTGAGGGAGAGGAGTGATGGCGGTCGTACACGACATCGCTCCTGGCGGCGGCTGGTCTTTGCGGCTGGATTGGCACGACGAGTCGGTTTGGCAACAAAGGCTTCAGCGCGACCGAGAAGTTGCCACTTGTAACCAGAGTGCCGAGCAGCGAGCGATTACTGAGACGCTGATGTCACGTGCTCGCGAAGGCGGCGCCTCAGCATTTGCATTGACTGGCTCGACTGCCCGTGCTCAACGTACGGCTATCAGCGATCTCGATTACCACGTCATTGGAGAGAGGCCTCTTCACAGCGATTTGCCGGACGACGTTGACATATACGCAACCGACCTTCCCGGCTTCTGGGGCAAGCTCAATCAGGGGGACGACTTTGTGCAGTGGACATTGCGCTATGGCTGCGTTCTGTTCGACGAAGGGGGCTTTCAACAAGGGATGCAGCATTTGGCGAAGGAGGACCTCTGGCCTTCACCCGCACTCAAGTTTGCCCGGCTCGCAGAGCACATAAGACTCGCGCGCCGGCTGATCTCCATGGGAGACAGGGATGCCGCTCAGGATCAGGTACGAGCGACGCTGACATCCGTCTCAAGAGGGCTCCTGCTTAGCGCTCGCGTCTTCCCGCTAGCACGGGCAGAGCTACCTCAACAGCTAACGACGGTGGGGTTCCCCGAGCTCGGCCAAGCACTGCATCAGAGTATTGGCAGTGAGTTGACGCTCGATCAGCTAAGCCAAGCTCTTGATCTGGTTGACGGATCGACACCCGTGGAAGCGCTCGCTTCTTAGCTTCGGCAGACCGGTGAAGCGCTGATCCTGAAGCTCATCCAAAAGCTCCACAGGCTCTATTACGGCTGAGGCGGGGCCCAGGGCGTGCGCCTCGGTAGCCAGCGTGGGACGTTGCGCTTGTAGGTTCGGTAATCCTCACCGAAGCGACGCTCCAAGCTCGGCTCCTCATATAGCCGGAATCCGGCGTAGTTGAGCGTGAGGAAGAAGCCGAACCAGATCAGCAGCGGCGGCGATCCGAACAACGCTACCTCCCCCGCCAGCGTGGCTAGCACGGCGGCGATCATCGGATTGCGCACGTGACGGTAGGGCCCCTCGATGACGAGGCTCTGGGGCGGATCCCACGGCGCAAGCGTGCCTTGGCCGACGCGGGCGAACAGCCGTACCGTCCAAAGCCAGAGCCCGAAGCCGACGGCGATCAGGCTGAGGCCGAAGAGGATGGGCAGAGCGGCCAAACCCTTTCCCAGGCCCCAGCCGACGTTCGAGCCGCTGCTGATGAGGACGACGAGCGGTACAAACACCACCACGACACCGGGCAGAAGCGCAATCGCGCGAACCTGGCGCCAAACGTTCAAGCGGCTCCCCGCGGCGGCATCGAGCGGACATCCTAAGCGCGTATGGCCTGAACTCGAAACGTCTCAACAGCAAGCAAAGTTGGTGACCGTGCCGCCTCCGGCCCCTTGAGCGCCGCGCCGCTCGATGGAATCCCTTCACCAGACTTTCATCGGCGTTCTGAAATAAGCGACCGTCCAGTCGCGAAAGGAGTACGCAAATGCCATCCACCCAGGTCAGCAACCGGGTTGCCCTGGTCAGCCTCCTGCTTGCCTTTGCCGCACTCTTCCTCGTCGCCTGTGGCGGGAATGGCGGGGACGGCAGTGAGGACGGGAGCGTCGCGGCGGCGGGGCTGCCACACGGCGCTGCGCCCGTCGACCTCAACCCAGCCGACTTCAGCATCGAGATCGACAACCCCTACTGGCCGATGAGGCCCGGTAGCCGTTGGGTCTATCGAGAGGCGGATGGCGGAGGAGAGGTGCAGCGAGTCGTGGTCACCGTCACACAGGAGACGAAGCGGATCGCCAACGGCATCGAGGCGCGGGTCGTGCACGACGTGGTCAGCCAGGGTGGCGAGCCGGTCGAGATCACCGACGATTGGTACGCGCAGGACTCGGACGGCAACGTCTGGTATCTGGGCGAGCGCACGGCGGAGTACGAGAACCGCAAGGTGGTCTCCAGGAGGGGCTCGTGGGAGGCCGGCGTCGACGGCGCTCAGCCGGGGGTTGTCATGCCCGCCAAGCCCCGCCCCGGTTTGGCCTACCGTCAGGAGTACTACGCGGGCGAGGCGGAGGACAGGGCGAAGGTGTTGAGCGTCAACGACCAGGCGGAGGTGCCTTTCGGCCACTTTTCCGACGTGCTGCTGACCAAGGACCTCGTCCCACTCGAACCGGACGTGCTCGAGTACAAGCTCTACGCCCGTGGCGTCGGTCCGGTACTGACCCTCGACGTCTCCGGAGGGGCGGGTCGCGAGGAGTTGGTCGTCTACACCGATGGCCGGGACTAGGCCGGACTAGGTTCCAGACCAGCACGATCTATGTCTACCCCTCCCGTCAGGTGGGCCGAGGGCGCTGCACTGCTCTGAGCACGAGGCCGGCGATGCCGCCCAAAGCGATGATGGCGGCAACCCAGAGGATCGCGCTCGACAGCGCGTAGTGGCCGTCGGCACTCGAGATGGCCGCCTGGAGCGGCTGAGACCCGCGTCCCCGTTCTCTGCCGCCCCCCCCGGTTGTCGCCCCGGCGCGATCGGCACCTGGTGCGCCATCCGTGCTCCCGCCGCTCGACCCCGGCCCCGGGCCGGATCCGCCCCTTGAGACGCCTTCCCCGAACAGTGGCGCTTTTTCGCCGGCGGGGCCGTCTGACTTGCCGACCCCGGCCGCTTCGTCGCGAGCTTGGTCGAGGGGCAGCGCGTACTCTTTCCCGGCCGGGCTGTCGGGGTCGAAGAACACTTCTTCCTTCGCGAGCGCCCGCTGTGGGGTGGGGACGAGGAGCGCGAGCACGACGGCGCCGGCCAGTAGCATCGCGAAGCTCGTCTGGCGCCTGAGGATGCGGGGGCTGTATGAGTCGAACGGCATGGAAAGGTTGAGCAGGTGACTTTAGAGCAGGGCAGAGCGGCGGGAGCGCGTCTGGCGGCCCGCCTGGGCGCATGCGCGCTTCTCCTCCTCCTTTGGCTGTTCGCGGCGTCTGGCAGCGCCCGGGCTGCCGTCTCGACCCACAAGTTGATCTGGGGGCCGACCGACCCCGCCGCCTTCACCACCTATGCCGACCTGGGAGCAGGCCTCTATGAGATCGGGCTCAATTGGTCCCTGATCGCGCCCACAAAGCCCAACAACCCGACCGATCCATCGGACCCGGCCTACCAGTGGACTCCGGTGATCGACGAAGTGATCGCCAACGCACGAGCGCACGGGATGCAGGTAGTCCTCGAGATCTCCGGCGCCCCCGGCTGGGCCAACGGTGGCCGCCCCTGGCGCTTCGCCCCCGAGAATCCCCAGGACTATGGGGACTTCGTGGCAGCGGCTTCCAAGCGATGGCCCGAGGTTCGCTACTGGCAGATCTGGGGAGAGCCGTCCCGCCGCCCAAATTTCATGCCGCTCCCCAAGCGCGTGTTCGGCCTGGAGCTAACCCGCGCCCAGCGGCGGGGACCTGAACTGTATGCACAGATCCTCGACGCCGCCTACGTCTCCCTCAAGCAGGTGAATCCGGAAAATCTGGTGATCGGCGGCAATACCTACAGTGGTGGCGACATCAGGCCGCTCGCCTACATCAAGGCTCTGCGCCTACCCAACGGGAAGCCGCCCAGAATGGACATGTACGGTCAGAACCCGTTCGGCTACAGGAAGCCCGACCTGCGCGAGGATCTGCTCCAGCCCGGTAACGGCGTCGCCGACTTCTCCGATCTCGATGTCGTCGTCGAATACCTCGACCGCTACCTCTCTCGCGCCGGCAGGAACAAGCGCAAGCTGCGGCTCTTCATGTCGGAGTACTTCGTCCCGACCGATCACGCGAACTGGGAGTTCAACTACTGGGTCACGAAGAAGACCGCTGCCAACTGGTTGACTGCTGCACTGGACATCGCCCGCAGCTGGAAGCGCATCTACACCTTGGGCTGGTTCGCGCTCGAAGACGAAGCCCCGAACGGCTCCGGCACCGAGGTCAATCGTGGGCTGCTGACGCACAAGGGAGCGACGAAGCCTGCCTATTACGCGTTCAAGAATGGGTAGGCTGCTCGCCGTGATCGGGCGATGAAGGCTCTCGTTACCGGCGGCGCCGGATTCATCGGCTCCCACATAGCCACTCGTCTGATCGGTGACGGCCACGAGGTTCGCGTTCTCGACAACTTCTCGACCGGCTCGCGCTCGAACCTCGCCGCCTTCGAGGGCGAATTCGACCTGGTCGAGGGGGACATGCAGAGCTACGAGCGCGCGCATAACGCGGTTCAGGGCTGCGAGGTCGTTTTCCACCAGGCCGCCCTGCCCTCGGTACCGCGGTCGATCCAGGATCCGCTGACAAGCAACGCGGCAAACGTCGTCGGCACCCTCAACATCCTGCTCGCCTCGCGCGACAGCGGCGTGCGGCGGGTCGTATTTGCCTCCTCCTCCTCGATCTACGGGGCCGACCGAACCCTGCCCAAGCAGGAGGACCGAGCCCCGCTGCCGATCTCCCCCTACGCGGTGGCCAAGCTGGCGAGCGAGGGCTACTGCCGCAGCTTCTCCGAGGTCTACGGCCTGGAGACGGTGGCGTTGCGCTACTTCAACGTCTTCGGCCCGCGCCAGGATCCGCTTTCGCAGTACGCCGCGGTCATACCGCGGTTCATCACCGCCCTTCTGAACCGGGAGGCACCGGTCGTCTTCGGGGACGGTGAGCAGTCGCGCGACTTCACCTATATCGACAACGTGATCGACGCCAACCTGCGGGCCGCCGACGCGGAGGGCGTCTCAGGGCAGACCTTCAACGTCGCCTGCGGCGAGCGGATCAGCCTCAACCGGCTGCTGGAAGAGATCCGCGGCATCCTGGGCAGCGAGGTCGAGGCCTCCTACCTGGACCCCCGGCAAGGCGACGTGAAGCACTCTCTGGCCGACATATCGCTGGCCCGGGATCGACTCGGCTACGAGCCCCTCGTCGACTTCAACGAAGGGCTGCTGCGCACGGTGGAGGCACTGCGGGCTGAGGTCGAGTCGGGCAGCGCGCCGATCGCGTCCTGACGCGAATGCCGCTCGCACTCGCCGTCTGCGAGGAGGGGGCCGAGCCGAGCCCCGAGACCGAACGTCGCTTTTTCGCCAAGCTGCGCTTGCCCAACGGTACCTGGAAGACGACCTACCCCAAGCGGCTCGACGACGTCAACCAGAGGTTGCTCGAGCTTCTCCCGGAGGGACGCAGCCTGGAGGCGATGGACGTCGCCGTCTCCTCTGGCATCTCGACCGTCGAGTGGAGCGACCAGCTGCTGGCTAACGGCGTCCGGCACAAGCTGGTCGCGGGCGACATCGACCCGGATGGTCGGCTGATCAGTTGGGGTGGATGGCTCGCCGTGCTGTTCGACGGCAGCGGTCGCGAGCCCCTGCTGCTGGAGATTGGTTCGCTGACGCTTCCGGTGCGCTCCGAGAGGCGCTTGGCGAGGCTGGCGCGGCCGCTGCTGATCCCGAGCCTGCGCGTATTTGCCAGGCGGGCCCGCCCGGTCTCGCTCGTCAGCGCGGAGCTTCGCCGCCGCGCCGAGATCGAGCTGGTGCGTGACGACGTCACCGTTCCCGGCCGCTTTGCGGAGAGGTTCGACGTGATCCGGGTCGCCAACCTCCTTCAGCCCACCTACTTCGACGAGCGCACCCTGAGGACGATCGCCGTGAACCTGCGCGACCGGCTGCGTGACGGCGGCCTGCTGGTGATCTGTCGCACCGCCGAGGATGAGATCAACCGCGCAACGATCTTCCGACGTCGGGGCGATCGCTTCTCCTCAGAGGCGTCGATCAATGGGGGCTCTGAGGTCGAGGACCTCGTGCTCGCACTCTGAGCTCAGCGAGCGGGTCGGCGATTCGCGCAGAGGACCGCGGCTGCCAGCGCGATCGGGATCGACACCTGCGGGCTGGCGACGGTTTCGACGAAGACCATCCCCGCGGCGGCGCCCGCAAGCAGGCCGATTGCCGCTGCGGTGGGTCGATCTGGCCGAGCCCGGCGAGCCGCCACGATCGGCGCTGCGATCAACAGAGCCAGAAAGGCCAGGCCAGCCAACCCAAGCTCGGCGGAGACCAGCAGGTACTGGTTGTGCGCGGCCAGTCGCCCATAGTCGGCGCGTTCGGCCGAGTAGTCCGGGAAGGTGCTCCAGCCGATCCCCTGGATCGGCGCCGAGCCGAACGCGCGCAGCGCCAGCTCCGCGGCGTCGAGTCGCGATTGCACGTAGCGCTCTTCCAGCTGCGAGGCATCCGAGACGAGGTGATCGTAGACCGAGCCGCGAAGGCGCTCGGGGACAGCGAAAAGGCGCAGGCCACCGCCGGGCTCGTACGCGATCACGCCCACGTTGGCCACGTCGAAGCCCGCCCGCGCCCGCGGCTGCCAGAGGAAAAGCGCCGCGTGGGGGGACCTGATCCGGGGGCGCCAGGTCAAGGAGAGCGGCCGCCAGCGCAGGCCGAGCCGCACCGAGCGGGTCGTCCCGCCACCCGCGACCCGGTCGGCGAGGGCGAAGTCGAGTTGCGAGCCGGCGCCGGTCGCCCTTGCCAGGAACCGCAGCACGTAGGTGCCACCCCGCTCGGCTTCGCCCCAACGGAAGCTCGCCCCCTCCCCGGGGCGCTTGCCGCGTACCGCGAGGGCGCCGCCGCGGTTGCTGAGCTGCGAGGGTCCACTCGGGATCGGTCCCAGGCCGCGGGCGTCCCAGCCGCTCACGTCGCGCTGGTTCAGGGCGTCGAGGACAACCGGCGCAACCGCAAAGCTGGCGCTCTCGCGCCGCTCCTTGAAGACTGAGTAGAGGACCCCGGCGACGGCAACGGCGACCACGGTGCCGGCGAAGATCAGCGCCAGGCGACGGCGCGAGCCCCGCGCCTCCCACAGCGCCAAGGCGAGGATGCCGACGCCGGCGGCGATGATCCCACCGCGCGAGTAGGTGAGGACGAGCGCGGCGAGGAGGATCGCGATCGACCCTGCGAGCGCCAGTCGCTTGGCCTGGCCGACGACAGTTATGTAGGCGAGCGCCACCGGGATGCCGAGCGCCGCCGCCAGGCCCAGCTCGTTGGCGTTTCCGTAGCTGCCAGAGAGGCGGCCACCGGTGTCGGTCAGATCGACGGTGCCGGAGTTGATCGCGCCGACCCCGGCAAGGGCCAGCCCTGCCGCCAGCGTGAGGCCGGCGAGGGCGGCGATCAGGGCGCTGCAGCGCAGCCGCGGTTCGAAGCCGATCGCGACGACGGCCAGCAGGCCGATGACGCTGAGCTCGAAAAGGCCACCCGCCTTGCCTTCGCAGTTGCAACCCAGGGTCTTGGCGCTGAGGAAGGCCCAGCCGCAGAGGCCGACGTAGCCGACGACCAGCATCGTCGTCGCCAAATCGGGGCGGAAGCGGCCCGGCCTGTCGCGGAGTAGGTCGGCTGCAAGCAGCGCCGCGAAGAACAGCGCCGCAGCCCTGCCGACGGTCAGTGGCCCGGCCAGATGGGTCGCCGAGAAAGGAGCGAGGAAAGCGGCGACGGTGAGGCCGAGTTGGGTTCGGGCGAAGCCCGAGGTTGCGGAGGTCATCGACCCCGGGTGACGCTCAAGCGGCCTCGCCCTGGGCCCGGGGCCGCGGCAGCTGGCGCAAAGCGGCGGCAAGCAGGCTGACGAGCTGAGCCACGGTCGCCGTGCCGAGGAGCCAGATGAACGGGAGCAAGGAGATGATGTAGCGCTGCTCCCAGCGAGCGGTCAGCGCCACGCCGACGATGCCGACGCCGCCGACGATGAGCAAGGTGCTGGCGGCCAGTCGGCTCCGCTCCCGGCCGACGAAAGGCAGGATCAGCATCAGCAGGCCCCCGATGGTGAAGACGAAGAGGAGCTTGTTCAGCGACTGGGCGATCTGCCAGGGGATCCGTGTCAACCTCGAGTCGCCGGGAATCTCCTCCGTACCTGGGTTCAGGCCCCGGATATAGCCCCTGGTTTTGAAGACCTGATCGAAGTTTGGATCGCTGGTGAAGGTATGTGGGTCGAGGATTTCGCGGTAGAGGCCAAGCGCCTCGACCGTGTCGTCGGCATAAGCGCCGGGGTCGTCGAGGACCGTTTCGCGGGCGATTGCGCCCATCGCGGCATATGCCTCTCGCGGTGTCTTGCCCTCGCCTACGAAGGCGTTGTAGACGCCGCTGGTGGTGCCGGCGGCAGCGTGCGGCACGTTTGGGTCGGCCGTGTTGTAGACGCGCAGGGCAAGCCGTCCGTCGGCGGTATCGGGAGATGGCGGCATCTCGGCCCAGCTGACGGCTCTCGCGTAGAGCGCCAGCCCACCCTCGTTGGACACATTCGGGTCGCCGAACCGGATCAGGTTGTGGATGCACCAGGGGGCGAGGACGATCGCCATCGCTGCGACCGCGATCGCCGCGCAGCGAAGCGCCGGTCTCCAGGCCCGCGCTCCGACCAGCAGGGCCAGGGGGATCGCGACGAAGCCGATCAAGCCATTCGCTCGCACCAGTGTCGCCACCCCGAACATGACTCCCGCCGCCGCGAGAACCTCCCACCCGTCCTTCCCGGCTCGGACCCGAATCACTGACTCCGCCAGCAGGACGGCGGCGACGAAGAAGGCCACTCCGAACAGGTAGTCCGAGAGCGCGAACTGCTCGACCGCGATCGCCAGCGGGGACGCCGCTGTGAGGAAGCCGGCAACCACGCCAACCAGCGGGGAGAAGTACCGCCAACCGACCAGGACGACGAATGCCGGCAGCGCGATCCCGACGAGGTTCTGCAGGAAGACGACGCCATGGACCGGGTCGATTGCCACCAGTTCGAAGATCGCGAGCAGGGTCGCGTAGCCGGGGGCTCTGACGTTGTCGGTGTAGCCGCCGTGGAAGATGCCTTTGGCGATGGCCAGGTACTGGTCCGTGTCAGACGACGTAAAGGCCGAGCCGAGCAGCGGAGCACGGACGACAATCGCGACGAGCGTTACAGCTCCGAGGGCGATCAACCGCTTTGCATCGGTGAGAAACGCCAGCGCGCCGTTCAGATGCCGAGCCTTCCTCACCGACTCTGAGGCTCCTCCTCGACGGTCCCCATAGAAGGCCATGAGCCTATACTGCCGACGTGCGAGTCGGCAGGGGGTTCCGGAGCGTTTCGCGGTCAACTTTGTTCAAGGCAGCACTTCCCTTCTTCGCGGCTTGGGTCGTCATTCTCGGGATTTCCGCGTGCGGCGACTCCTCTCCGGCGACGTATCGGGTTCCCAACAATCTGATCTCGCAGTCCGAAGCCGAGCGGCAGCGGCCGGGCAGCGTCGAGCACGTCTTCCTCGAATACTGGTCGGACCTGCAGTACCAGTCCTGGGCGGAAGTGGCCGCCTACTACGACCCGGCGTTCCGTGATTCAGTCGGCACGGTGGCGATCATCGGCGGCAAGAAGATCAACGGCTCGAGCTATCCGCAGCTCAAGCCCACGATCGTCCGGGTCGGCGGCAACGACGACTTCACCACGATCAACTATTCACTCCTGTTCATCGACGGCACCAAGGAACTCGCCTCGGTCACATGGCGCAAGAACCGGGGCAGCTGGCAGCTCGTCTTCGATTCGCGGCTGGACGCGGAGCTGAAGCAGTACGCCGAAAACCAGGTCGAACTCGAAGAGAACGGCACCCTGCCGACCGAAGTCAATGACGTCTCGCCCGAGGCGGTACGCGCCGGCGCCGCGGCCGCTCAGGCTCAGGCCCGTTTCGTCCAGCAGGCGCTCGGCCTCAAGACTCTCTGAGCGAGCGCCCGAGCACCTCGCCGACGACGTCGAGATGGCCCTCGACGGATTTCTCGAGGTCGTGCTGGGTCAGAGCATGGCGGCGGGCGCCCTCACCGAGGCGCCGGCGCAGCTCAGCGTCTTCGATCAACCGCTCCAGCGCGGCGGCGATCTCGCGCGGCTCGCGGGAGACCAGGAGACCGCCCTCCGGGGAGACGATCTCGCGGGTGCCGCCACCGTCGGTGCCGACCAGCGGCCGCCCGATCAGGGCCGCCTCGATCAGCGCGTTGGGGCTGCCCTCGTTGTCGGAGAAGAGCAGGGCAGCGTCGTGCTCTGCCCAGAAGCCGTGCACGTCGGTGATCGGGCCACCGGCGTTGACGCGGTCGGCGAGGCCTCGCTCGGCGATCTGCGCCACGACCTGCTCACGCAGCGGGCCCGAGCCCGCCAGGTCGACCCGCCATGGAGTCTGGGTCTGCACCAGCTCCAGCGCGGCCAGCAACCTCGCGTGCCCCTTTTCCGGCCGGTAGTTGGCGAGGTAACCGAGCGCGACGGTCCCTCCGTTGGGAAGTGGCAGCGGCGCGACCGGGGCGTGCCCGTTGCGGACCAGGCGGAGGCGCTCGCGGGGGACTCCGCGGACTACCGCCTCGTCAAGCACGGCCTCGGAGTTGCCGGTGACAAGCCGGGCCCGCCGCTCGGCCCAGCGGATCGGTATGCGGAAGAATGCCCACCGTTCGGACGGCGATCCGCAGACGCTGCGGCGGCCGATCACGACCGGGACCCCGAGGGCGCGAGCGGCTGGGCTGACGGTCGCGGAGGCCTCCTCGAGCCAGGGGTAGGCGACGTCAGGGCGCAGTCGTCGCAGCGCGTCGTAGGTGCGGGGTACCGCGACGGCCGGGCGGATCGGGCGCGGCAAGCGCGAGGGGGAGAGCTGGATCAGCTTCACGCCGAGCTCCTCTAGGCGTTGCGCGTGGCCGGGGTCGCAGGTGGTCGAGAAGGTGAGCACCGAGGCCTCGATGCGCTCGGGATGAGCAGTCGAGATCAGCTGCATCAGCTGGCGCTCGGAGCCACCCAGCCCGAGACCGCCGATGGCGAACGCGACCCGCGGCCTAGCCGGCATCGATCCAGCTCCGGTGCCACTGCTCCAGCACGGCCAGGTTCCACACCCGGTAGGTGTGATCGGCACGGCCCTCGAGGTGCTCTCCGACGAGCCGGCGCACCTCCGCCGCGTCGAAATAGCCGCGCGCCAGGCTGCGGGGGTCGAGCAGGAGGTCCTCGACCCAGGGCCGCAGCTCGCGGCGCAGCCAGGCGCCGACGGGAATGCCGAAGCCCTGCTTGCGACGCCCCACGAGGTCGGCCGGGAGGCCGCGTCGACGGGCCAGCTCCTTGAGGGCCCACTTCGTCGTGCGGCCACGCAGCTTCATCCGTGTCGGCAGCCCCGCCGCGAGCTCCTGTACCCGGTAGTCGAGGAGCGGCGAGCGCACCTCGAGCGCCGTGGACATCGACATCCTGTCCACCTTCAGCAGTAGATCGCCCGGCAGGTAGGTGGCGGTGTCGAGGGCCAGGTAGCGGTCGACTCCCGGGAGGTCCGGGAGGGTCAGCGTCTCCTCCCAGACTGCGGCAGGGTCGCCGGCCGTCCCGATGAAGCCCGGTGTGCAGAGTAGCGACAGATCGGTGGGCGTGAAGTGGGACATCAGCGAGGCGTAGCGCTCACCTGGGGCGAGGGCCTGGAAGCCTGCTGCCCGGCGCAGTCGAATGGCGCGATCCGGAAGCAGAGAGAGCGCCCCGCTTTTAGCCAGCAGCCGTGCGGCGCCGCGTCCGATCTCGCGCTCGCCGACGGCGAGATAGCGCTGATAGCCGGCGAATGCCTCATCGCCGCCGTCGCCGGAGAGCGCCACCGTCACCCGCTCCCTGGTCATCTTCGAGAGCAGCAGGGTGGGGATCGCCGAGGAGTCGGCGAAGGGCTCCCCCGCGTGGCGGACGGCGTCGGCTATCAGCGGCACCATCGCCGGTTCCAGGACCCGGTCCTCGTGCTCGGTGCCATAGATCTCGGCGACCCGGCGGGCGTGCTTGCCCTCGCTGAAGCCTGCCTCGGGAAAGTCGATCGAGAAGGTCTTCACCGCGTTGCAGGCCTCCGCCATGTAGCTGACGACGAGGCTCGAATCGATTCCCCCCGACAGAAACGCTCCGAGCGGGACGTCCGCGACCAGGCGGTCGCGAGTGGCTTCCCCCAGCAGCGAGTCGAGGCGCTCCAGCGACTCCTCCTCTGACCCTTCCTCCGCCTTCGAGAAGTCCAACTGCCAGTAGCGCTCGATCCGGGTCCTCCCCCGTTCGTGCAAGAGCGTCTCCCCCGGAGCGAGCTTGCGGATTCCCGCGAAGCCAGTGCGCGGAGGTGGCACGTACTGCAGCGTCAGGTAGTCGAGCAGCGCCCGCGGATCGGGGCGGCGATCGACCAGGCCGCTGGCCAGGATCGCCCCGGGCTCGCTCGCGTAGAGGATCCCTTCGCCCACTGGGGCCCAGTAGAGGGGCTTGACCCCAAGGCGGTCCCTGGCCAACAGGAGCCTCTCCGCCCGCTCGTCCCAGAGGGCGATGGCGAACATTCCCTGCAGCTCGCGTACGCAGCCGGCGCCGCGCTCCTCGTACAGGTGCGCGATCACCTCGCTGTCGGAGCCGCTGCGGAACTCATGGCCGCGCGACCGCAGCTCCGCCCGCAGGCGGCGGAAGTTGTAGATCTCGCCGTTGCAGGTGACATGGACCTTGCGGTCCTCGCTGGCGATCGGCTGCTCTCCCGTCTCCAGGTCGATGATCGCCAGGCGCCGGAACCCCAGCGCCACCTTGCCGGGCAGGAAGAGCTCTCCCGCGTCGTCGGGCCCACGATAGGCGATCGCATCGCACATCCGGCGTAGGGTCTCCCGATCGCCACCGACGTCGCCGGCCCAGCCCGCGATCCCGCACATCGCTAGCCCACCACCCGGCGCAGCAGTCGCGGCAGCGCGTCGTCGCGGCGGGGAAGTCTGATCGCGTCTCTCATCGGCACGTTTCCGTAGCGGGAGAGGAGATACAGCATCAGGACCCCGGCAAGCCAGTAGGAGACGACCGAGGCGAGCGAGGCGCCGCTGATGCCGATCGCCGGGACGAGGACGAAGTTCAGCGCCACGTTCAGCGCCAGCCCGGCCGTCGCTGCCGCCGAGATCACCAGCGGGGGGGCGATCCTGACGAGCAGGCCGCGGGCGGGTTCCTCTACGGCGAGCGCGACGACGGCGGGCATCAGCAGCACAAAGGGCAGCACGCTGGCCTCCCACTCGGCGCCGTAGACGAAGACGATAAAGGGGTAGGACACAAGCGCCGCCGCCAGGCCGAGCAGCACGGCCACGCCAACGTTCTGGCTGATGAAGTCGACCGTGTAGGAGGCCGCGGCCTTCGCATCGATCTTCGTCTGCGCCTCCAAGGCGGCCAGGGCGATCGTGGCGACCGCGGTGAAGACGATGTCGGCGAGGCTGGCGGAGAGCGAGTACAGGCCGGCCTCGTGCGTGGTGGCGAGCAGGCCGATGAGAAAAAGGTCGACTTTGAGATTGAGCCAGAGGGCGATTGAAGCCGGTTGCAGCCGGATGCCGATGTGAAGCGCCGAGCGGATCAGCCGCGGCTCGGTGATCGGGGAGAGGGCGCGGATGCCGATCTGCCTTGCCAGCACGATCGCCAGGGTCAGCGCGACTCCGGCGATCGTCAGCAGCGCGGCCAGCATCGTCAGCTGGGGGGAGATGCCGACGCCGAGCTCGAGTCCGACTATCAACAGGAACTGGATCACCGCCCCGACCGCGATGATCCAGCCATAGGGGCGCAGCAAGCCCATGCGCAGCAGCAGCGCCGTCGCCATCTGCCCGATCAGGGTGAAGGGGATCGTCGCCGCGGCCAGCGCCACGGTGGCGGTGTTCGCTCCTCCCAGCAGGGCGTCGCGCTCGGATAGCCCGATCGCCAGCGTGGCGGCGGTGCCGAGAAGCCCTAGCGTCAGCGCAAAGAACGAAGCAAGTCGGCCGAGCTCGTCGAGCGATGCTTCCTTGCGGGCCATCATCCGTGCGACCGACTGCTCGACCGAGAGGTGCGAGATGACCCAGACCATCGTCGCCAGGTTGAGCGCAAGCGCGTACTGGCCCCGCCCCTCCGGCCCCAGCGCCCGGGTCGCGATCAGGCTGAGGAGGAAGAGGAAGACGAACTGGACCGCACGGAAGCCGAGCAGGCGCCCGCCGCCTACCATCGCCGAGGAGACGAGCAGCTCGGGCTCGGTCAGCGGCGGCGGCGGCGGCTCGGCGCCCGCGGACCGAGGGTCCACATGCGGTCTCTCGGTCACTCGGCGGGCGCCGCGTCGAGCAGGCGTGAGTAGAGGAGGTCGAGGTCGTCGAGCAGACGGGCCACCGTGAACCTCTCGGCGACGTGCTGCCTGGCGCGAGCGCCCATTCCCCGGCGCAGCTCGGGCTCGCTGGCGATCTGCGCGATCCGCGCAGCGATCGCCGCCTCGTCGCCCGGCGGCGTCAGCAGGCCAGCGCCCTCGACGACGATGTCGGGCACTCCACCGACCTCGGTCGCCACCGCTGGCCGGCCCGCCGCCGCCGCCTCGATCAGGGCCACCGGGGTGCCCTCGTTGTCCGAGGTGAGCAGCGCCGCGTCGCTCGCCGCCGCGATCCGCGGCAGGTCGCGGCGATAGCCGAGGAAGTCGACCGCCCCGGCGCAACCCAGGCTCTGGGCGAGGCTTTCCAGCTGTGGGCGCAGAAGGCCGTCGCCGACGACCGCGACGCGCGCCGGCGCTCCGCTCTGGCGTGCCAGGGCGAGCGAGCGCAGCATCAGCTCGGGCCGCTTGATCGGGACGAGCCGGCCCGTATAGGTGAAGAGCACCTCGTCAGAACCGGCGCCGATCTCTTCGCGAAAGCTCCGCTCGGGATCGAGGCCCAGCGCCAGGAAGGGGTCGAGCTCGAGGCCCAGCGGCACCACCGCGAACTTCACTCGCGGGGCGACCTTCAGCTCGACCAGCTCGTCGACCGTTGCCTTGCTGACGCCGATCAGGCGGTCGCTGACTCTGGCCAGTCCCCGCTCGATCGACCTGAAGACCCTCGTCTTGAGCGGTCCGAAGTAGCCGCGCAGCACATGGCCGTGGTAGGTGTGGATCACGATCGGGCGCTGCCGCCGCGCCAGCAGTGCCGCCAAGCGTCCCAGCATTCCCGCCTTCGCAGTGTGGGTTTCGACGATCTCGGGCCGGAAGGCACGCACCACCCGGATCAGATCGACCAGCGCTAGGAGATCGCGCAGCGGCCGGATCTCGGGGCCCAGCCTGTCGAGGTAGCGAACGGGGATTCCGTCGAGGTCCGAGTGCTCCTCCTCGCCCGCTCCGGCCCTGCCGGTGACGAGCAGCGTCTCGTAGCCTCTCTCAGTGAGCCCGCGACTGAGCAGGGCCACGTGATGCGCCGGACCGCCCAGATTCATTCGCGCAATTACCCGGAGCACCCGGATCGGCGGTTTGGGCGCTGGCATTGGGGTTATTATCGCCGCGAGTCAGCGCGTTGGGCGGGCGTGTGGTCGGTTGCGGCCGGCTTTGACTGGGATCGGTCGATATGGAAGGGCTTGGCACGTGAGATACCTGATAACGGGAGGCGCGGGCTTCATTGGCTCCCACCTTGCCGACGCCCTGATCGCCCGCGGCGACACGGTTCTCATCCTCGACGATCTCAGCACCGGCCGGCGGCAGAACCTCGAGTCGGCGCTCGGCAGCGGCGCCGCCGAGTTGGTCGAGGGATCGATCCTCGACCGGGCGCTGGTCGAGGATTGCGTGGGAGCGACCGACGTCTGCCTTCATCTCGCCGCCGCCGTCGGCGTCGAACTGATCCTCGAACAGCCACTGGAGTCGCTGCTCTGCAACGTCCGCGGGAGCGACATCGTCATCTCGGCGGTGGCGGCCAGGGGCGGCAAGACGCTTGTCGTCTCCTCCTCGGAGGTCTACGGCAAGAACAGCGTCGGCCCGCTGACAGAGACCTCCGACCGAATTCTTGGCCCGCCATCGACGGCGCGCTGGGCGTACTCAACGGCCAAGGCCTTCTCCGAGGTCCTGGCGAATGCCTACGGGTACGAGACCGATGCCGAGTCGGTCGTCGTGCGTCTCTTCAACACCGTCGGGCCGCGGCAGAGCGGCTCCTACGGCATGGTCCTGCCGCGCCTCGTCCAGCAGGCGATCTCCGGCGAGAACCTGACGGTCTACGGCGACGGCACCCAGACCCGGTGCTTCGCCCACGTCGGCGATGTGGTCGACGCGATCCTGCTGCTGCTGGAGACCGAGGAGGCGGTGGGGCGGACGTTCAACATCGGCTCGCCGAACGAGATCTCGATCCGCGACCTTGCCGCCCGCGTGATCGAGCGCACCGGCTCGAGCTCCGGGATCAGCCTGATCCCCTACGAGGAGGCCTACGGCAAAGGCTTCGAGGAAATCGGCCGACGCCACCCCGACCTCGGTCTTATCCATGGCGTCACCGGCTGGTTCCCGGTCCGCACGATCGACGACATGATCGACGACGTCATCGCCGACCAGCCCGCCCACGTTGCTTGAGCTCTCCGAGGGCATTGAGGTGGTTCTCACCTTCCTCCTGACAGCGGCGCTGACCGCGGTCACGGTGCCCGCAGCGATTGCGCTCGCCGGCCGCACCGGCTTCCTCGATGCCCCCGCTGGATACAAGGCGCACCGCCGCCCGACCCCGTATCTCGGCGGCGCCGCCGTCCTCGCAGCCGCCGCGCTGCCAATCCTGCTCTTCGGCGACGACCTCGGCCGCTACTGGCCACTGCTGCTCGGCACCATCGGCCTTGCGGCGGTCGGCACGGTCGACGACCGCGTCAACCTCTCGCCCTACCTGCGGGTCGGCACCGAGCTCCTCGCCGCCTGGCTGCTCTGGACCCAGGGCCTCGGTTGGTCGTTCCTCGACAGCGGCCTGGCGGACTTCTTGCTGACGGCCTTCTGGGTCATCGGCATCGTCAACGCCTTCAACCTCATGGACAACCTCGACGGTGCCGCATCCAGCGTCGCTGCGGTGTCGTCGGCATGTGTCGTCGCCCTGGCGCTGTTTGGCGGCGACTCGACCCTGGCGTTGATCGCAATTGCGCTTGTCGGGGCCCTGGTCGGGTTTCTTCGCTTCAACCTCGCGCGTCCCGCCCGGATCTTCCTCGGCGACGGCGGCAGCATGGCGATCGGCTTTCTTCTTGCCGGCGGCTTGATGTCGGCACCGATGGGGGAGCTCTCGGGCTGGCCAGCCGTGATCGCCGCAGCCGTCGCGGTCGGTCTGCCGGCTTTCGACACATCGCTGGTGGTCCTCTCGCGGCGCCGCCGC
>Ga0157306_10000045_pt1 | contig 20952 bp, 17 predicted proteins | sample NitcycUS163409C2_FD_108391 | JGI IMG/M metagenome (GOLD analysis project Ga0157306, IMG submission 108391) | Soil microbial communities from Arlington Agricultural Research Station in Wisconsin, USA - Nitrogen cycling UWRJ-S163-409C-2 | ecosystem: Environmental > Terrestrial > Soil >...
CGGGCGCCGGCCGCGCGAAACTTGCCCGCAACCTCGGGGACGAGCGCGACACGCGTCTCGCCTGGCGTGACCTCGCGAAGGACGCCTATCGTGATCGGCATCAGGACGGAACCTCCCGTTGATCCCGGCCAGGCGTTCGTTCGCGCCGTCACGCCGGGATTCCTCGTATTTCGTGAGCTCTGGCTTAATTTGAATTATCGCATACGGGTAACGTATCGTGAGCGCACCGTCCCGCCCCCGGCAGCCAACCGGCCGCGGGACGGCATTGATGAGGATGGGTCGTGTACAGCCTGTCGCAGGAGGTCCTTCGTACCGACGTCTCGGGGATGCCACTGGAGTGGATCGACTACCGGGACGCCGTCCGTTTGCATTTCATGGGCCAGATCGCCTACGCCTGCGGGCAGCCGCTGTTCCGGCTGTGGGGCGGGGTGAATGCGCGCAGCGGTCGCCGCACGTCCGTCGAGGTCAACTCGATCGTCGCGACTCTCGGTCACTCCCATAACCCTGGCAACCTGATGAGCGGCTACGTACCGCCGCTCAACAACGAGACGTTGTTCCGCCGCGATGGACACCTCTGCATGTACTGCGGGCAGCGTTTCACATCCAGCCAGCTGTCGCGCGATCACGTGACGCCGCTGTCGCGCGGCGGCCGCGACGCCTGGAGCAATGTCGTGGCCGCCTGCCGGCGTTGCAACAACCTCAAGGCCTGGCGGACGCCGGAGCAGGCGCGGCTGCAGCTCATCGCGATCCCGTTCACCCCGAGCTACGCCGAGTACATCTATCTCAAGGGTCGGCGTGTGCTCGCCGACCAGATGGAGTACCTGCGCGCGCACTTCCCGCGTTCGAGTCCTCTGCACCAGCGGTTGAAGAGATCGCTCTCCTGATCCCTCGGCGCGACGGCGCCTCAATCCGCCGAGCCGAGCGCGTATCCGCCGTCGATGGCGATCTGCTGACCCGTGATGTAGGCGGAGGCGGGCGAGGCCAGGAACAGCGCAAGGCCGTAGATGTCTTCCGGAAAGCCGACGCGGTGCATCGGCACCGCCTGGGCAAAAACCTTTTGCAGCTCGGGATTCTTCAGGTGTCCGCCCCCGATGTTGGTGACGAACAGCCCGGGCGCGATGGCGTTCACCGTAATTTTGTGCATCGCAAGCTCCATCGCGACGTTGTGCACCAGGTGATGACATGCGGCCTTGGCAGCCATGTAGGCTGCGCCGACCGCGGGCTCGACGCGCAGCGCGGCGACGGAGGTTGTGACGATGATGCGCCCGCTCTTGCGCGGCTTCATGTGCCGTGCGGCCGCGCGCACGGTGGCAAATACACCGTTGAGGTTGACGTTGATGGTCCGGTTCCACCGTTCGTCGGAGTAATTCTCGAGTGCGCCCTCGTCCGGACGGCCGCGGTCCGTTCCGAACCATGCGCCGAGGAAGCCGGGACCTGAATCGATGCCGGCATTCGCGAACACGACGTCGAGACGCCCGTAACGGGCGGCCGCCTCGTCGAAGGCGGAGTCGAGCGCCGGATGGTCGGTGACATCGACCACCTTTCCTTGCACGTCGAATCCGGCCGCTCGCAGGCGTCCGGTTTCGTCGGCGACGCGGCGGGTGTCGAGGTCGAGCAGCGTGACACGAGCGCCGTTTGCGGCTAGCGCCTCGACGAAACCCAGGCCCAGGCCGCTCGCGCCGCCCGTGACGATCACGCCGAGTCCCTCTACCTTGAACAGCTCCGAGATCTTCATGCCCGGTTCCTCGTGGTGCTCAGTTGCGTCCGCAAATGCTGCGGATCTATTCAGCTGGGCCAGAGGCCCAGTACCAGGCCGAAGGCCGCGAACTGCGCGATATGATAGCCGCCGTCGATCAGCAGCGCCGCGACTGGCCGGTTGGCGAACATGTAATTGACGCCGAAGCTGGTTGCCACGAGGCACAGGCCGACGATCACGCCCGTCTGCAATCCGGCCATCGCACCCGTCCCCGGCGGGATCAGCGTGGACAGAAATCCCGCCGCGATGAGGCTGAACAGGTATGCGAATCCAAAGACCTTGGCGGGATGCCCCGGCTTGGCATCCGATACGGACATCGCCTTGCGCCATCTATCGCCGAACAGCGCGTTCGAGTACCAGGGACCACCGATCAGGAACGTGGCCAGTGCGGCGACGGCCGCACCCGGGACATTCACATCGAGCATGATTCACCCCCGCTGATTTGTTCGTCCGCTCCGCTTGCCGCGGCTTGCCGGCGATGCTACACCCGCCGATAGTTCCGGCGCCGGGTTCAACGATTGGCCGAGCCCGGCCGCTGCATTTCGGGTATGGTCGCGCCGTGCTGTATCTCGTCGACGCCAGCGTGTTCGTGTTCCGGGCCTACTACTCGGTGCCGATCGAGATCGCCGACCCCGATGGCAACCCGGTCAACGCGCTGCACGGTTTTGCACGTTTCCTGGGCGATCTCATCGAGAAGCACGCGCCGGTCCACATGGCGGTGGCTTTCGATCAGACGCTGACACCGTCGTATCGCAACGATATCTATCCAGCCTACAAGGCAAACCGCGAACCCGCTCCGGCCGAACTGCGGCGGCAGTTCGCGCTATGCCGGGCGTTCTGCCGCGTGCTCGGTGTCGCGGAGTTCGCGAGCCCCCGCTATGAGGCCGACGACATCATCGGAACGCTGGCGGCCAGGGCCCGCGAGGCGGGTCGCCCGGTGACCATCGCGAGCCGTGACAAGGACCTGACCCAGCTCCTCACCGGCGCGGATACCTACTGGGACGCGATCGCGGACGTGCGATACGGGTACGACGACATCGAGGCCCGGTTTGGCGTGCGGCCGGAGCGCATGGCGGACTTTCTCGCACTGATGGGCGACAGTGTCGACAACATACCCGGCGTGCCGGGTGTCGGTCGCAAGACCGCGCAGCAGCTGCTCAAGCACTACGACACGCTGACGGGCGTGTTCGACAACCTCGACGGAATCCCGAAGCTCAAGTTCCGTGGCGCGAGCTTTGTCGCGCAGAGCCTGCGCGAGCATCGCGAGTCGGCGTACCTGGCGCGCAGGCTCACCGGGATCGTGTGCGACATGCCGATGGACGAGGAGCTTGCGGACCTCGAGCGCCGTGCACCGGATCTTGGAGGCGTCGATGGCTTCTGCGATGCCCAGGGGTTCGGGCGCATGCTGCGGGAGCAGGCGAAACGCATCGCGGCACGCATGACGACGTGAAACGGAGCGGCTGTGCCGCGTGAGGATGCGACCGAGACGCTGCGGTGGGCATTGCAGACCGCGCTCGGCCGTTCGCTCGAGCCCGCGCCCTCGGCGCAGGTCGCCGGCGGCAGCATCGACGAGTGCGTGCGCTGGTCCAGTGACAACGGCGACCTCTTCATAAAGCTCGCGCCGGTGCAACGGCTGCCGGCGTTCGAGGCTGAGGCCGCGGGACTCGCGGAGCTCGCCGCCGCCGCTGCGATCCGGGTTCCCGCGCTGCTGGGCACCGGTACGGCTGCCTCGACGGCCTGGCTCGCGCTGCGCTGGATCGACTTCACCACGCCTGTCAGGCACAGCGAAGCGCTGCTCGGCGAGCAGCTTGCAAGCCTGCACCGCGTCGGGGCGCCGAGCTTCGGCTGGCATCGCGACAACTCGATCGGTGCGACGCCGCAGCGCAATGCGTGGGACGACGACTGGGCACGGTTCTTCGTCCGAAACCGCCTCGCGATGCAGCTCGACCTCGCTGAGACCAACGGCGCGTCATCCCGCCTGCTCGAGCGCGGTCGACAGCTCGGCGAAATCGCGGGTGCGCTGTTCACAAGTTACCGCCCGGTTCCGTCGCTGCTGCATGGCGATCTGTGGGGTGGGAACTGGGCGACTGATGTGTCGGGCGAGCCGGTGGTGTTCGATCCTGCGGTCTATTTTGGTGACCGCGAAGCCGACATCGCCATGACGCGACTCTTCGGCGGGTTCGGTCCGGCGTTCTACGCCGCGTACCAGGCGGCGTGGCCGCTCGACCCGGCGGCCGGCACGCGCAGGGGCTTCTACAACCTCTACCACGTGCTCAATCACTTCAACCTGTTTGGCGGAGGTTACGGCGCGCAGGCCGAGGGAATCATCGAGCGGTTGCTCGCCGAGCTCGGCCACTGAGCGGTGCGCGCATGGCGGCCGCTCGACGGGCGCGACCGGTCAGTCCTTCGGCGGCAGGGAGACCTGCCCCTTGACGTCCGAGACCGTCACATCGCCGCTCGAGTCGGCCGTCAGCTCAAAGGCTCCGCCGATCTCCGCGACCGACACATCCCCTGATGAGTCGTTATCGATGCGGACGTCGCCGCTGATCCGCGTGATCCGGATCGAGCCCGAGCTGTCGCTGGGAATGACGACTTCGCGCGCGCCCTCGATGACGATGTCGCCCGAGCTGTCGGTCACCTGCACGCGGCCGGCGGCGTTCTCCACGCGAATGTCTCCCGAGCTGTCACCGATCTCGACATCCGCCGGGAGGTTGCGGGCGATGATGTCGCCGGAGCTGTCGGTGAGGCGTTCGACCTGCACGTCGTCGATGGTCATGTCACCGCTGCTGTCGGTGAGAGTCACCGGGATCCCGGCGGGCACGGCGATCCCGAGGTCGATCAGCGCATAGACGTTGCCAAAGCCCTCGAGCGGGTCCGGAACCTCGACGTAGACACGGACGACGTCGCCATTCCGTCGCGCCTCGACATTGATCTGCGACAGGATCTCCTCGCTCGAGGCGCAGGCACGCCCGTTGGCAGCGAGCACCTTCGTGGTGGACGGGCGCAGCGCGAGGTCGCCGGCGCGCGCGGCGATCTCGATGCGAGTTGCGCCGCTCGTGTCCACGCTTGTGGCGCGTTCGGCCGTGAACTTGCAGTCGCCCCAGGCGAAAGCCGTAGCGGGGAGAAGCAGGGCCGGGAGGAGCGCCAGGCAGATCGAGCGTGAAATGAGCATGGTCAGGCCATCCCTTCGAGGTCTCAGGGCGTTGGATGCCTGGTACGCGGGCAGGGTTGCAAGCGCCGGAAAAAAGTAGGCCGGAGCAGGGGGGGGGTTCCCTGCCCCGGCTTAGCGATCGTACTGACCACGCATCCGTCCCTGCTGCCTTCTATCGGCTGACGCGCGGCTTCCGAACGGCCCTGGCTCCGGGGGGTTGGTGTTCCAGGACGAGGCGAGCTTGCCCGGATCACTTGGCTGCCGTGTGACGGCTTTGTGAACAAGTCTTTGCGCCTGCTGTGCTCAGCCGCAGATGTGTCGCGTAGGTGCTTGATTCGCATCGCCGGTGGCGATTTTGTGAACGAGCTCACACCAGTACCACACCCCGGGAAGCCCCGCTCCAGGTAACTCTTCCCATTCTGTGACCTCACTCAAGGTCAGGGAATGTGACTTATCTACACTCACTCGCAAGTTGGGCCCGGGCGGCGAAATGCGGCTGCCCGGTTGATAGATCGATGATCGAGGAGGCTTCCTTGGCACCGTTGCCGGCGCAGGCTCGCGCAAATTCGAACCAGCCGTCTTCGACGGACGCCCGCGCAGACGCGGAGAGGCGAGTCGAGTTCATCGCCGTCACGCAGAGCGACGAGCTGCTCGAGCAGATTGGGCAGGCGCTCGACGGTGAATCGGCGATCCGCCATGCGGAGACGATCGCGGCGGCGGCCGAGCTGATCCAGGCGTCGCAGCCCTGTGTCGTGATGCTCGATGCGCGCGAGCATGCCAATCCGGGCAACGCCGTCGAACAGCTCCAGCCCGCGAACGGGCTGAGCGTGGTCGTGGTGTTCGCGCCGGCCGATCAGACCAACACCGTGGCGCAGGCGATCAAGCGCTCCGCGACCTTTGCGGTGCTGCCGCTCCCGATCGAAACGGCGAAGACCGCCGCGGTGCTCGAAGGCGCGCGCGAGGAGGCCATTGCGCGACGCAACCTGGCCACGCAACCGGAGGAACTGGCACCCGAGCCGATGCGCTACGGGATGCAGCCTTCGACGAGCCGCCCGGCTGCGCGCACGGGGCCTCATGCGTCGACACCGGAATCATTTGCCGCGGACATGCGTCCGGGCGCAGCCAGTCCGCCGATGCGCAGTGGCCCGCCGCGAGCGCTGCTGCTGGGCGGCAGCGCAGCGGTTGTGCTGCTCGCGATCGTCGCCGCATGGTTCGTGATGCGGGGCGGCGAGGATGCGACCTCGGTTCCCAAGGCGACATCGCTCGACACGCCCGCGACCGCACCTCCGATCAACGAGCCCGTGACGCTCGGGTCGCCGTCGACCGCCGCGCCTGCGCCGGAAGCGACGCCCAGGACGATACCGAGCCGGGGTGCGACACCAACGCCCCAGGCTTTCGTTGACGCCCCGATCGACGAGCTGCTCGACAAGGCGCGGATCGCGTTTCGTGAGCGCCGCTATACGGACCCTGAGAAGGACAACGCTTTCCTCTACTACCTCTCCGTCCTGGCCCAGGAGCCCGACAACGGCGAAGCGCTCGAAGGCCTGACCCGCATCGGGGGCCTGCTCGACGCGCGCCTGCAGTCGGCAATGGCCGAGGAGCGCTATGACGAAGCCTCGGCGACGCTGGCACGCCTCAAGCTCATCAAGCCGAACGACGTTCAGCTCAAGGCGACGGAAGCGAAGCTTGCAGAAATACGCATCGCTGCCGCCCTCGAGGACGACGAGGCGGACCGCGCAGCGGCGCTCCTTCGCCAGGCGACGCAGTCGAGCGTATTGCCGCCCGAGCGCACCGCGCGCCTGCGCGAGGAGATCGACAAACGGCAGGCCGATGCGCGAACCCAGCGTCTCGCGGAGCTGGTCTCGGTCCGCATACGCGATGGCCGGCTCGTGGAGCCCTCGAACGACAGCGCCAAGTTCCATCTGACCCAGCTGCGGAAGGTCGCCGGCGACTCGCGACGCACCACGGCCGCTGCGCGCGAGCTCGAAAACGCATACCTGAAGCGCGCACGTGAAGCAGGCACCGCGAAACAGGCCGCGGAGTACGAGCGCTGGCTCGACGAGGCGCGGGAGATCGGTGCAAGTCCCGCGCGAATCAGCGCCTTGCAGCGCGAGGTACGGACCGCGACCGCGGCGAAGGCCACTGTGCCCGACGCCGACAGGAACGCGAAGCTGGTGCAGGAACGCATCAACGACGGGCGCCTGCTCGACCCAGCGCAGGACAGTGCGCTCTTCCACCTCAACGCGCTGCGCGCGAGCGACCCTGCGGGCGCTGCCTCGGCAGCGGGTGCGTTGTCGGCGGGACTTCTCGAACACAGCCGCAGTTCGCTCGCCGCGGGGCGGCTCGACGACGCGGAGCGTCACGTAGTTGCAGCGCGGCAGCTCGGACTCAATCTGCAGGACGTGCAGGAAGTGGAGACGAGCATCGCAGCCGCGCGCATTCCGGCGCCGGCGGCGCCTGTGCAGGTCACCGCAGACAAGCTGAAGCGTACGCGCTACGTCGCGCCGGAATATCCGCGGCAGGCGCTCGCCAAGGACCTACGCGGCGAGGTGCGGCTCAAGTACACCATCGATGCGGAAGGGCGGGTCAAGGATGCGGCGGTGACCGCGTCGAACCCCGCCGGCGTGTTCGACGAGGTGGCGCTCGCCGCTGTGCGGCGCTGGCGCTTCAAGCCCTATGAGGTCGACGGCCAGCCGGTCGAAGCCGTCACGGGCACAGTCATGGTCTTTAAACCCGGCGACGACTCGGACCGCTGAGTCGCCGCCCCGGTCCTACTCAGGAGATTCCCCCGCCATGCGCGAGCTGTTCGCACGATACCGGGATACGGCCACGATGGCCGGCTTTCTGGTCCTGCTCGTAGCGTTCATCGGTACGGTGCTCGTGCCCGGTTACCGGCTGGCCAACGACTTGTCCGCCAACAGCGCGGCGCTGAAGCTCGTAAGCGAGCAGCGGGGTCAGCCGGAGGTGATGATGCGGCTGCTCGCGGCGCTCCGCGACCAGCTTCGTGGCGGCGCCTACGTCGGCCAGTCGCTGAAGGACCTGGGCGTCACGGTCCCGGGTTACGACGCCGCGCTGGCGCAGCTCGGCGAGTCGGCGGCGCAGCAGGCACCCGAGTTCGCGGAGGCCAGGCAGCTCTGGGGCGCGCTCCACGCGCAGGTCGCCCCGATTGCCGGCTTCGCCGGTATTCCCTACAGCGACTCGGACATCGCCGGAACGCGTATCAACGCGGCCGGCCGCGAGCTGCTCGAGGACGCACGCAACGCGCTCACGCTGGGTCGCGACACCGCGCCACAGTTGACCAAGCGGATGACATCAATCGGCGCGCGCCTCGAGCGGGAGGTTGCTCACGGGGCCGCGACGCTTCGCAAGCTCATGATCATCGGCGTGGCATTCGCCTCGGTGCTGGTCGCCTTACTGCTCTATGTCCAGTTGCTCAAGTCGCGTCACGAGCGCGTTGCGCGCGAGGCCCAGAACCAGACCCGGGATATCCTGGCCACGGTGAAGGAAGGCTTGTTCCTGATCGACAGCGACTTTCGAATCGCCAAGGCGCACTCGGCCGCCCTTTCCGCGCTGATGCGGCGCGAAAATTTCAACGACTTGACCTTCGGGGACCTGCTCGGCCAGCTCGTGCCCGAGAAGACGCTCGAGACGGCGACCAAGTACGTCAAGCTGCTGTGGGGCGAGCGGGTCAACGAGAATCTCATCAAGAGCATCAACCCGCTGGCGGAGGTTGAGGTCAACTTCGACCGCCGACAAGGCGGGAACGACATCCGATATCTCGAGTTCGACTTCCATCGCGTAAAGGGCGACGGTGGCGCACGGCAGATCCTGGTGTCGGTCAACGACGTCACCTCGCGTGTACTGCTGTCCCGCGAACTCAAGGAATCGCAGTCGAGCAACTCGGTCCAGATGGACATGCTGCTCGGGATTCTGCGGATCGAGCCGCGCCAGCTCGTATCGTTCCTCTCTGACAGCGACGCGACCCTCAAGATGGTCAACACCGTGCTCAAGGTCCCGGCGCGCGACGATGCGGGCTTCCGGCAGAAGATCGACCAGATGTTCCGCGAGATGCACAAGCTCAAGGGCGAATCGGCCGCGATGGGGCTCGTCACCGTCGAGAACCGCGCGCACGCGTTCGAAGACATGCTGAAGGAGCTGCGAGATCGCCCGGAGCTGACCGGTAACGACTTCCTGCCGCTGCTCGTGCGGCTCGACGACCTGTTCGCGCACTTCAAGACGGTGCGGGAGCTCATCGACCAGCTCGATGGTCTGCGGGCGGCGGCGCAGGTGGGCGCGATCGTCAGCGGCGGTACCATGGCCGTGCAGGCAATGGATGTCTCCCGCGTGCTCATGCAGCGACCGGTTCAGGATGTAACCAGCGGGCTCGAGTCTCTCGCCCAGCGAATCGCCGGGGAGTACGGCAAGAAGGTGCGATTCGAGGTCCGCGGCCTCGAGCTCGTGCCGAGCGACTTCCTGCGCACGATCCGCGCAGTGGCCATCCAGTTCGTCCGCAACGCGGTGGTCCACGGGATCGAGGACCAGACACAGCGCGTCACCAGCGGCAAGCCCGATACCGGAACGATGCAGCTCGAGTTCACCCGAGCGGCCAATGGAATCGACATGGTCTTTCAGGACGACGGAGCAGGTCTCCTCGCCGACGAGATCAAGGAGGCGGCCGTGCGCCGCGGCACGATCACCGCCGAGGAAGCCCGCACGCTCGACGGCAAGGCAGCGATCGGCCTCATCTTCCGCCCCGGCTTCTCGACGCAGGAACAGGAAACGAAGGACGCGGGCCGCGGCGTCGGCCTCGACGTGGTGTGGAAGACCGTGCGCAGCATGGGTGGTCGGATCTCGGTGTCGACCGCGCCGGGCAAGTTCACCCGCTTCAAGATCCATCTCCCGAACGAGAGCGTCCAGCAGGGCGCGGTCGCCTGATCGACCGGGAAAGAGAGATGTCCGCAGTACCCCGCAACGCGCCGCTCAGGCTGCTCATCGTCGACGACTCGAACATCATGCGCCGCCGTATCGAGCGCTGTCAGAACATCCCGCAGCTCGAGGTCGTCGGCTCTGCTTCCAACGGTCTCGATGCGCTCGAGCTCTTCTGCAAGACCGACCCGGACGTCGTCACTATGGACATCACGATGCCGCACATGGACGGCATCGAGTGCGTCGAGCGGATCGTCGCCATCAAGCCGAACATCCTGATCCTCGTGATCTCGGCGCTCGCGGACAAGGCGACGGCCGTCGAGGCGATGGAGAAGGGGGCGAACGGCTTCCTCAACAAGCCGTTCTCCGACCGTCAGCTCAACGACGCGCTGGAAGAGCTGCTCGGCAACGCCTGACAAGAAGAAAACATGTTCGACGAACACGAAATACGCACTTTCGTATACGGGACTACCCGGTACTTCGAGGTCGCGGCGCAACAGCCTGCGACGGTGGGTTCACCTTACCTGGTTACGCAAGGTGCGCCGGAGACCGCCGAGTACACCGGTATCATCAACATCACGGGTCGCCGCAACGGCATCGTTTATTTCACCGCGCCGCGCGGCATGCTGATCGTCATGCTGATGAAAATGAACGAGAGCGACGTGTCGCACGACAACCTGTGCGACCTGGTCGGCGAAGTCGCGAACACGATTTCCGGCAATGCGCGCCGCGACTTCGGCAAGGAATTCATGATCTCGGCGCCCGAGGTGGTCTCGGGAAACGGCAAGGATGTGAAGCCGCCGACCGGCTGCCGGCCGTTCGTGATCCCGATCAACTGGCGCAGCCACTCCGCCAAGCTGGTGGTCTGCCTCAAGTAGTTCGGCTGGGAGAGTAAGGTTCCCGGGTCCGCTAAAGCGCGTGCCCGCGCTCCGAGGCGATCAGGTCGCTCACATCCTGCACGTCCCTGAGCCGATGCGCCTCGCCGGACATGCCCGCGATCAGGTCCGCCGCTTGTGACAAGGACGCATCGTGTTTCGACCGTCCGGCCGGGTCATCGGACTCGGTGAGCGAGCTCACGTAAAGGGCATAGGCGCAGTCGCGCCGGTACGTGAGGCCCGTCGCGCCGGCCTTCTGCGCGCGCTGGCAGTGCTCGAGGGCAGGGCGCAGGACATCGCGCGCTTCGGGGGCACGGTTCTGCCGGGCAATGGCATGGCCGAGCAGCATGCGCGCGAGAGCGCTGTCGTCCTTCGGGTCGCCGAAGGCAACCGGGTCGGGTGGCAGCTCGAGCAGCTCGCGTGCTGCCGTTTCGCCCTCCGGGTACCGGTTGGACTTGATGGCCGCGGTCGCCGCCGTAAGTAACACGTTGCGCGTGAAATTGGCCCGGATATCTCCGGCGTTCAGGTCGTCGGGCGGAATCTCGATCTTCCTGACGTGCGCGGCGATCCGTGTGGACTCCTCGAGCGCGGCTGCGTACTCGCCGTTCATAACATTGATGCGTGCGCGCCATGCGCCTTCTGCGTAAGGAAACAACTTTCTAAAAATGCTTTCCCTGGGCGTGAATTCGATGAACTGCGTCTGCGCGCGCAACGCCTCCTGCAGGTCCCGCTCGACGGTCGCCCGCGGGCCGAGTCGGGCCGAGAGTGCGGTGAGACGGAACGCCGTTTGGTTCAGGGACGCCCCGAGGGTGGGGTGCGCGCGCTCGTCCTGTTGCAGCGCCATCGCGGAACGCTGCTCCTTCATCGCATCCTGCACACGGCCCTGCTCGAGCAGGGTCACGGCAACCTGCGCCTTTCCACGGATCCAGTACACCCAGGGATTTGCGTCCGACGGGTCGAACGCCACGTAGTCCTTGCCCGCCTGCTCGGACTTCACGGCGTAGTCCATTGCCGCCGCGTAGTCGAAACGGCGGAAGGCAAGCTGTCCCAGCAGGCCCGCCGACAAGGCACGGTTCGCCATCGATCGTAGGTCGCCGGGCCGACGCTGGAGGACCTTTTCAGCGAGCTCGTATACCTCCTGCTCGAGGCGCGCCGCGTCATCAAGACGGCCAAGCTCGAGCGCGTGGCGAGCCTGCGAGTCAGCCGTGTCCGCGTATACCGAAGTCGCGCCAAGGTCGGTCAGATCGAGCGCGCCGATGCCGGCGAGGATGCCGCGGGCCTCTTCGCAGGAGGCGATACCCGTCTCTTGCGGCTGTTGATGGCTCAAGTGATTCAAGATGTCCGCGTAGACGATCCGCGTCTGGTGCGAGCTGTCGGGCTTGCTGACGTAAGGTCGGAGCAGATTGGCTGCCTCGGGCAGGTCGGTCGGCTTCGACATGGGCCCCCCCGACGGGCCGAATGCCGAATATGGCCCGAAGAGCGACCATGCGAGGCCGAGCGCAACGGCCTCGCTGGTGTCGCCCTCCGCGCGAAGCTTCTCGAACAGCGCGTGAGCTTCGGTGAGATTTCGGCCCCCGCCCTCGACATCGTCGCCCATGAGCGCGGCGCCGCCCGCGCGCACGAGCGCCATGCCGCGGTACACCTGGGTCTGCCGCGTCAGCAGCTCGGGAGGCAGCCCGTCGTAGTAGCTGACGGCCATGCGCGCGAGCTTGCCCATCGTCTCGACCCGGCCGGTGGGCTGCAGCTCGGCGTAGAAATCCTCGATCAGGAATCCGACCAGCTTCTCCGCGTCGGCCCGTGCCTGCTGCGCGGCGGCATCCGCGGCTGCCGCCCGGCGGTAGTTGATCCAACCGAACGCGGCGCCGGCGAGCGCAACGACCATCAGCACGGCGCAGACGCCAGCCACCATTCGCATGCGGACCAGCGTGCGATGCGTCTGTGCTTCGCGCTCTTTCTGCGCGGCGAGCCGCCGCTCCGCCTCGTCGCGTGCCTCGCGTTCGTGGCGGAGGTCGCGGCTCGAGCGCACCACGCCGCAGAGCACATCATGCGTCAGCTCGACCCGGCGCATGTCGAGCCGTTCCTCGATGCGCAGCAGCCGGCGATCGACCAGTGTGGCAAGCGCGCCCGGCGCGGCGCCGGCCGCCACGAGAGCCTTGCTCACCCGTTCCTCGGCCAGGCTCTCGCGGTAGCCGGACTCGGTGAGGAGCTCATCCTCGATCACGCGACGGACCCCGGGCGGCTGGTCCGCCAGTGCGCGCTCGTAGAACTCGGTCAGGATCGAATCGCGTGACCCGGCGAGCAGGTCGGCGGAGATCTCCGCGCGACCCTGCGCGAGTCGCACGGTGTTGAGCTCGCGGCAGATGAGACTCAAGAGCGACGGCTCGACCTCGGCGTTGCCGAGCTCGGCGCCGCCCGCTACGAACCGCACGATCGACTCGGCGACCTCCTGCGAGACCAGCCGGCCGCCCGGATTGACGACCGCACTCAGGGCCTGGGCGCCCGTCATGCGCGCGAGCCGCATGCGGTTCTGCGTGATCGAGGGCATCGCGCCCTTCACGCTCTCGAGATGGGCGAGGTAGTCCTCGCGCAGCGCGATCAGGATGCGGTAATCGGCGCGGGCAAAGTCGTAGTCCTCGGCAACGGCGTCATCCTCTTCCAGACGTCGCTCCAGGTCCGCGGGCGGCCGGTTCTCGACGAGGTCGGCCAGGTCGTCGAGGAACCGCTTCGCGCGCAGCCGGCCCGCGTCGTCCGCCTGCGCCAGCGTGAAGATTTCCTCGAACTGGTCGAAGATCAGGAGGGGCAGCAGCGTACTGCCGCTCGCGTCGCGCAGCAGGTCGCCGCGATGGTGCAGGAACTCCCAGAGCGACTCGCCCTCGACGGCCGAGCCCGGCCGGGACCAGTGCCCCGCGGCCTCGGTCGCGCGGAAGATCGCCTGCTTGATCTGTTCGGACGGCGCCGGTGAATCGGGCGAGTAATCGACCCGCACGTACACCGGGCAATAGCCTTCGCCGCGTAACCGCGGCACGAGTCCGGCGCGCAGCAGCGAAGTCTTGCCGAGTCCGGACTGGCCGAACAGGACCGTCAGGAGCTTGCGCTGTACGCGACGGGCGAGCTCCGCGGCTTCCTCGTCCCGCCCGTGGAAATTGGCGCGGCTCTCCTCGGTATAGGAGGACAGGCCCAGCCACGGGTTCTGGGGATCAATGGTCGCCGAGCTCGCGGGAGTCGAGCTCGAGTCATTCATGAGCGGCGCCCACTGCAGAGATCCTGCAACCGACGCAGGAACTCAGGTCCCGGCTCACCGCCCGGTGTGCGTGCGATGTGCAGCGACCGGAATTTCTCCGGTACGAGGGCTTCGGCCTCGGGCGTGTTGTCGATGCAGACCGGCACGATGAATACCGCGCCCTCAGCAATGTTGCGCGAGCGATCGACCGCATAGCTCCACTCACGTCGGAAATAACCCTCGTGGCGCCGCTGGGTCGTCGCGGAGATGATGGGCACGAAGAAACTGCAGCGCGCGATGTTGGCGTGGATCTTGCGGTCGTAGTCGTCACCGCTTTCGAGCCGGTCGAGGTCGAACCAGGTCGTGAGCCCGGCGGCATCCATCGCTGCCTTGAGCTGCTGCACGGCCGGCAGGTCCTCGCGCGCGTAGCTGATGAAGATGGCGTTGTCCGGCATCTCGCGCGACGGCGGCAGGAACCTCTGCGGGGCGCTCGAGGCCCCGGACACGCTCGCTGCTGATCCACGCCGCTTGGTCCAGCGCGCGTGCAGCTCGGACACGAACGCCTCCGCGCCGGCGTAGACGCGTGTGCGCACGCTTACCTGCTGCAGGAATGCAACGAGCCGCTCGTCCTTCATCGTGTGGTCGTCCGCAAGCACCTCGCTTACGTCACGCGGGTCGGAGAGCCGCTTGCGCTTTGCCATGCGGAGGAAGAGCCGCGCCAGCCAGTTGGAGAAGTCGCTGCCGATCAACAGCAGGTGATTGTGTTCGAGTTCGTGGAAGAGTTTCTCCGGAGTCAGGTGCTCGGACTGCAGCGCGCAGATGAACTCCAGCATGTCTTCGTCGGAGACGACGTAGGTCGGTGACGCGGAGAGTCGGCCAAGTATGTGATACACGACCGCGCGCTGCAGCTGGCCGCGCTCAACGGGGAGATCGGCGACCCGGTTCGGCGCATAGGCGATGACCTCGGCCGTCGGCTGGCCGCCGTATCGCTCGAGGTTCACGGCCCGCTCGAGCAGCGGGTCGAAGGTCGTGGTCACGAAGAGATCGAAGTCGGTGATCTGCGCGAGCTGGCGCAGCGCTGGCGGCGGTTCGAATTCGACCTCCCGCATGATCGAGCGCAACCGCGTGTAGGCCTCCTCGCGTCGGCCGCGCTGCCCGAGGTAGCTGCACACGACGTCGTTGAGGCACACGGGCTGGGGCAGGTCGGCGGTGTTGACCTGCAACCTCCCGGCCAGTTTCTCGGCCAGCCACTCGTAGAGCGGCCGCAGTCCGCGGTCCGTCTGCACCCTCAGCAGGTCGGGTCCGATGATTGGGATGACACGGCGCTCTTCGATGTAGTTGAGGAGGTCGTCCCAGGCGTCGTCATCGAAGTCCTGCTGCGCAGGCATTACCGCGCTCACGCCGCGCCCCCGTCGGTCGGCACATCAGCCATTGCAACCCCGTCTGCGCTTGTTGTACTCAGGCGCCGGGAGTGTAACGCGAATACCCTGCCTGGTCTCCGCGCCCAACGTGATCGAGGCGATCTCAGGTGGTCTTGATCGACTTCCACTGCCTCAGCCGTTCCGCGACCAGCTCAGCGCGTTTCCGATCGTCGCCTCCGTCGAGGATGTTCATGTCCCCTGGATCGGCGCGCCAGTAGACACCGGCCGTCCGCGCGTCCACTCTCGGGTGCGTGTCCGCATGAGTCGTCCAGTACCCGGACGCGCGCTCGGCCGACTCCGTCCGGATCTCTCCCGTCCCGTACAACTGCGGCGCGTTCGGGTCCAACGGCCGTTCTCCCTTCCAATAGTAGAAGACGCCCGAAGGCTCCTTCCTCTCCTTCACCGCTTCGCTCCAGTATCTTGCTGACAGGTGGCCATCGTCCTGCCAGGAACGGCCGGCCACCTCCAGCGCCCCGTCACGGTCCCGCGAAGTCCTCAAAAGGCTCAGGGCGGAAGGCTCCCGCGCGGTGCGCTCGGTCAGGGAAAACTGCCACCACAGCCCTTCGATACGGGCAACGCGGCCCTCGTTCTCGATCGCCTTCCGGAGCTTCTGATTGACGACTCTAATCTCGGCCGGCGTCGTCGCTTCGCCGTACCGTACGCTCGTGAGGCCAAGGAGGTCGCTTGGAAGCTTGGAGCCGCTCGCATGGAGGATGAAGGTTCGGCGCATGCCGAGGACTCCACCGAAAAGGCCCGCTTCGAAGACGACATTGTCCCGCGGCGAAGCCTGACCGGATCCCGGCGGAATCGATGGCAGCGGGCTGTTGGTCGTCCAGTCGTCCTGAGCGAACACGAATGCGGCGAAGTCGACTTCACGGGTCAGCTCGAGCAGGCGTTCCAATGTCGTGGTTCCGGGATTGAAGGATGTCGTCCACGGCTCTACGTGCGCCACGTCTTCGAGACCACGTGTCAGCGCCTGCAGCAGCTTCTCCTGCTTTCCTGACGAGCCCAGGAAGATGCGAGGCTTGGTCATCCATTCCTCCCGGCATCAGATCGGCCGCGCCGTTCCCATGATGCCACCGGACCGGGGCGCGGAAGAAACAGCGGATGGCACGTCGGATTGCCCTGGGTCCGCAGTCGGGCAAAAAGGCGCGGATTACGTACGGACAGCTTACCGAGCAAGTGGTCCCATTCGTATCCGAGCTGGCCGAGAGTCACGACAATCGGCTCGACCGTGCGCACGGGCCCGATCTTGCTCCGGTCAAAGCTATATCCGCGCAAGCCGGCCTCGGAATGAAGAGCTGCGAGATAGGCATTGATCGCCAACCTGGGGGATGAGTGTGCGCGAAAGCGCTCAAGCTGGGGGTGATGCGTGTACCCACGCGTTCCACCCCGCAGCACTGCCTTGGCCAGCAGGGCTTCCCGCCAGACAGCGACCAGTCCCTGAGGGTCAAGATGCCTGGGGTGCAACGACCAGAGACGCATCTGTCAATCGGCGGGAAGCAATTGCGGGTTCCACACGATCTCCCAGAGGTGACGATCCGGATCCTGAAAATAGCCGGCATAGCCACCCCAGAACGTCTCCCCTGCCGCTTTGACTATGACCGCGCCCGCGCACCTCGCCTGCTCCATCACGGCATCCACCTCTTCCTTCGAGGAGACGTTATGACCGATCGTAAACTCTGTAGCGGATGGGGGGGCTGCATGAAGGCTGGCATCGCGAGAGATGCTCTCGCGCGGCCAGAGCGCGAGCCTTAGTCCGGGCTGGAGATCGAAGAAGGCCACGGCTCCGAATTCGAACTCTTTGCCGATCACTCCTTCGGTACTGAGGCCTAGACCGTCCCGGTAAAACCGAAGCGCTCGATCCAGATCATCAACGCCGATTGTCAGAACCGAGATCCTTGGTTTCATGCGACGCTCTCGTTGAGACGCCACGCAAAGGGCGCCCGCGCTCGATCCATCTTGCTACGCCGCCGGCCGTGTCCTGCCAAGCGGAAGCCACCGACCTACCTCAGAGCAATATTGCTCATAACTGGCGCCAAATACAGCCCGCAAATGCGGCTCTTCGTGGAGCACTACGAACAGATGAAACACGGTGGCCACGCAGAGACCGTAAATAGCCAGGTCCGTGGAGCCAAAGAGCAACGCCCAACCACCGATGACCGTCAGAACTCCCACGTACATGGGATTGCGCGTGTACCGGTACAGGCCACGCACGACGAGCGTTTTTGGTGGATCGATGGGGGCCGGTGTCCCTCCACCGGTGATAGCGAAGTCCCATAAGCACCACGCATAGATCGCAGCGCCCAGGAACAGCAGCATCCCGGCGCTTACAGAGCGGGCAGGAGTCCCAAAATCAGCGTGGGAGAAGTAATACAGCGGCACGAAGACGGCGACTGTTCCTGGTACGAGAACCGTGAAGAGCACGTTTTTCAGCAGCAGCAACATTGCCACCAACCGCCGGCCTTGGTCCTACAGGCTCTGAGAGAACGTCCTCAGGCGCTGATTGAAGCCGGGGGCGTCGTCCCAGAAGGATGCGTGCCCCGCGTGCGCCATTACGTGAACTTGCGCATGAGCCATGCTCGCCGTGTGCTCGTCCACAACCACCGGTTTGACGATCGCATCCTCAGCGCCATGCGTGATCAGGACGGGCTTGCGGATTTTCGGGAGGAGATCGTCGTTGTCGAATGAGCGAGAGAAAAGCGCCTGACGGACATACGGTGGGACGGAAAGATTGTATCCAAGCATCAGGTACAGCTCGGCGGCCGACGGCTCTTCGACCAGGCACATTCGTAACAGGGACTTCAGGCTGCGTGCACTCTCCTCGACGTCCGTGGCAAAGAAGCCTGGCACGAGCGCGAGAAACTCGGGTGTGAGGGCCGACATTGCCTGCTCGGTGCCGAGTTTCGTGATCCCGCTGACGAAGTGCACACCGCCGATGTCAGACTCACCGTGATGCCGGAGGTAATCGAGGATCACGAGCGGTCCATATGACCAGCCGCACAGGATCGGATGATCCAGTCCGAGAGCGTGGATCGCCGCGTTGAGGTCGTCTGCCCAAAGTCGCGAGTCGCCGTAGCCCTCTCGAGGTTTGCCCGAGAGACCATGACCTCGAAGATCCAGCGCGACGAGTCGGTGGCTGGCGGCCAGGTCCGAGTTGAGCTGACGGTTCCAGGCGAGCCAGCACTGCGAAAAGCCATGGATGAACAGAATCGGGCGGCCTGTCGGGTTGCCCGTCTCGATCAGGTGAAGCGGAGTTCCGCCGCCGCCGGTAATCGTGTGAGTCTTCATCGGCTCCACCTTGTGGCCTGCGATCGCGGCAGACGGGCGTCGACCGTCGAAGCTGTACGCGCCTCGCTAGAGTTTCGCCATGACGTGCCGCACGACGCTGTAATCCTCGAGCGCGTACATGGACAGGTCCTTGCCGTAGCCGGAGCGCTTCAAGCCGCCGTGCGGCATCTCGCTCACCAGCATGAAGTGCGTGTTGATCCACGTGCAGCCGTACTGCAGCCGCGACGCCACGGTAAGCGCCTTGCCGATGTCCTGCGTCCAGACCGACGAGGCGAGCCCGTAATCGGAGTCGTTGGCCCACGCGATCGCCTGGTCCGGATCCTTGAAGCGCGTGACCGACACGACCGGGCCAAACACTTCGCGCTGCACGATCTCGTCCGTCTGGCGAGCGCCTGCGACCACCGTGGGCTCGTAGAAAAAACCGCCACCGGGACCACTCTGTCCGCCGGTCGTGACTTCGATGTGCTTCTGCTTCTTCGCGCGTTCGACGAAGCCGGCTACACGAGTGCGCTGCTCGGCGCTGATGAGCGGGCCCATTTCGACGTTCTTTGCGGTCTGAACGCCGACGTTGATCGAGCCCACGGCCGAGGTGAGATCCGCCACGAGCGTGTCGTAGACCTTCGCGCCGGCGTAGAGCCGGCACGCCGCCGTGCAGTCCTGGCCCGAATTGTAATAACCGAAGGTGCGTACACCGGAAACCACCGATTCCAGGTCCGCATCGTCGAACACGATCACCGGCGCCTTACCGCCGAGCTCGAGATGCGTGCGCTTGATCCCGTCGGAGGCCGCCTCGAGGATCTTCGCGCCGGTGGCCACATCCCCGGTGAGGGAGATCATCCGCACCTTCGGATGACGGGTCAGCGGCGCACCGACCGACGCTCCGCGCCCAGAAATCACGTTGACCACGCCGGCGGGAAAGAGCTCGCCGAGCAGCTCGCCGAGCTTCAATGCGGTGAGCGGTGTCTGCTCGGACGGCTTGAGTACGCAGGTGTTGCCGGCGGCGAGTGCGGGTCCGAGCTTCCACGCCGCCATCATGAGCGGATAGTTCCAGGGCGCGATCGAAGCGACGACGCCCACCGGGTCGCGACGAATCATGCTCGTGTAGCCCGCGAGATACTCGCCCGACACCGCGCTGGTCAGGTTGCGGCAGGCGCCGGCGAAGAAGCGAAACACGTCCGCGATCGCGGGGATCTCGTCGGCGAGCGCGGCCGCGTAGGGCTTGCCGCAGTTCTGCGACTCCACTTTCGCAAAGCCCGGCCCGTCCGCCTCGATGCGGTCGGCGAGCTTGAGCAGCAGCGTGGCCCGATCCTTGGGTGGCGTGCGCGCCCAGCCCTCGAAGGCGGCATCGGCGGCGGCCACCGCGGCGTTCACCTGTTCGCGCGAGGCCTCTGCGACGCGCGCGAGCACCTTGCCCGTGGCCGGGTTCAGAACATCCTCGACCTTGCCCCCACCCGCGGTGAGCTTGCCGTTGATCAGCAGTTTCGTCTGCATATGCGCCTCGCTGCCTCGGCGTCAGTTGCCGGAGGAGTGCTCGTCCGGCCGTGTCAGGTAGTAGGCGAGCAGTATGGGTCCGAGCGTCACGAGGATCACGATCACCGCGACGACGTTGGTGATCGGTCGCTCGCGCGGCCGGAACAGCTCGTTGTAGAACCAGATCGGCAGCGTGCGCTCGTGCCCGGCGGTGAACAGCGTGACGATGATCTCGTCGAAGGACAGCGCAAACGCCAGCATCCCGCCCGCGAGCAGCGCCGTCGCGATCTGCGGCAGCAGTACGTAGCGGAAGGTCTGCCAGCCATCGGCGCCCAGGTCCATCGAGGCCTCGACCCAGCTCGGAGGTATCCGACGCAGGCGGGCGATCACGTTGTTGTGCACGATGACGAGGCAGAAGGTCGCGTGGCCGGCGACGATGGTCCAGAACCCGGGCGTCAGTCCGACGGATCGGATTCCGGCCAGGAGCGCCAGTCCCGTGATGATGCCGGGCAGTGCGATCGGCAGCACGAAGAGCAGCGTGATCGACTCCTTCGCGCGGAAGTTGCTGCGCGCGAGTGCGAAGGCCGCGAGCGTGCCGAGGATCAGCGCCGCCAGCGTGGCGATGCTCGCCACCATGAGCGAGAGACGCATCGCTTCCCAGATATCGTCGCGCGCGAACGCTGCCTCGAACCAGTGCAGCGTGAGCCCCGGAGGTGGAAAGGCGTAGGTGCGGTCCTCGGTGGTGAAGGCGTACAGCACGATCACCCACACCGGCAGGTGCAGGAACACGAGCCCGGCCGCCGCCGCGAGCTTGAGCCCGACGGATGCTCCTCCCCAATGCC
>Ga0157306_10000046_pt1 | contig 20790 bp, 18 predicted proteins | sample NitcycUS163409C2_FD_108391 | JGI IMG/M metagenome (GOLD analysis project Ga0157306, IMG submission 108391) | Soil microbial communities from Arlington Agricultural Research Station in Wisconsin, USA - Nitrogen cycling UWRJ-S163-409C-2 | ecosystem: Environmental > Terrestrial > Soil >...
ACAAGCCGCGTTGCCGCGACGATGTCTTCGGCTGACGTGTAGTTGAGTGTTCCGATCTCGTCATTGGGGCCCCATTTGCCCCAGTTCTTGTACTTCTCCGCAGCATCGCGCATGTCCTGGCGGGTGATCTTCCGGGCTGCCATTGAATTTCCTCTGACAAAAAGGGAGCGAAGCCGCCGGAATACAGCCTGTGAGCGCGGACGATGCAAGCCCCACTGGCAACGTTCCCGCGCAATGCTACGATGAAAAAAACTGGGAGGAGACGAATGCGCTCAACAATAAAACTCATCGCCGGCGTGACGCTGTCTGTATTCGCGGTCGGCATTTTGCCGGCTGCGGCTGCGAGCTACCCCGACCACCCGGTCAAGATCGTGGTGCCTTTCGCACCCGCCGGACCGACCGACGTGATGGCGCGCCTGATCGCGCAGAAGCTGTCGGACAGCCTGAAACAGCAGTTCTACATCGAAAACCACCCGGGCGCCGGGGGCAATATCGGGATGACGCAGGTCGCCAAGTCTCCGCCGGACGGCTACACGATCCTGGTCGCGAGCTCGAGCTACGTGGTCAATCCGAGCCTTTACGCCAAGAACCCCTACGACCCATTCAAGGACTTCGCGCCCGTCACGCTGGCCGCGGCGTCACCCAATATTCTGGTGGTCCACTCCGACTTTCCGGCGAAGTCGGTGAAAGAGCTTGTCGACCTGATCAAAAAGAACCCGGGCAAATACAATTATGCGATGCCGGGCACCGGCACGACGCCGCATCTAGCCGGCGAACTGTTCAAGCTGACGTTCAAACTCGATCTCACGACGGTGCCGTTCAACGGGGCCGGCCCCGCAATCCAGTCGGCGGTTGCAGGCCATACGCCGATCGCCTTCACGGCGCTGCCGCCGACCGCACCGCAGGTGCAGGCGGGAAAACTGCGCGGGCTTGCGGTCACCTCGGCCAAGCGCTCCTCCGCTCTGCCCGACGTGCCGACCATGGCGGAAGCCGGCGTCACCGGACAGGAATCCGAAACGATGCAGGGAATCCTCGTGCCGGCAGGCACGCCGAAGGAAATCGTCGACCTGCTCAACCGGGAAATCGTCAAGGCGATGGCTCTCCCCGACGTGAAGGAGAAATGCGCGCAACTTGGCTTCGACCCGATCGCCAACAAGCCGGATGAATTTGCCGCCTATATCAAGAAGGAAGTAGAAAAGTGGGGCAAGGTGATCAAGGATGCCAACATCCCGCAAATTCAGTAAGCCCCATCTGACGTAGCGGAATGCGTATCGTCGATATCCGCGAGACGGCCATCCCGCTCAAGTCGACGCTCGCCAATTCGAGCTTCGATTTTACCGAGATGACGACGTCGGTGGTCGCCGTGATCACCGACGTCGTTCGCAACGGCAAACCCGTCTGCGGTTTCGCCTTCAATTCGACCGGCCGTTACGCCTGTGGCGCGCAGATGCGCGCGCGATTCATTCCCCGCATCCTCGCCGCCGATCCGGCGTCGCTGCTGGATGCCTCCGGCAGCAATCTCGATCCTGCGAAAATTCTCGCCTGCATGATGCGGCGGGAAAAGGCCGGAGGTCATTCCGAACGGTCGATCGCGATCGGCACCATCGAGGTGGCGGTCTGGGATGCCGTTGCCAAGATCGCCGACAGGCCATTGCGCGTTCTGCTTGCCGAACGATTCAACCGCGGCAAAATTCCGGAAAAGGTGTTCTGCTATGTGGGCGGCGGCTGGTACTGGCCGGGGCAGACGATCAAGGACCTGCAGGATGAGATGCGTCGGCATCTCGGCGCCGGCTACACGATGGTGAAAATGAAAGTCGGCGGCCTGCCGCTCGACGAGGACGTCCGGCGGCTGGAAGCCGTGCTCGAGGTCGTTGGCTCCGGCGAGCGCCTCGCCGTTGACGCCAATTGCAAATTCGATCGCACCGAAGCGTTGCGCTATGCCAGAGCGCTTTTGCCTTTCAAGTTGCGGTGGTTCGAGGAGCCGTGCGACCCGCTCGATTTCGCGCTTTTCGCCGAGCTTGCAAAGAGCTACGCGCCGCCGCTGGCGACCGGGGAAAATCTCTACTCGACGCAGGACGTGGAAAATCTCGTGCGGTTCGGCGGATTTCGGCCAGGCCATGATGTCATCCAGATCGATCCGCCGCAGGCCTACGGCATCGGCCAATACGCGAAGACGCTGGACATGCTGGCGGGGCACGGTTGGCCGCGCAGCGCTATGTTCCCGCACGGCGGCAACCAGATGTCGCTTGCGATCGCCGCCGGCTTCGGCCTCGGCGGTGCGGAGTCCTATCCCGGCGTGTTCGGCGACTTCGGCGGATTTGCCGACGACGCCCGTATCGAAGCCGGCATGATCTCGCTGCCTGACCGCCCCGGCATCGGCTTTGAGGGCCAGCAGCGCCTTTTCCGCATTATGCGCGAGCTCGCGGGCATCTGACGCGCTTGGAACTGTGCGGATTTGGCGCCTTTTGCCGCCCTGCAGCGATAAAAGGTTTGTAAACGCTGCCGGCATACCTTGGATTAACGCGGCCGTGCGACACGTGACGGCGAATTCGCCAGTCGCCCGGGACCTCGCCGCACAAGCCACGGCCGATTTTCATCATGACTGCCAAAGCACCCGTCATTGCGTTCGTCATCCCTTGTTACAACGAGCAAGCCGGGATCCAGCATACGTTGACCTATCTCCTTGCCGACATCGCCAAGCTGGAGAAGTCAAAGATCATCTCGCCGAAAAGCTACGTCGTATTGGTCGATGATGGCAGCACCGACCAGACCTGGCGCCTTATCGAAAGAATTACGCAAGCGCGCCCAAAACGCGTTCGCGCGCTCAAGCTGTCACGCAATGTCGGTCACCAGAACGCGCTGCTGGCCGGTCTCCTCTCGCAGATCGGCAAGGCCGATGCGACGATCTCCCTCGACGCGGACCTGCAGGATGACATGTCCGTCGCTGCGAAGATGGTCGAGCATTTCAACGACGGCGCCGAAATCGTGTTTGCCGTGCGCAGGAACCGCCCCAGCGACACCTGGTTCAAGCGCAGCTCAGCCGATTTCTTTTATCGTTTGATCAACTGGCTGGGCGCCGATGTCATTCCTCACCACGCGGACTTCCGGCTGATGAGCGATCGCGCGTTGCGCGCGCTAGCGCGCTATGGTGAAGCGCATGTCTTCCTGCGTGGGCTGGCCGTCCAGCTTGGCTTCAAGACTGCGACCGTGACTTATGACCGTCTCCCGCGCCTGCACGGCGAGACCAAGTACACGCTTGTGAAAATGGTTGCGCTTTCCATCAACGGCATCACCTCGCTGTCGGTAAGGCCGATCCGCCTGATCGCCCTGATGGGCATCATGCTGTTCGTCGTCTTTACCGGGATGAGCATGTGGGTTTTCGGCACATGGCTTGCCGGCCACACGGTGCAAGGCTGGACGTCGGTCATGCTGCTGTTCCTGTTCATCGCATCGTTCCAGACCTTCGCGATCGCCGTCATCGGCGAATATGTCGGCAAGATCTATTTCGAGACCAAGTCGCGTCCGCGCTACATCGTCGACCACGAAATCGATGCAAACCTTGATAGCGGCTCGTCGCGGGATCGCGGCGACGCGGCGCAACTTTCAAAAGGGTATTCGCGCACGCCGCCTTGATCGGCTATTGTGCCCGTTGAGCCAACCCCCCGGTCCCCTTTTCAACGGCAGCCGATGGATACCGACACCCTGCGCCGACTGCATTACGCTGCGGCGATTGCCTGTGGCGTCTTTGCCGCCCTCGTCATGCACATTCTCCTGACCGTATTAGGGCTTGGTCTCGACGCAGTCCTCCGCGATGCCGCAACCGGCAGCAAGCAACAATTCGTATCGGCCATGGCGTGGTGGGCGATCGGCGGCGCGGCTTTTGCGGGCGGCTGGGCCGCGGGCGCCTATTTGATCGCGGCGGCCCGCGAACGGGAATTTATCTACCGGCTGGCGCAGCGCTTCCTGATCGGGCTGGTGTTCGTGGCCGCCACGATCGGCGGCATCATGAGCAAGACGGGCAATCTGGGCGGCACCGTCGACGTTATCGCAGGGCTCGCGGCACTTGGGCTGGGCCTCATCTGCGCTTTCTGCGGCGCGCGGCTCGCTTATCTCAACGCCGAGCAGGTTTAGCCGGAGACCGGCTGCCGCGGCGCCTTTCCCCCGCGTCACTACTATGCGTTGTCCATCCTGATATTCGCGCTATACTTTCTATTATTAAGGACTGGAACCAACCAGCCGGGGGAGACACGCAGTTTCATGGGAGGAACAACCAATGCACAACAGCGCAAAATTTGCAGCCGTGTTGGCAACGGCCGCACTCGCCTATGTACCCGCACCCGCTGCGGCGCAATCGTGTGAAGACCTGATCCTCGGGGCCGCCCTTTCGGCTACCGGCATCTACGCAGCCAACGGCAACAACACGAAGAACGGTTACGAATTCGCCGTCAAAAAAATCAACGACGCCGGCGGAATCAAGATCGGCGGCAAGTGCTACCACCTCAAAATCAAATACTATGATGACGAGTCGACGCCCGCGCGCGCTGCGCAACTGGTCGAGCGGCTGATTGACCAGGACAAGGTCAAGTTCATGCTCGGCCCATACGGGTCGCCGCTGACCAAAGCGATTCTTCCCGTCGTCGAGAAATATAAGATTCCCCTCGTGCAGGGCGAAGCCGCTTCCCGGTCCCTCTTTACGCAAGGCTACAAATATCAATTCGGGATCGTTGCAACGTCCGAGAAATATCTGACGCCGGTTATCGACATGGCGGCTGACCTTGCCAAGAAAGCGGGGAAAAATCCCTCGTCCGTCAAAGTTGCGATGATCTACCAGGACGACGCCTTCTCTCTGGACGTCCGGCAGGGCGTCATCGAGCAGATCAAGAAGCACAATATGCATACGGTTATCGACGACCGCATGCCGAAGGACCTCAACGACGTCACGACATTCTTCACGAAGGTCAAGGCGCTGCAGCCGGATGTCCTGTTGATCTCGGGCCATGAAAAAGGCGCCGCGACCGCTGCGCGGCAAATGGGCGAGTTCAAGACGGCCGTGCCGCTCATTGGCATCACGCACTGTGAATCGGCAAAAATCGTCAACGACTTCCCGAAGATCGCGGAAGGAGTCGTTTGCCCGACGCAGTGGGATGAGACCATGAAGGCGAAGGATCCCATGTTCGGAACTGCGGCCGAGTACAACAAGGCCATGATTGCAGCGCACCCCGAGTACAAAGTCGTGCCCTACCAGACGGCACAGGCAAGCGCGGCAGTCTACGTCTGGGCCGATGCGTTCAAGCGGGCCCAGTCGCTCGACACCGAAAAGGTGCGCGAGGCGCTGACGAAAACCGACCTGCCGACGTTCTATGGCGGCGTGAAGTTTGCCGAGGATGGCAGCAATCCGGGCAAAGAGATCGTCATGCGTCAGATCCAGGGCGGCAAGTACATCGTCGTGTCGCCGGCCGAGGTTGCTGCCGCACCGCTGAACTATCCGCGCGACGCGCACTACTAGCGGAAGACAGAAGCGGGCAGGTGCCTGCCCGCTTCCTCTTCGCCTCCGTGCGCGGCCCGATCGCAATACGATAGGGCCGTCCATCTCAACGACGGGTGGGGACGTCCGCGATGGAACAGGTACTTGGTAATCTTTCCGTTCTGACAAGCATGCCGATCTTCAATCTCGGCCTGCTGATCGACGGCCTGCTGGTCGGATCGATTTTCGCGCTTGCGGCCTATGGCCTTGCGCTCGTTTGGGGCGTGATGAACGTCAAGAACCTGGCGCAGGGCGATTTCATCATGATCGGCGGCTACATCACCTGGACGCTCGGGCGCTACGGGATTGATCCGCTGCTGGGCGTGCCGGTCGCCGCAGTCGTGCTGTGGGGCGTCGGCTGGATTCTGTATCGCACGGTCATCAGCAAGGTCATTACACGCGACCTCTTCACCTCGCTGCTGGCGACGTTCGGCATCGCAATCGTCATTCAGCAGAGCCTCAACCTCGCCTTCGGTCCCGACACGCAATCCGCCCAGTCCGACTTACCGACGCTGTCGTTTGCGGACGGGCTTATTACCATTGCCTCGACCCGCATTGTCGGCTTCGCGTTCGCGATCATTCTTGCCGTAGGCATTATCCTTTTCATGAAGAAGAGCCGCATGGGCCAGGCGATCCGCGCAACCGCGCAGGATGCAAGAGCGGCGCGCGTCCTCGGCATCGACACCGAGAAGGTCTATTCGTTCACCTTCTGCCTGAATGCGGCGATTTGCGGCGCAGCCGGTGCGCTCGTCGCTGTGGTCTGGAACGTCCAGCCGTTCATGGGAACGACCTATTCGATCCGCCTGTTCGTCATCGTCACCGCCGCCGGCTTCGGCAACCTGCCGGGCGTGATCGCGGCGGGATTCGGCATGGGCGTATTCGAGCAATTCGGCGGATTCATACTGGGCGCCGAATACCAGCAGGCGCTCATTGTCCTGCTGCTGCTGGCCGTGCTGGCGGTCCGGCAGTTGCAGCAACTCCGCGTGCGGCAGGCCGTGCAATGACCCGCGCGTCCTTCCATCCGATCACCATCGGCTTGCTGCTGCTCGTCGGCGTCGCGGCGCCGCTGTTGTTCCCCGCCTACACGAACCAAATCGCAGTACTCTGGCTGATGATCGTCTTCGCCTCGACCTGGGACATCCTGGGCGGGCAGATGGGCTACAACTCGCTCGGCAACATCTTTTTCTTCGGCGCCGGCATGTACACCTGCGCCGTGGTGCAGATCGGCCTTTATTACGACGTCGGGATGTACACGTCGGGGGCGCGCACCACACACATCGCCTTCACGACAGCCCAGTATTTCACCGGATTCGCAATCGGAATCGTTGCGGCCGGCATCATGGCTGCAATCCTGGCGGTGGCAACGTCCTGGATCGTGTTCGGACTGCGCGGCCCATATTTCGCGATCGGGACGCTCGGCGTAGCGGTCGCGGGCGCCGAGCTGGTGGCGTCCTGGCAATGGGTCGGCGCCGCCTCGGGCATATCGATGCCGGTATTTCCGGGGGCTCCTCAGACGCAAAAGCTGTTTTTCTATTGCCTGCTCTTTGCTCTCACTTTCGTCGTGCTGCTTTTTCTGCGGTGGCTCTACTCGACAAATTTCGGCATAGCCATCAATGCAATCCGCGACGACGAAGAAAAGGCCGAAGCGATGGGCCTCTATACGCGCCGCTACAAACGGACAGCGTGGACGATCGCTGCATTCTTCCTCGGCATCGCGGGTGCCATTTTCGGCAACATGACCGGCTTCATCGACGCGCGCGACATCGCGTTCCCGACCACGACCTTCAATATTTTCATGATCCTGATGGTGCTGCTCGGCGGCAAGGGCACGTTCTGGGGACCGGTTGTCGGCGCGGTCATCTTTCACGTCATCAAGGAAGTGACCTGGACCTATTTCCTGGGATGGCAGTTCGTGGCACTCGGCCTGCTCATCGTCATCATCGTCGTCTATTTCCAGCAAGGCATCGTCGGCTGGCTGATGGAAAAATATCCGGAGCGATTTGGTGTCCGTGTTGCACCGAAGGAACGCGAAGTGCGATCGCGTGCGATCGAGCTCGCGCCGCACGCTGAAGGTGCCGAATGAACGACGCAATCATCGAGATCACGAATGTGAACAAGTCGTTCGGCGGCGTCGTCGCCAACCGCAACGTTTCCTTGTCCGTGCCACGCGGCCGAATTACCGGGCTGATCGGTCCCAACGGATCGGGCAAGACCACCTTGTTCAACTCGATCGTCGGATATCATCCGATCGATTCGGGTTCGATCCGCTTCGAAGGTCAGGAGATCTCGCAGCTTCGGGTACAGGAAATTGCGCGGCTTGGCCTTCTGCGCACGTTCCAGACCACCCGCATCTACGGCAAGATGAGCTGTCTGCAGAACATGCAGATCTCGATTCCGCACAGAAAGGCCGGCTTTTTCGACATGTTCGCCTACGAACGCCCGGACGTCATCGAACGGGCCGAACATTTGCTGTCGTTTGTGGGCCTTTATGAGAAGCGTTTTCTGCGCGCGGGGAGCCTCTCGTTCGGCCAGCAAAAGCTGCTCGAGTTTGCCATGGCGCTCATGAACGAGCCGACGGTCCTGCTGCTCGATGAGCCGACTGCCGGCATCAACCCGACGCTGATCAACGGGCTGATCGACCGCCTGAAGCGCGCCAACGCCGAATTCGGCATTACGATGCTGATCATCGAGCACAACATGCGCGTCATCATGAATATGGCGAGCAAGATTTATTGTCTTGCCCACGGCGAAATGCTTGCGGCCGGCGCACCCGAGGAGATCCAGGGCAATCAGAACGTCGTCGATGCCTATCTGGGGGCGCACTGATGGCAAGTGCCGGACACACCCACTCGTCAGACGGCGGCTATCACGGCGGCGTCGGTGCCATCATTTCTGTCGAAGAGGTCACCCGTCAGGCGCTTGAAATAGCCCGCGAGGTGAGCCTCGAGCAGCTTGACGCGCTTGCAGGAAACAAGCCGCATCTGAGGATCGACGGGCTCAACGCCGGCTACGGGCAGATGGAGATCCTGCACGACTTCAATCTGCGCGTTGGCCGCGGCCAGTCGCTGTGCCTGATCGGCCCGAACGGGGCGGGAAAATCGACGGTTCTGCATTCGATTTTCGGCTTCACCAATATTTTTTCAGGCACGGTCTCCACGACGTCGGACGGTCTTAGCCTCGACGTTACCCGCTTGTCGTCCAACGAAAAGCTTCGGTCGGCCGGGATTGCCTACATTCTGCAGGACAAGTCCGTTTTCCCTGGGATGACGGTGGAAGAAAATCTGTGGCTCGGCGCCTACCTGATGGATCGCAAATCGGCGAGGCATGCGGCCGACGCGATTTTTGACAAATACCCGCGGCTCGCCGCGCGCCGAAAGCATCCGGCCAAGGTGCTGTCAGGCGGCGAGCGCCGCCTGCTCGAAATCTGCCGCGCACTGGTCATGAACCCGAGCGTGCTGCTCGTCGACGAGCCGTCGATCGGACTTGAGCCGCGCTTTATCGACGCCGTCTTCGACATTCTGGGCAATCTTCAGCACAACGAAGGCAAGACCATCGTGATGGTCGAGCAGAACGCGAAGAAAGGCCTGGAGTTCTCCGATATCGGCTACGTGCTGGTCTCCGGCAAGCTCGCGCTGGCTGGCAAAGCGAGCGAGCTGCTGACCGATCCGGATGTCGGGCGCCTGTTTCTGGGTGGTTAGTCGGCGCGCCGGCGACGCCAGTCTATTCGGTTTCCTGGTCTTTGATCCACGCGACCATAAGCTCCCATATGACCGCCAGCACGATCGGTCCCAGGAACAGTCCGGTGATGCCATAAGCGAGCGTGCCGCCGATGACACCGATCAAAATTACGAGAATGGGAGTCTTCAGGCCGCGACCCATCACGACGGGCCTCAATAAATTGTCCAATAGGTTCACCGGCACCATGTAAACCGTGAACAGAAGCGCGGACCCGGTCTCCATTGTCATCCAGCTCCATATGATCACCGGCACGATGACAATCGTCGGCCCGATCTGGATTATTCCGAGAATCAGAACAGCGAATGTAATCAGGCTGGCCTGAGGAATGCCGGCTGCCATCAAGCCTATGCCGGCCAGCAGCGCCTGCAGCACTGAAATGCCGATCACGCCGCGCGATACCGCGCGGATGGTCGCCGCTGCCTGGCCCACAAGCTCTTCGCCGCGCTCCGGATTGAGTCGCCGCGAGAACCTTTTGACGGCGGCGGCAAGCGCGGGCGCCGGCGAAAACAGAAATCCGGCGACGAGAACGGCAATGAGAAACTTCAAAATACCCAGGCCGGTATCGGCACCGACGCGGAGCAATCTGCCACCCAGCGGCTTTAGTTCGGGAACGATCTTGGCGAAGGCTGCGCTCAGGTTGGTCGATGCCAGATCCCAGAACTGATAGATCGGTTCGCCGATCAGCGGCCAGTCTTTCACCGAAACAGGCGGCGACGGTACCGCCAGCACGGAGGGGTCGAGCCGTTCAGATGAGATCAGTGAGCGGTCGACCAGTCCCAAGGCAAGCCATGTCGCCGGACCGATAATGACCAGCAGGCTTAGAACTGTCGTGAGTGCGGCGGCCAATCGGCGCCGTCCGCCGAGCCGGAACGAAATCCATTCGAAAATGGGATAGAGCGCGACAGCCAGCACCGCGCTCCAAATGAAAATTGAAATAAATGGCTGAACGAGAACAAAAGACCAGTAAAGGAGAAGGGCGAGGACCGCCAGCCGGATGGCTGTTTCAATGAATGACGCCGTGATCTGATCACCGCCAGGCCGTTTTTTTGGATCGCGCGCCACAGATGGCCTCCCCGACGATGCCGCGCACAGTCGCTATTGGCCGCGCAGCAACCGCGCTGCCACCGTCAGCCTATCACGTGGTTTCGCAAATCGGAGGCCGGAGAAAATCGTTCGGTACGTCTGCCTGCCCCGCGAACTCGCGTTCGGCGGCGCGTCCGTCGACAAATGGCGACCCAAATCCCGGTCCCAGCTGTTTCCGGCCTTTTCTCAAGGCGCGCTCTGCGATGCAGGCGTCAAATGCCGCGCGAAAGAGGTCGGGCAGCTGGCTCGGTGACTGCAGTACGGACCGCATGACGGCAAAAACATTCACCGAACCGTTCGAGTCCAGTGCCAGCCCTGCCGCGGACGGAAGCGCCCTGTGGGCCGCGTCGATAATGACGCGGCAGGCAGCAAATGGAATCTGATGCGCAGCGGCGATTTCCGCCGCGAGATGAGATTCCATATCGACGGCGAACGCGCCTGTCGTCCGATGGAGATGTGATTTCTCCGAAGGCGTCGGCACCATGGCATCGGAGCCGACAATGTCCGCAAGCACGGCGCCGGGAAGCCGCTTGGAGAGTTCATGTCGCCATTTCGAATCAGTCTCGATGACGCGATCGCGATACCTGACTGCGGACGCGACGATCCAATTCCCCGCGACAAGCTCCGGATGCAGCCCGCCAGAGATTCCAAAACTGATAATGCCCGAAACGCCAGGATGAATCGCCGCGTGTAAAGCCGCCCCAAGGCGTGCGCCTTGGCTGCAAACCACTGATACCCCGCTACCACGCGCGACAAAGGCCTCGCGCGCAAGCGACGTGACGGCAACAACAGTCGTCTGACCTAGCATCCCGCCCCCCTGACGGACCCTGCAAAGACCATTCGTATCCGACCCTAGGGGAAATTCAAGTATCCAGCGGCACGAAACCACTGCAGCGCGTCTTGAATTCCCTCAATATATGGCCGCGAACGGTAAGATAACTCCCGCTCGGCCTTGGTCGAGGCAAAGAACATGCGATATCGCGCCAGATAGACCCCGTCCAAGGTCGCAAAGGGCTCACGTCCTGTGAGTCTCGCCACAGCTTCCGCAGCAAATGCGACCGGAACCAGGGCGCGCCAGGGAAGCCGCACCCAAGGCGCGCGGCGGCCCACGATCCCCGCAATGTCTTTCAGCATCTGCGAGAACAAGACGTTTTCACCGCCGAGAATGTAGCGCTCTCCGATCTTTCCGGAACGCATTGCCGCGAGATGGCCGTTCGCCACATCGTCCACATGGACGAGGTTGAGTCCCGTGTCGACGAACGCCGGTATTCGGCCCTTGGCGGCCTCCACGATGATGCGGCCGGTCGGGGTTGGCCGCGCGTCGCGCGGTCCAATCGGCGTCGAGGGATTGACGATGACCGCTGGAAGGCCCTGCTCCGCCACCATGGAATCGACCAGGCGTTCGGCCGCAATCTTGCTGCGCTTGTACGCGCCGATTGCCTCGTTTTCGGGCAGCGAGGTGGACTCGTCTGCGATCTCACCGGATCGCAATGCAATGGTCGCCACGCTGCTGGTATGCACGATCCGCTCGACGCCCGCGCGCAACGCCGCCTGCATGACGTTGCGGGTGCCCTCGAGGTTGGTGGCATAAATCTCGCCTGGATCCGGGGCCCACAGACGATAGTCGGCGGCCACATGAAAAACGTAGCGCACACCCGCGACTGCGCGATCGATTGAAGCTCGGTCACGCAGGTCGCCTTCGTTAAATTCGATGTCGAGGTCGGCGAGGTTGGAGTAAGGTCCTTTCTCACGGACGAGCGCGCGCACGGAAAAACCGGCTTCGACGAGTTTGTGCGCGACAGCAGAGCCGACGAACCCGCTTGCACCGGTGACGAGAACCTTGCCCTGAGTGTTCATCCGTCGCGGGTTCCGATATGCCGAGGATTCGAACCGTGCCGACCCATCGGCGAACCGGCATCGAACGATCGAGACCTATCCTCCAAGCAACTTCTGCGTTCGATCATGCAACCTCTTGATCAAACCGTCGGCACCGCCCGAGGCGATAATCGAGGCAAATTCGTCGCGTCGCGTCGCGAGGTCGCTGATAGTCCCATTGAGATAGACGTCGATCACCCGCCCGCCCCGAACCAGGTAGTTGATACTCACAGTGCGGCCGCCGGGCTGCAACAGCCTGGTTTTCACAATTTCGCCACCGCCGCGCGGCTCCGGCACCGAATTCTGGTCTACGACAAAGCTTTCTCCGGAATAGTCCTTAATCTGGCTTGCGTAGTCGGCAATGATGAACTTCGCAAAAGCATCGCGCACTGCGGCTTGCTGGGCCGGCGAGAAACTCTGCCAGGCCGGCCCCACGGCCAGCCGCGTCATTGTCGGGAGATCGAAAGCGGATGAAATGGCGGGCGTGAACCGCTTGTCGCGCTCGCGGACGCTCAGACGCCCCGCTTGCTGGATCGTCGGCATCAACTGCTGGTAATAACTCTGAATGTGCGTCACGGCTGACGACTGCGCGTGCAATCGGATCGGGACGACAAGGACGGCGGCAACTATGGCAACGATTGTGAATAAATGACGCAAGTTGAACTCGGACTCTCTCATTGTGGTTTCCACTCTCCCGGATGGGCACGACCTGCCTGGGCGGCCGCGACCTTTCGTCATGCGCGGTTTACCGTATCTGCGGGAACGTTTTGGAATTGGATTGCGGCCCCGTCAAGACGTAGGCGACAGCCTGAAATGAATATGCTTCTTTTGCAAATTCAATGAGCAAGACCGTCAATCAGCTGGCGATCGCCGCGACCACGCAGGCCGTGCGCCTGGCGACGCGGCATGCATGGTTCGTGATTCTTGCATTCCTGCTTGTTGCACTCCTGTCGGCTTTCTATTTCACGTCCCATTTTTCCATCACGACCGACAGCAACAAGCTCTTGTCGAGCTCATTGCCATGGCGCCAGCAGGAACGCGCGCTCGACCGCGCCTTTCCCTGGCGAGTCGATCAGATTATTGCCGTCGTTGACGCCGCCACGCCCGAGGCTGCCGAGGAAGCGGCAGACACACTCGCAAACGACCTCTCGCGCCACGCGGACGTGATTCGGACCGTTTCCCGCCCCGATGGCGGCGAATTCTTCGCGCGAAACGGCGTTCTTTTTCGTTCTCTCGACGAAGTGCGCCGCGATGCCAACGATCTCATTGGCGCACAACCGTTCCTCGGAACGCTCTCGGCCGATCCGACATTGCGAGGTGTTCTTCGCACATTGTCTCAGTCGATCGAAGGGTTGCGCCTGGGCAAGACAAAGCTCGAAGACCTGAGGCCGGCGCTCACGGAAATTGCCGATGCGCTGGAAACTCTGTCGAGCGGAAAATATCCGGCATTTTCCTGGCGCAAATTGATAACAGGGCGGACGCCGGAGCCTTCGGAGCTTCGCCGCTTCATCAATATTCAGCCGGTTCTGGACTTCGACGATCTGCAGCCTGGACGCAAGGCGACCGCGGCCATACGCGAGGCGGCCTCGCGGCTCGGACTGATACCTGAGCGAGGCGTGAAGGTGCGCCTTACCGGATCCGTGGCCCTGTCGGACGAAGAATTCGCCACGATTGCCGACGGCGCCGCGCTGAATGGCGTCATCACCCTTCTACTTGTTGTGCTGGTGCTGTGGCTCGCGTTGAAAAAGGCCCGGATAATCCTGGCGGTTTTTATCAACCTGGCGGCCGGGCTCATCTTCACCGCCGCCATCGGGCTCTGGATGGTGGGTGCCCTGAACCTGATCTCCGTTGCCTTCGCCGTGCTCTTTGTCGGGCTCGGGGTCGATTTCGGGATCCAGTTCAGCGTGCGATACCGCGCCGAGCGATTTGAATCGCACGATCTCGCGGAAGCCCTGCTCGGGACGGCGAAGGGATTGGCGGGGCCGCTTTTGCTCGCGGCAGCATCAATCGCCGCAGGCTTCTACTCGTTCCTGCCGACGGCTTATGTCGGACTGTCCGAACTCGGATTGATTGCGGGAACGGGCATGATCGTTGCGTTCGGAACAACCGTAACTTTGCTGCCGGCGCTGCTGGCCGTCCTCAGGCCTCCGGGCGAGCCTGCACCGATTGGCTATTCCGCGCTTGCGCCGGTCGACCGCTTTCTCGAAACGCAGCGCAAATGGGTTGTCGGCGCGACATTGGCGGTCACGATCCTCGGCCTGCCTTTGCTTGCGGGCCTGCGCTTCAACTTCAACCCGCTCGACCTGCGGTCCCGGGACTCTGAATCGGTGGCAACCCTGCTCGATCTGATGGCCAATCCCGACACCAGCCCGAACACGCTCGACATTCTTGAAAGTAATGCCGCGCGCGCTTCCGCGCTTGCCGAACGCTTGCGCCAGCTGCCGGAGGTCGCCCACGTCGTGACGCTGCAGAGTTTCGTTCCCAAGGACCAGGACGAGAAGCTGGCTATCATCGACGATGCGAGTTTTTTCCTTCGCAACACGCTCAATCCTGACGAGGTCGAACCGAAACCGACGCCAGCCGATACGCTGGTAGCAATCGAGACAACGGCCAGCGATCTGCGCGGTGCCGCAGCCGAGTCCGACACCAGCGCCGCCGCGGTCCAGGCACGCCGCCTCGCAGGCGTCCTGGCGGCCTTGGCAAAGCAATCCCAGGCGGTCCGGGCCGATGCCGAGCGCATTCTCGTGGCGCCGTTGGTGACGACGTTGCGTCAGGTCAGAAGCCTGCTCATGGCCGAGCGCGTGACGGTCGAGACTTTGCCCCAGTCTTTGACACAGCGCTGGGTCTCGGCCGACGGGCTGAACCGGGTCGAGGTCGCGCCGAGCGGCGATGGCAATGACAACGCGACCCTGGAGCGTTTCGTGGCAGCCGTGCGCGGTGTTGCGCCTGACGCAGCCGGCAAGCCGGTCTTTGTCATCGAAGCGGCGGCAACCATCGTCAAAGCTTTCATTCAGGCCGCAATCTGGTCCGTGGCGTCGATCACGCTCATCCTTTTCATCGTGTTACGCCGCTGGAGTCACGTCGCGCTGACGCTGGTGCCTCTGCTCGTCGCAATCGTCGTCACGCTGGAGATCTGCGTCGTGATCGGGCTGCAGCTGAACTTCGCGAACATCATCGCACTGCCGCTGCTTCTCGGGGTCGGTGTCGCGTTCAAGATCTACTACATCATGGCCTGGCGTTCCGGTGAGCGGAACTTTCTGCAATCGAGTCTGACGCGGGCTGTCATCTACAGCGCCTGTACGACCGCGACCGCTTTCGGGAGCCTGTGGTTCTCGCACCACCCGGGTACATCGAGCATGGGCAAGCTGATGGCTCTATGCCTCGTGACGACGCTTGCAGCAGCCGTGCTCTTCCAACCCGCGCTTCTGGCGACACAAAACAAGGCCGGTGGGAGCAAATAAACGCTCTAAAACTGGGGTCTGTGACAAAAAAGTAACACTTATGCCTTAGCGGCTCTGCTAATTTTGTCGGACTCGATCAGACCAGCGCGCTACATCATCGTGCTGCGTTCGTGATGGCATTCGACAAGCCTCGGGCCTGCAGGGGAATTGAAAAGGGGCGGGAAAGTACATGCGTCGCGGTGAAGTCTGGGGCAGATGGGCGATCACGATCGCATTGCCTGTCATTGTGGGTGCCTGTGCCGCGACCCCGAGGGACGCGTCGTTGGCCATGCAGGATCCCAACGAGCATAGCAATCGCCAGATGCTGGCGGTGAATCAGGAAATGCTGCGCCCCGTTGCGGAGGCCGTCCAAACAGTCGTGCCGCGACCCGTGCACGATCGTTTGCATGATTTCAATTCGAACTTAAAAGAGCCGCGGATCTTCGTGAACAACTTGCTGCAAGGCCGCCTCGACGCCGCCGGCAAGACGGCGGGGCGTTTTGCCATGAACACGACGTTCGGACTCGGCGGCCTTGTCGATCTCGCATCCCGGGAAGGCATTCCACAGCAGACCGGCGATTTTGGACAGACATTGTTTGTCTGGGGTGTCGCCGAAGGCCCTTACATGGTGCGACCGTACTGGGGCCCCACGACGACGCGCGATGCGGTTGGCGACGTCGTCGATCGCTTTGGCGATCCGGTCGGCTTGCTGTTTGGAACGCAGTTGGCCGTCGCGGTTACGACGGCAGGCCTGGACACGGTGGACAGGCTCGGCCAGTTGAAGATGGCCGAGGATGCGTCCATCGATTTCTACGCGTTCCTGCGCTCGAGCTATTACCAGACGCGACGCGCGGAGTTGCGTGAGGCGGTCGGCTTGCCAAACGTCATTGACTCGCCGGCAACCGCGCTGGACGAAACCGCAAAACCGGAATCGGGAACGAGTGCAATGGCGAGCGCGCCTACTCCCCGTTCCGGCGCAGCAAATAGTGCCCCTCGATCCAGTACCAAAAAAACAGCCCGGGCAAACCAAGAAGCAACTCGCGCACTCGCTTCGACAGAGAAATAGCCAGCCCAATCTCCGCCGGCAGGCCGAACAGCGCGCCGAACAGCACAAGGCCGCCCTCCTGAACGCCAAGTGCCGCTGGCACCATGAACGCTGCCGCGCGGACGCCGGAGGACAGGCTTTCGAGGATAAAGGAATCGGTCGTACCGAGAGGCTGACCGAGGCACCAGGTCACCAGCCAGACCTCGCCCGCGCCTGCAGCCCATCCGATAAGGCGCAACAGGTTCGCCCTCCAGAAGGCGGCGCCCCTGCGATAGGCCTGCACGACGGCGTCGTCGACCGACGATGCGCTTCCTGCGAAATGAGCTTGCCATTGCTCCGGCACCAGCCTCCGCGCCAATTTTGCAAATCGCGCAAACATATTCTTATGTTGAAACATGATGAATGCCGCAACGGCCGCGACAAGCGCGCCGACGCCGATCAACACTCCTGCCACCACTTCGAATGCGGCGCCGCCGGTGGGCCGCAACACGAGCAGCACGACCCCGGCGATGACAAAGGCCATCTGCGTGACCACACCCACCGTGGTGTCGACAACCATGCTGGCCGCGGCCTGCGGGCCAGGAACGCCGCGCAGATGCGCCAGTCGCGCGCTGGCGATGTCACCGCCGATATTGGCGACCGGCAACAGCGAATTGATCGATTCGCGGATCCATCGAATCCAGGTAACACTGACGACGTCGGGACGGGTTGCAGACGGCAGCAACTCTCGCCACGAAAGAGCAGAAAAGAGCATTGGAACGATGTGGTAGGCTGTTATCAGCAGCAGCCACCAGCCGACGACCAGCATGGCGTTGGCCACCTCGCCCGCGCCGCTGTACACAATCAGGTAGACGACAAGCGCAAGGCCAAAGAAACCCGCGATGATGAACGAAACGGAAATGACCCGGCTCCCCCTTATTCGGCACCGAACGCGGCAAGAATAGACGCGCCACTTGTAGTATCAACGCCGGTGCCCAGCCGAGGTATATCGCAGATCCAATGCAGCAGGGTTCGCACAGCGTGGCCCCGAGCCCACCAATAATGGTTCTTTTGCCGGATGCCGGCGCATCGCCGGTCGTGCCGGCATTTGCGGAGGGCGGCGAACCAAGGGTTCTCGGCCTTGGCCTCGCGCGGCGGACAGTTGTGGCGGCGGGCCGCGCCGGATTCACCCGGATCTATTTTCTGGCGCGCGACCAGGCCGCACCGCCCGGCGTCACCGCCATTTCCGGGTGGAGCAGCCTCGCCGATGCCTTCGCTCTGCAGCCGGGACCGCTGATCATTGCGCATGCGGCCATTCTGGCGGAGCCCGATTGGCTCGCGCCGCTCGCGGAAACACAGACTGGGCCGGCCCGATGGGCGGCAATGCCGCATAAGATAATCTTGATTGCAGCCTCTGCGGTCGCGGATGCGCTGGCGGCGCTGGACGCGGACAAAGGGGCCTATGACCTGACCGCCGCGCAGGCGCGGCTCACGCGGCACTTCGGAACGCCGGCTGCAATTCCTGCTGCGATCGATCCTCTGGTGGTAACGACAGTAGCCGATGTTGACGACGCGGAATGGCGTTTGCTGCGCGCACTCGTCAAGGATACCGACGGATTCATGGCGCGGAACGTCGAGCGGCCGATTTCCCTGCGAATTGCTCGCCGCCTGGCATCGACCGGAATCACACCAAACCAGATAACCCTCCTCTCGGTCGGCATCGGCCTGTGTGCCGCACTCTTTTTTCTGTCCACGCACTGGCTCTGGCAGACGATCGGAGCGCTTCTTTTCCTGGCACACTCGATTCTGGACGGATGCGACGGAGAGTTGGCCAGATTGAGATTCCAGGAATCGCGTTTTGGCGGAATTATCGACTACTGGGGCGACAACGTCGTTCACATTGTCGTCTTCGCGTGCATGGCCCGCGGCTGGAGTCTGTCGATTGGAGCATCATGGCCATTGTTGCTCGGCGTCGCGGCGGCACTCGGCAACCTGGGATCGGCCTGGTTCGTCTATTGGCGCGTGATGCATACGAAAAGAGACAGCGGCCCGCTGTTCACGTCGGTCGCGACTGTGCCCGGCCAGACCCTCGCCCGCATGCTGGACGCCGCTTCGCGCCGCGATTTTATTTATCTCGTCCTCTTTCTGGCCCTGTTCGGAAAGTCGAACTGGTTTCTGGTGCTGGCCGCGGCGGGTGCACCGATATTCTTTTTGCTCCTGTTGTTCCTTGCGGTGCGCGAACGCCTCCAAACGGCGTAGCCGGCAACTAGCCGTCGAGCGGCATCCGGGCGCCGCCCGCCGTACTCGATTTCTGGGCGAGATCGATCAGCCGTGCGCACAACAGCGCTTCGTCCAGGTTGCCCCTGCCGCCGCCCGCTGCTGCGCGCTGAAAGTCCTCCGCCACACCGATGAACCAATCGCGGTGATGCGATCCTTGGGACAGTGGCGGCGGGCATGACCACCGCTGCTCGTCCTTGTTCGATTTGAGAACCACGACGTCGTCGACGACTTCGATACGGCCGCGATCGCCCTCGACCTCGATATGGTTGGCGCGCTCCTGCGCTGACCAGGTCAAATAGATCTGAGCACTACCGTTTTCCCGGTCCAGCGTGACGGTCGCAGTATCTTCGATCGGCCATTCGCGAAAGCGGCGCTTCTCGAGCAGCGCGCTGACAGCGCGGGGAACGCCGAGCCAGCGCACGACGCAATAAAGCGCGTGCCATCCATGATCGAACAATATTCCGCCGCCGGCGACAGCCGGATCGGCGCGCCAGTTCGTCCCATCGGACGTGACGGTGACTGCCGGCTCCGTGCGCAAGGTCTGCCAGCGAACTGTCCGCACGGTGCCGACCGCGCCTTCATCGACGAGCGCCGAAATCCGGTCGCAAATCGGCGCCTTGAGCCAGTTGTGCACGGTATGAACGACGCGGCCGCTACCCGCCGCGGCCGCCGCTATGGCCTGCGCGTCCTCAATCCGGATGGCCAAAGGCTTTTCGCAGAGAACGTGCAGGCGCACATCCAGCGCGCGCTCGATGAGACCCGGATGACTGCTCGGCGGCGTGCAGATATCGACGAAATCAAGCGTCTTGTCGGACAGCAATGCGTCGACGCTCTCGTGCCATCGTCCAGCGGGGTAGGCTTCCAGAAACGCCTTCCTTTGCGTGGCAACCACATCGGTCGCGGCAATGATCTGAACGTCCTTTACGGATTGCCAGCCCGGCAGGTGCCCTTTTGCCGCGACGTTCCCGAATCCGATAAAAGCGCCACGCAACACGCGCCGCGGCCTCAGTCCAGTCCGAATTGACGCGCAATGGCACCGAACGACTGGTCGAGAATGTCGACGCCGCGCAGCGCCTCATCCTCGGTAATCACCAATGGCGGATTGATGCGAATGACGTGCGAGTACGACATCGTGACGAGGCCGCGCGCCAATGCCTCATGAAAAAGCGCGAGCGTGATGGCCTTGTCGAGAGGTTCTTTGGTCTTGCGATCGGCCACCATCTCGACGCCGATCATCAGGCCGCGCCCACGCACATCGCCGATGAACCGGTATTTCTCCTGCAGTTTTTTCAGGGCGTCGAGCATCGTCTTGCCGACGCGAGCGGAATTTTCGACAAGTCGCTCGTTGATGATCGCCTCGACGGCGCCAAGACCGGCCGCGGCCCCCAGCGGATTTCCGCCGTAACTTGACGAGCTGCCGCTGGGCTCCCCGAACGGTTTGGCCGACATAAGCTCGAACGACGACGCCACCCCGCTGAGCGGGAAGCCGCCACCCATCCCCTTGCCGATCGTCATGATATCGGGCTTGAGCCCGAACTGCTCTGACGCCCACATCGTCCCTGTGCGCCCAAATCCGGTCAGCACTTCATCGGCGATGAGTAGGGCGTCGAATTCGTCCGCAATCTCCCGCACGGCATGAACGAAATCATCGGGCGGAATGACGTTGCCCGCCGTGCCCTGCATCGGCTCCATGATGATTGCCGCGACTTCGTCCTGCGTCTCGTTCTTGATGACGTTGCGCAGATGATCGGCGCAGGCCAGACCGCACGACGGATACTCAAGCTTCCACGGGCAGCGATAGCAGTTCGCATAAGGCGACAGATGCA
>Ga0157306_10000049_pt1 | contig 20431 bp, 19 predicted proteins | sample NitcycUS163409C2_FD_108391 | JGI IMG/M metagenome (GOLD analysis project Ga0157306, IMG submission 108391) | Soil microbial communities from Arlington Agricultural Research Station in Wisconsin, USA - Nitrogen cycling UWRJ-S163-409C-2 | ecosystem: Environmental > Terrestrial > Soil >...
CCCTTGGCCGCGCTTGGATCAGGGTCCTTTGGCGTTGCTGGCAAGACAAAGTGCCTTATGACCCCTCTCTCCATGGAAATTTGCGCGGCCTGCAAGCTGCAGGGGGTTGACACAGGGCGTCTCATGTGCAGAGCACACTTCGCTCCCTGCGTCCTGGCCTGACGGCCACTCGGCCCGTCAGGACTCGCGGGGCTCCAGGATGATGACCTGCGGCTCGCGGTCGAGCTTGACCTTGTAGTCGTCGAAGCCGGCGTATTGCTCGTTGTGCTTGCGCCAGAGGTCGCTGCGCTCCTCGCCCTCGGCGACCCGGGCACGGACCTTGTAGCGCTTGCGCCCGCGCTCGACTTCGGCCTCCGGGTTGGCCTCGAGGTTGAGCGACCAGGCGGGGACCTTGGCGTTGCCGGCGTTGGTGTTGATCACGATGAGGTTCTCGCCGTCAGCCAGGTAGACGACCGGCGCCGTGCGCGCCTCGCCCGACTTGCGGCCGGTTGTGGTGAGGAGCAAGACCGGAGCGCGGCCGACGCGACCGCCGAGCCGTCCGCCGCTAACCCGGTAGAGCGGCACGTTGAGCTTGCCGGTGAAGCGCAGGCCCCTGACACCGAGGGAGTTGGAGATCCGCGCAATCGTGTGGTCGCTGGGCACGGCGGCAGTATTCCAGAGGCTTGGCGACTTTCCCGTCATATACACGGGGTAAGTCGCCAAGCCCTAGAGTGAAGCTATGCCCGAGCCGCACCCCTTCCGCCGTGCCGTCGAAGCCAAGGACCTCGACCTCGCCGCCGAGACCCTGCGCGAGGACGTCGAGCTGCACAGCCCGATCCTCTTCCGCGGCTTCGAGGGCCGCGACGTCGTCCTCCAGGTCCTGACCCACGTCGCCGCCACGCTCGAGGACCTCACCTACACAGACGAGCTGCACGAGGGCAACACCGTCGCCCTGCGCTTCAAGGCCCGCGTCGGCGACCGCGAGCTGGAGGGCATCGACTTCCTCGAGCTCGACGAGGATGGCCGCATTGCCGTGCTCACCGTCTTCATGCGCCCGATGAGCGCCCTGACCGCGTTCAACGAGCAGATGGCGGAGCGGCTCGGCGTCGCGCCGGGCTAGCGCGCCCGGAGCGAGCTGCTCAATCTCGACTGGCCATCGATCGATGCTGTCTCCGACGCACTCGGTCTGCTTGAGCGCGAGCCGCATGCAGGACATCTTCTCCGTGGACGACTGAGCGGGCTGCGGTCTCTTCGGGTTTGGGTCGTACCGCACCATCTACCAGGTGCTCGATCCCGATCGGACCGTCAGGGTTGCGGCCATCCGTCACCGCTCAGTCGCACATGACAGAGATCATCGTTGAGCAGCACTTACGATCTAAGATGCGATTTCGTCTCCTGGGGGAGTGCCCGAGTGGTTAAAGGGGACTGGCTGTAAACCAGTTGGCTATGCCTACACAGGTTCGAATCCTGTCTCCCCCATATGAGCGACCTCCACGACCGAGTGGTTGCGATCGCCGGGGTTGCCGGTGGGCTGGGGCCGGTGGTGGCAGAGCGGCTCGCGGCGGCGGGGGCGACGGTTGCGGGAACGGATGTCTCTCCCGAGCGGATCGACCAGGTCGGTTCTGCGCTGGGGCTCCCGGAGGAGCGCTGGGACGGTCGTGCCGCCGACCTGCTCGACGAGGAGGCGACGCGCGCCTGGTGCGCGGCGCTGCTCGAGCGCTTCGGGAAAGTCGACGCTCTGCTGCACCTGGTCGGCGGCTGGCGCGGCGGGCAGCCGCTGCACGAGGAGCCGCTCGCCGACTGGGACCTGCTCCACGACCTCTTGATCCGCACGGTCCAACACACGACCCGCGCTTTCCACGACGCGCTCTTGGCCAGCGAGCAAGGTCGCTTCGTCCTCGTCTCCGCCAAGCAGGCGCAGGCGCCCTCCAACTCCAACGCCGCCTACGCGACCGCCAAGGCTGCCGCCGAGGCCTGGACCCTCGCCCTCGCCGATGGCTTCGCAGGGACGTCGGCGACCGCCAACATCGTCGTCGTCGACGCGATCCTCACCCCTCGCATGCGCGAAGAGGGCCCCGCAGAGGACTTCCCCAGCTTCACCCCCGCTGAGCACATTGCCGAGGCGATCGCATTTCTCTGCGCAGACGCCGCCGAGAAGATGAACGGCCAGCGACTGCCGCTTACGATGCGTGGGAAATAAACGACGCTGGAGCGTCCCAGGTACCGACGATGACACGCCGCTGGTCGGCGTCAGCTCGCGGGATTCGATGATGACGCGCCCTTGACGTGCATCTTTCCTCCGAGGATCTGATCGCGGCTTTCACGGGCACGACGCTTACGATGACCCCATGAGCAAACCCGCCAAGGGCGAGATGACGATCCGCGAGCTGGCGCAGCGGACGGGGATGACGGTGCGCAACATCCGTGCCCACCAGACGCGCGGCCTTCTGCCGCCGCCGGTCGTGCGGGGCCGCACCGGCTATTACAACGAGGAGCACGTGGCGCGTATCGCGCTGACCCGTGAGATGCAGGCTGACGGGCTCAACCTGGAGGCAATCCGACGTGTGGTCGAGGGGGGAGAGGGCTCGGCGACCGAGATCTTCGATTTCACCCGGGCGCTGCGGGCGCCGTTCGAGGAGGAGGCGCCGGAGATCGTCGAGGCCGAGGAGCTGCAGGCTCTCTGGGGGAACGGTGAGGCACCCAACCCCGAGCTGATGAAACGTGCCGAAAAGCTCGGCATCCTGCGTGCCCTGCCGGACGGCCGGGTCGAGGTGATCAGCCCCCGCCTGCAGCGCGCCGCCGGCGCGCTCGCCGAGCTCGGCGTCGGCCCCGAGGGGGCACTCGCCACGGCGGAGAAGCTGCGCCGCCACGCCGACGGCGTCGCCCGAACCTTCGTCGAGCTCTTCGTCAGGGAGATCTGGCAGCCTTTCGATCGCGCCGGCCGCCCGGAGGCCGACTGGCCAAAGGTGCGCGAGGCGCTCGACCGCATGCGCCCGCTCGCCTCCGACGCCCTGCTGGCCGTCTTCCAGATTGCGATGGGCGAGGCGGTGGAGAAGGCGAGCGAGCAGACCCTGCGCGTCGCGGCGCGCAAGAAGCGCTCACAGCGTTCGCGCTAAAAAACGCTTGTGTATATGGTTGCCGCGTGTCATGTACGGATGAGTTTGCATCTGAGTTCTCCGGTGCGGTGGGGAAGCTCCAGGTCGCGGTGCTCGAGGCCTGCCAGCGCGAGCGGGTCTGGCCGGCCAAAGTCGCGGCAGCCGTAAGCGCTGCGGTCGAGTTCGCGATCGCCGAGCCCGAGCTCGCCCGCCTGCTGACGATCGAGTCGCTGATCCGCCAGCCCGACGGCGGGCAGCGCCACGTGCGCATGCTCGAGCACTTCGCCGAGCTGCTGCGGGTGGATGCCCCGCAAGACCGGCGCCGGCCAAAGAGCACCGAGCAGGCGCTGGTCGGCGGCGTGGGGAAGACGCTCGCCGACCACCTGCGCTGCGGCGACGCTGCGGCCATGCGGCGCAGCGTTCCCGAACTGGTCGAGCTGCTCCTCGTGCCCTACGTGGGCCGCTCGGAGGCCCGGCGCTGGGCAGCGCGATCCGCAGCCCAAATAGAGGGTCGAGAAGACTGAAGGAGGGCGACTACCGATGCGAGCCGACTACGACAGCGGCGAAACGATTCAGATCGCGCTGGAGGCCACCGAGCGCCTCGACAGCGACGACGCAGAAGTGGGGGGAATCATCGTGGGCATGCCGCCCTTGCGCGCCCAACCGCACAGTCGCCTTGGAAGTGGCTGCAGTCGCTGCTCTGTAAGCCTCAGCCCACCGCCGCCACGAGCTCCTCGCTGGCCGCCTCGTGCCCCTCGTAAGGCAGCACGGCGAAATACATCAGCGGCGCCAGCAACGACTCGAGGTCGTCGGTCTCACCGCGGTTGAGGCGGGTGTAGAGCAGCGTCTCGATGCCGCCGACGATGCCGGCGGCGGCGATCGCCGAGGGCGCGGCGTCCTCGGTTGCTTCTTCGCGCACCATCGTGTCGATGCAGCCGGCGAAGTGGTCGAAGAGCTCGTCGCGTTTCACCAGCGCGGCGGGACAGGCAGCGCGTGCGTCGACGATCAAGGACATCGCCGCGTCCGGCTCTTCGGCGACGAAGCGCAGCAGATCCTCGATCGCGAGGCGCAACCGGTCGCGCCAGCTTTCGGCGTCCCCGCCAGCCGCCGCCTCGAGACGCTCGCGAAGACGCGCGGCCGCGCTGTCGAAGGCGGCGAGAAAGCAGTCCTCCTTGTTCTCGAAGTGCTCGTAGAAGGTGGGGCGGGAGACGCCGGCGCGCTCGAGCACGTCCTGGACGCTGACGTCGCGATAGGTGAGCTGGGCAGTGGCGCGCAGCATCGCCGCCAGCAGCCGCTCGCGCTGCACTGCCCTGATCAGGTCTGAGGGCAGCGAGCGGATGCCGGAGGGGAACTGGCCTTCGCCGCCGGAGAGCAACTCGGCCGCTGCGGCGACATCGCTCGGCGACCAGTCGTCGCCGAGCGCGGCAAGCAGTGTGTCTTGGCTGAGTTCGACCCGGTTGGCTGACACAAGAAACCTAAACGTTTCTCTTAGGAACACAAACGGCTGGCTCAAGGTACCAACAGCCCCAGCCATTTGCAACAGATTCTCGCTCTGGCCGGGGTATTCTTCGCCGATGCCGCCGCGCGCACAGGGAGCCGCCGTCGAGTCCGCAGGCCCCCTTCCGCGCCCCGCGTTATCGCCCGAGTTCGTCGCCCTCCACAAGCGCCGGCGGATCATGCAGGCGATCGCCGAGTTGACCGCCGAGAACGGCTACAGCGCGACGAAAATCGGCGACATCGTGCGTCGCGCGCGTGTCGCCCGCAAGACGCTCTACGACAACTTCGCCGGCAAGGAGGAGGTCTTCCTGGCCGCCTTCGACGCGGCGGTCGACGAGGCGATGCAGCGCGTCGAAGAGGCCTGCGCCGCAGCCGCGGGCGAGTGGGAAGAGCGGCTGCAGGCCGGCCTCTCCGCCTTCCTCGCCTACGTCGCCGAGCAGCCGGCACTGGCGCGGATGTGCATGATCGAGGCCCTCTCGGCCACGCCGGCGGCGACCCAGCGCTACGAGAACGCGATGCAGCGCTTCGTCGATCTGACCGGTGAGAACGTGCCCCACTACGACCAGCTCCCCGAGACGATCGAAGAGACCCTTGTCGGCGGCGTCGCCTGGATCGTCTACCAGCAGATTCGCCGCGACGAAGCTGCAAACGCCGAGCAGCTCCTGCCCGAGCTCTCCGAATTCATCCTTGCGCCATTCAAGGGCGCAGCTGAGGCGCAGGGCAAACGAGCCAGCACCTAGCCGCTCGTGGTGACAGACTCCACCACTCGGTGGAAGTTGAACGATTGCCCCGCGGCCGCCACGGCCTCTCACGCGAGTTCGTTGCCCAGAACCAACGCACGCGCTTGCTCGATGCCTTGGCGGAGTGCCTGCGCGAGCGCGGCTACGAGGGCACGACGGTCTCGATGATCGGCCAGCGGGCCGGCGTTTCCAAGAGCGACTTCTACAAGCAGTTCGAGAGCAAGGACGCCTGCTTTCTCGCTGCCTACGAGGACTCGGTCTCACGGATCCGTGCGCGAGTGATGGTCGGCTGCCGGGAGGAGGACGGGTGGTCGGTCCGTGTGCTGGGCGGGTTGACCGCGCTGCTCGAGCACCTCGCTGCCGAACCGGCCCAGGCGCAGCTGGTCCTGGTCGAGGGGCTGCGCGCCGGGCGCGGCGTCTACGACCTCTACCAGGAGTCGCTGCAGAGCTTCGTGCTGCTGCTGCGCGAGGGCGCGCCGGCCCCGTCTGCCGGCGGTCCGCCGCCGCCGGCGACCGACGAGGCTGTGGTCGGCGGCATCGCCTCGCTGCTCGCTCGCCGCGTGCTGGGCGGCGAGACGCAGAAGCTGCCGGAGTTCCTGCCGGAGATTGCGGAGTTCGTGCTGACGCCGTACCTCGGTGTGGCCGAGACGCGTCGCATAATCTCGGCTGGATGATCGCGGAGCGACCAAGCGTGCATCTCTGGTTCTTCGCGCCAGGAGCGAAGTGGAGTTGACGTGACGAGCGAGGCGGCTGCAGGAGCGGAGACGCTCGGCGAGGATGTAGCGCGGAGCCTCGAGGGGGTCATGCCCTCACAGGCGCTGAGTGAGGCGATCGCCGCCGAGTGGATCACCTCCGGCGACTACAGAATCCACCCTGAGGCGATCCAGCCGGCAAGCCTCGACCTGCGGCTCGGCGACCACGCCTGGGCGCTGCGCTGCTCCTTCCTCCCAGACGTCGACTCGACCGTGGAGGAGAAGATCGAGGGCCTCGCCTTCCAGCGCGTTGACCTGCGCGACGGCGCGGTGCTGGAGCGCGACCGGCCCTACCTGGTGCCGTTGATCGAGGAGCTCGCCCTGCCCGACGACGTGCGGGCAAAGGCCAACCCGAAGAGCTCGACCGGGCGGCTCGACGTCTTCACCCGGGTCCTGACCGACCGCCACCACCGCTTCGATGAGATCCGCCCCGGCTACCGCGGCAAGCTTTACCTGGAGGTGGTGCCGCGCTCCTTCGCAATCCAGGTTAAGACGGGGCTTTCGCTCAACCAGCTGCGCCTGGCGCGGGGTGAGGTACGTCTCACCGACGATCGGATCCGCTCGCTGCAAGACGAGTTCCCGCTGCTCTATCTCGACTCCCACGCCCTGCGCGAGTCCGAGCTGGCGCTCGCCGACGGTCTCTTCCTCAGCGTCGACCTCTCTGGGCCGCCTGACCGCATCGTCGGCTACCGGGCGAAGAAGAACAGCCTGCCGATCGATCTTTCGCGGGTCCGCGCCTACCGCTGGACCGACTACTGGGACCCGGTCTTCCCCGAGGCGGGCTCGAAGATCGTGCTCGAGCCGGAGATCTTCTACCTGCTGCTCTCCGCCGAGGGGGTCTGCATCCCACCGCAGATCGCCGCCGAGATGATGGCCTACGACCCGACCGCTGGCGAGCTGCGCACCCACTACGCGGGCTTCTTCGACCCTGGCTTCGGCTACGACCCGAGTGGCGATCGCCACGGCAGTCGGGCGGCCCTCGAGGTGCGCGCCCGCGACGTCTCCTTCATGGTCGAGCACCGCCAGCCGGTCTGCAAGCTCGCCCTGGAGCGCACCAGCGCCCCGGCAGAGCGCCTCTATGGCGCTGGTCTCGGCTCCAACTACCAGGGTCAGGTGACGATGCTGAGCAAGCACTTCGAGGAGCAATCGGCGGGAGCGGTCCCGCCCGCCGAGGCCTGACTCGGCCGCCCATCCCGGCGCGCCCTGCCCGGCTGACGGAGGAAGGTCGCGAATGCCGCGGCATAGGCCTGCCGGCCGCTGCGGCGCGGGTGGTACATCCGGCCGAGGAGCGCTGAGCCTCTGTCCACAGACGAGCGCGCGTACGATGCCGGAATGAGCGAGCGCACCTGGACCGTCTACCTCTCGGGCGAGATCCACTCCGACTGGCGCGAGCGGATCGAGGCGGGGGCGCGGGAGGCGGACCTGCCGGTCTCCTTCTCGGCGCCGGTCACCGACCACGCTGCCTCCGACGATGCCGGCGCCGGCACGCTGGGCGAGGAGAGCGTGCCCTTCTGGCGCGACCACATGGGCGCCGGCGTCAACGCCGTGCGCACCCAAACCCTGATTCGTGCCGCCGACGTGGTCGTCGTCCGCTTCGGCGACAAGTACCGTCAATGGAACGCCGCCTTCGACGCCGGCTGCGCCGCAGCCCTGGGTAAGCCGATCGTCACCCTGCACGACGCCGAGCTCGACCACGCCCTGAAGGAGGTCGACCGCGCCGCCCAGGCGACGGCCCGTACCGCCGAGCAGGTGGTCGACGTGCTGCGCTACGTGATCCGCGGCGAGCTTCCCGATCGCTGAGCGCATAGATCGAGCTGGACGAGTTCATGCGGGACGCGAAGGGCGCGAGCTAAGGTCGACTGGCGCGTGTGCGAACATATGTTCGTATGCGTTGGGATGAACAGCGAGTCGAGAACGATCTGCGCCTGCCGGGCATCGGCGACGGCACGGTGGTACGCACCTTCGATGCGCCGGAGGCGATGGGCGTCAACTTCCACGAGGTGCGGGCGCGCTCGGCGCTCAACCACGTGCCGGGCGGGCGCTACGGGTTCGGCTGGACGATCAATCCTTATCGAGGATGCAGTCATGCCTGTGTCTATTGCTTCGCTAGGCGCACGCACACGTATTTGGACCTCAACGCGGGGCGGGACTTCGAGCGCGAGATCGTGGTCAAGGTCAATGTGCCGGAGCTGCTGCGGGACGAGCTGGCGCGGGAGGGCTGGAAGCGCGAGCTGGTGGCGCTGGGCACCAACACCGATCCCTACCAGTGGGTTGAGAGCCGCTACCGGATGATGCCGGCAATCCTCGAGGCGCTGGAGGCGGCCGACACACCGGTCTCGGTGCTGACCAAGTCGCCGCTGGTGATGCGTGACGTGAAGATCTTCGAGCGCATGGCGAAGCGCCTGCCGATCTCGGTCAACCTCTCGGTGCCGACGCTCGACGAGGACGCCTGGCGCGCCACCGAGCCGCACACGCCCAGTCCCGCCGCTCGCCTCGACGCCGTCGCGGAGCTGCGCCGTCGCGGCATCGACTCCGGCGTCCTCGTTGCCCCGCTGATGCCCGGCATCAACGACTCCCCCGAGCAGGTCCAACCGATCGTCGACCGCGCCAGGAAGGCTGGCGCCACCTTCCTCGGCGGCGTCGCCCTGCACCTCCGCGACGAGGTCAAGGACGTCTTCTTTGCCTGGCTGGAGGCCAAACGCCCCGACCTGCTCGAACGCTACGACGGCCTTTACCGCGGCCGCTCCTACATGCGCCCCGCGCAGCGCAAACAGGCGACGAGGGCGGTGCGGGGCTGGGGAAGAAGTTCACGGCGCGAGAGGGTGGGGAGGCAGTCCTCTCAACCGGCGGATACTCAAAGTCGCGGCCCCGCCGGCCGCGACTTGTCGGGGGAGAGGACTGCCTCCCCACCCTCTCAGGACCAGCTCTTCTGACTCTCGACGACCTTTCGACATATTTAGTGCGCCACACGCGCGGCACCGTTAGGCAGGGTCGAGAGTGTGCCCTTCGCCAGCGCAGGCCCCACCACAAGTGTGCTCGAAACGCTTGCCACGTTGATTGGATCCGGTCTGGTTGTGGGAAGTTTTACCGCTGGAATCACGAGCTTCATTTCGAGTCGCTCTCCGCGGCGATCGGAGAAATGGGCTGTTGTCGGCGGTTACTTCGGTGGCGGGCTGGCGTTGATGCTCTTGGCGATTGATATTCTGGTGAAGCGTTTTGTCTGAGGAAATGAGAAGACTTTTCCGGAATGCCAATGTCGGCCTTGCCGTCTCGGCGGCGGTCCTAATCGTGGGTTTCTGGCCCGTGCACGAGAGCGAAACGGCAACCGGTGTATTGGGCCTCGTGTCGTTTGTTGCTGGCATGGCGGTGCTCATCGGTCTCAACCTCCGGGACGAAAGAGTGCACGAGGAAAATTCCGATCACGCGGACTAGCCCTCGTCGAGCGACTCGAAGCGGCACTCGCGCGGGTCCTTGTCGTCGCGAAAGCGCCGGAACCTCGCGCCGTGCCGGATGCGCCCGGCGGCGGCATGGTCGTAGCCGACTTCGATCACCAGCTCGGGGCGCAGGGCCACCCACTCGAGGTCGCGGCCGCCGGTCCAGCGGCTCGGCTCGGCGGTGCCGCTCTCACCGGTCTCGAGCGGTTCGAGCAGCGTGCGCAGGCTGCGTTTGGTCTCGGCGCTGAAGCCTGAGATATGGCCGACGGAGCGCAGCTCCTCACCGTCGTAGAGGCCGAGGATCAGCGAGCCGACGGTTCCCTCCTCCTTGCCGGGCCTCCAGCCCATCACCACGCAGTCGATCTCGCGCTCGCGCTTCACCTTCGCCATCCCTTTGCGCTTCCCTGGCACGTAAGGGGCGTCGAGCTGCTTGGCCATCGTGCCCTCGGTCCTGCGCAGCCATTGCTCGCCCTGCTGGGGATCCAGGCTGAGAGTGCTCAGCCCGAGCTGGCCTCCGGTGAGTCCTGCCTTTTCCATCTCCATGGCGGAAAAGGCAGGACTCATGCGTTCGAGTCGCCCGCGCCGCTCGCCGAACGGCGTCTCGAGCAGCGACTCGTCGCCCTCGGCCAACAGGTCGAAAGCCACGTAGCCGGCAGGGATCTCCGCGGCGAGCAGCTTGATCCGCGACGCGGCCGGGTGGATTCGGCTCTGCAGAGCGTCGAATTCGAGATTGCCGTCGGCATCGCGGATGACCAGCTCGCCGTCGAGGACGTAGCGCCCGGCCGGGAAGCTCAGCTCCGGGAAGTAGCGGTTCAGCTCTTTGCCGCCGCGCGACTGGATGTAGGTGCTTTTGCCGTCGACGAAGACGATTGCCCGGAAGCCGTCCAGCTTCTGCTCATAGGCCCACTCCTCCCCGAGCGGCAGCTCTTTGCGCGTCAGGGCCAGCTGGGGTTTGATCGGTGGGGCGAGCGGCAGGGTCAACCTGATCCAACAGTTTGCCGACGTGCCCGAGCCTCGTGTGGATCGGGGACCGGCACCGCCGCCAGCAGCTTCTGCGTGAAGGGGTCGCCGGGCCGCTCGCAGATCCGGTCCGCGGGACCCTCCTCGACGATCCGTCCTTCGTTCATCACCGCGATTCGATCGGAGACGTGACGGACGACGCCGATGTCGTGGGCGACGAAGAGGTAGGTGAGCCCGAAGTCCTTCTGGAGCTCGGCGAGCAGATCGAGGATCTGCGCCCGGATCGAGACGTCGAGAGCGGAGACCGGCTCGTCGGCGACGATCAGCTTCGGTTGCAGGGCCAGCGCCCGGGCGATCCCGATCCGTTGCCGTTGGCCGCCGGAGAACTCGTGCGGGAAGCGCTCGTAGTGGGCCCGCTCGAGCCCCACGCGGTCGAGCAGCTCCAAGACGCTCTTGCGCAGCTCTGCGCCGCTCGCCACGCCCTGCAGTCGCAGCGGGTCGCCGACGATCTGACCGATGCGCTTGCGGGGGTTGAGCGAGGCATAGGGGTCCTGGAAGACCATCTGCATCTCGCGCCGCAGCGGGCGCATCTCGCGCCGCGAGAGCCCGGCTATCTCGCGTCCCTCGAAGCGCACCGAGCCCGAGCTCGGCTGGATCAGCCCCAGCACTGCCCGGCAGAGCGTCGACTTGCCGCAACCCGACTCGCCTACGAGCCCCAGCGTTTCGCCCCTGCGCAGGCTGAGGCTGATGGCGTCCACGGCGCGGACCGGGTCGACCTCGCGCCGCAGCAGACCACGCCGCACGGGGTAGTGCTTGACCAGGTCGGTGACCTCGAGCAGCGGCTCGCTCTCGCGTGCCGCCCGCAGCGGCGCCGCCGTCTCGATGCGCAGCACGGCGCCGAGCAGCTTGCGGGTATAGGGGTCCTCGGGTGAGTAGAAGACGTCGTCGAGCGTGCCCCGCTCGACGATCCTCCCCTCGTGCATGACCAGCACCCGGTCCGCCACCTCGGCGACGACGCCGAGGTCGTGGGTGATCAGGATCGTCGCCAAGCCGCGCTCGCGGTTGAGCCTCTCCAGCAGGGCGAGGATCTGCGCCTGCACGGTGACGTCGAGCGCCGTCGTCGGCTCGTCGGCGATCAGCACTTCAGGATCGAGCGCCAGCGCCATCGCGATCATCGCGCGCTGGCGCATGCCGCCTGAGAACTGATGCGGGTAGTCGTCGACGCGCCCCGCCGCATTCGGGATGCCGACCGAGTCGAGCAGCTCGATCGCCTGCGCGTGCGCCTCCTCCCTTCCCACACCGGGCCGGTGGGCGCGAATCGCTTCGACGATCTGGGCGCCGACCCGGTAGACGGGGTTGAAGGACGTCATCGGGTCCTGGAAGACCATTCCGACGCGCTCGCCGCGAACGCGCTGAAGGTCGCTCTCGGCGGCGCCGATCAGCTCCGTCTCGCCGAGTTCGACCGAGCCCTCGATCCGCGCGTTGGGCGAGCGTGTGAGCCCGATCAGCGTCTGCGCCGTGACGCTCTTGCCCGAGCCCGACTCGCCGACGATCGCCAGTATTTCGCCGGCGGCGAGGTCGAAGGAGACGCCGTCCACCGCCTGGACTCGGCCACTTTCGGTGACGAAGCCGACCCGCAGGTCGCGCACGCCCAGCAGCGGCGCCTCACTCATGCCCCGCCCCCTTGCGGTGCGCTTTATGTGGGCATAGGCCGCAAAAGGCGCACCGGAAGCTCATCATCGAGCCTCCGTGCCGAGCCTGATCCGCGGGTCGAGCCAGGCGTAGGCGATGTCGACCAGGGTGTTGAAGAGGACGACGAAGAAGGCGCCGAAGAGGACGATTGCCAGGATCGGCGGCAGGTCGGTGTTGGCGAGCGCTTCGAAGGCGTACTGGCCGACCCCGTTGAGGCTGAAGATCTCTTCGATCAGAATCGCTCCGCCAAGCAGCGCTCCGAAGTCAAGGCCGAAGAGGGTGACGATCGGGATCAGCGAGTTGCGCATCACGTGGCGGCTCATCACCTGGCGCTCGGTCAGCCCCTTTGCGCGCGCCGTGCGCACGTAGTCCTCGTTCATCACGTCGAGCATGCTCGAGCGCAGCACGCGACTGTAGAAGCCGGCGTAGAGGATCGCCAGGGTGACCCATGGCAGGATCAGGTGATAGGCCCAGTCGAACGGGTTTTCGCCGAATTCGACGTAGCCGCCTGAGGGGAAGATTTCGGTCTTGTAGGTGAGGTAGTTGAGGAAGACCGCGGCGAGTAGGAAGACCGGCATCGAGATCCCCGCAACCGCGATCACGGTCAGCGTTCGGTCGAGCCAGCCACCGGCCCTCACCGCCGAGAGGTAGCCGAAGAGGATGCCGAAGAAGAGCCAGATCACGGCGGCGCCGATGCAGAGCGAGACGGTCGCCGGAATCCCTTCGACGATTCGTTCGTCGACGTCTTCGCGCCCTTCGTAGGAGACCAGGTCGCCGCTGAAGACCTTGCCCATCATCGTCAGGTATTGCTGCGGGAGCGGGTCGTCGAAGCCCCATTCCTCGGTGATGCTGGCGACCAGCGCCGGCGTCGCGTTGCGACCGGCCATGCTGCGGGCGGGATCGGAGTTGGGGATGACGTTGAAGATCAGGAAGGTGAGCACCGAGACGGCGAAGAGCACCGCGACCATCCCGACCAATCGCCTGAGGACGAAGCGCGCCATCAGGGGACGATCCCCTCGATCCTCTCGCTGCCCTCGGTGGCGCTGAGCCCGCTGTGCGCCTCGAAGCGGATTTTCGACTTCGGGTCAAGTGCGTCGCGCAGTCCGTCGCCGAAGACGTTGGCTGCCAGCACCGTGAGCAGGATCATCGTGCCCGGGATGATCGTCAGTAGCGGCGCGCTGGTGATCAGGTTGAGCCCGGTCGCGATCATCGTGCCCCAGGAGGTGTTGGGCGGCTGCACGCCGACGCCGAGGAAGGAGAGAGCCGACTCGAGCAGCATGTTGTTGGCGATCGCGAGCGTGAAGAAGACGATGATCGTCGACCAGAGGTTCGGCAGCAGCTCACCGAACATCACGCGCAGCGGCCCTGCCCCCTGCGCAACCGCCGCCTCGACGAACTCCTTCTCGCGCAGTGCCAGCACCTCGCCACGGATCGGTCGCGCCACGTAGGGGGTGTAGACGAGGCCGATGATCAGAATCGGGATCCAGATCGAGCTGCCGGAGAGATGGAGCGGCCCGATCTGCAGCCCGCCGACCGCCAGCGTCAATCCGAGCGCAATCGCCAGGAGCAGCACGGGAAAGGCCCAGATCACGTCCAGCGTTCGCGAGATCACGGCGTCGGTCGCGCCCCGGTAGTACCCCGCCAGCAGGCCGAGAATCGTGGCCAAGATCGTCGTGATCAGCGCCGAGACGATGCCGATGAAGAGCGAGATGCGCCCCCCGTACATGAGCCGCACCATCTCATCCCGGCCGAGGCGGCCGTCGGCGCCGAGGAAGAACTTGCCGTCGGCGCCAAGCCAGACCGGCCCGATCGGCTTGCCTTCGACGTTGACGACGTCGCGCTTTTCGCCGTCGACTTCGATCTTCTGCAGCGTGTGGGTGTCGTTGGGGCCCGTGTGGGCCACCTTGTCGGCCCAGATCGGTGCAGCCAGGCAGAAGAGGACGGTTAGGACGAACAGGCCGAGGAAGCCGAGCGCGACGCGATTCGCGCGCAGGCGCCGCCAAGCAAGGCGCCACGGGCTGCCGCCCGCCGGGCCTGCCACGGCGATGGGCTCGGAAGCCACGCTCGTATTGTGAAGCAGCGTTTGGCGCCTACTTGAACTGGAAGCTGGTCAAATCCTGGCCGAAGGTCGGGTTGAAGACGATCTCGTCCAACTCGATCTCGCTGGAGACGAAGGTCGAGAGCGTGTTGTTGCCGTAGGGCACCCACGGCGCTTCTTCCATGAATTCCTTGTCGAGCGCCGCGTATTCGGCTTCCTGCTCGGGCCCGAGCTCTTCTTCGCCCAGCTTGGTGATCTTCTTGTTCAGCGCCGGAACGTCGATCTGGGCGAAGTTGGTGTTGTAGATCGGGGCGATGCTTTCGCCCAAAAGCTGCAGCGAGAAGAAGTCGCTCGGGTGCGGGTAGTCCTGGACAAAGGCGGTCCAGCCGGTGTCGAGGTCGGGCGTCGAGAGGTTGCCGATCACGGTGAAGTAGCTGTCGGCGTTGATCGTCTTCAGCTTGGCGTTGAAGCCGAGTTTGGCGAGGACGTCCTGGTAGTAGGCGCCGGCTTCGTCGTTAGGGCTTTCGTTGTCGGTCCAGACGGTGATGTCGAGGTCCGATGGCTTGGCTTGCTCGAGCAGCGCTTCGGCTTTGGCCATGCTGTGGGGGTAGAGGTCGAACTCCTCGTGACCAGGCATTGCGGGGGGCAGGATCTGGTGCGTAGCGGCGAGCGAGCCCGAGTAGATCCTTTCCAGCGCCGCCGTGTCGACCGCGTAGTTGACCGCCTGGCGCACCTTGAGGTCGTCGAAGGGTGGCTCGGTCGTGTTCATCCAGAAGTAGTAGACATTGATCGGCCGGTCGATCCGGAATTGAGTTCCCTCGTATTTGTCCTTGATCGACGCGTACTGATCGGAGGGCACCGGAGGCTGCATCCAGTCGGTCTTGCCCTGCTCGACGTTGCTCACCTGGGTCGAGTCGTTGCGGACGACGCTGATCTCGATCTGGTTGACGTGGCCGCTGGGCACTTCCGGCACCAGCTCCGCGTTTGCCTTGGCCCAGTACGGGTTGCGTTCGTAAGACCAACCGCGGCCCCTTTCGGCCTTGGTGATCACGTAGGGGCCGGTGGCGGGGGGTGGGTTCGCCGTCAGGTCCTTGGCCGGCGTGCCCGACGGCAGCAGTGCGACGAAGAGGAGGCCGAGCTCGTTGACGAAGGTGCCGCGCGGTTTGGTCAGGTTGATGACGATCTCGCCGGTCGCGTCGTTCGTCTCGATCCCGGCGATGCCGCCCTTCTTCGTTTCTGCGAACTCTTCGGCGCCGACGATGTCGGAGTAGAAGCTGGTGCCCGGCGAGTTGAGCTTGAAGAGCCTTTCGACCGTGCTGGTGAAGTCGGAGGCCTTGACCGGCGTGCCGTCGGAGTACTTGAGGCCCTTCTGGAGCGTCAACGAGTAGGTCTTGCCACCGTTGCTTATCTTCGGCAGGCTTTTCGCCAGGCCGGGAACGACTTTGCTGCCGGCTTCGCCGGTCGCGTGGGCGTAGGTAAGCAGGGGGATGTAGGTGTCGTACATCGCCGTCCATCCTTCGAGCAGGTAGGAGAGCCCCGGGTCGAGGTAGTCCGGGAAGGCGGCGTAGCTGCCGGTCAAAGTGCCACCCTCCTTGCCGCCGGCCGAGTCGCCGCAGGCGGCGACTCCAAAGGCCGAGCCGATGGTCGCACCGAGCACCAACAGTTTGAGGCCAAGCTTTCTCAAGTCACTACCTCCGAGTCGGACGGGGCGGATGGACTGGAACAAGTTGGTGGGCGCTCCCCCACTGGAATCAACTCCACCATAATCTCGGCCCCGGCGTCAAGGGGGCCTGGACGCGCTTTTTCCCTGCGCTCTGGCCACTTCCTGCCCATCACCAGGGCAGCTAGGAAGGCGATCCCGAGGACTCCCAAACCGGCGACGAGGAAGGTCGCGCGGGGACTGGCACCGCTGGCGATCAGGCCGCCGAGCAGATAGCCGACACCCGGCATCGCGGCTCCGATCGACTCCAGCACGCTCATCACGCGCGCCTGCATCCCCTGGGTGGTGAGTTCCTGCACTGCGCTGATCGCGCTCACCCACTGCACGCCGTTGCCCGCCCCGCCGACCACGGAGGCGGCGCATGCGGCGGCGAGGGCCGGCGCCGCCGCGAGGCCCAGGTAGCCGATGCCAACCGCAATCGTGCTGAAGAAGAGCAGCACCGGTAGCGAAGCCCGTCGTACGGCGGCGAAGACGAGGCTGCCGAGGACCATGCCCACCCCCCAGCTGGCCAGCATCAGGCCGTAGCCGGCATCGCCGGCGCCGAGCGTCTCCTTGACGTAGATCACCTCGATCGGGATCACCGCGGCGAAGAAGACGAAGGCTGCGCCCTGGGCGCAGAGCAACCGCCGCAGCGTCGGTCTTTCGCGGATGTAGGCGATGCCGGCACGCACCCGCTCGCGGACCTGGCCCGGGTCGGGCTCAGCCTGGGGCAGCGCCCCGGCGGTGAGCAGGATGACCGCGATCGCATAGAAGGAGACGGCGTCGAGCAGCAGCGCCGTCTGCACGCCGAAGCCGGCGACGACGAGGCCGGCGATCGCCGGGCCCAGCGCGGCGCCGCCGGTGAAGGCGACGTTGAGCACGGCGTTGCCGGAACGCAGCTCGCCGGCCGGCTCGAGCAGCGCGGCGACCACTGCGCGGGTCAGCGAGCGTCCGGTCAGGGCAAGCGCTCCGTCGATCGCCGCCAAGGCGATCACGCCGGGCAGGAAGAAGTTCTCGCCGGCAAGTAATGCGAGCGCGGCGAAAGCCGCCGCCTCACCGCAGTAGACCACCGGAAGGGCAAAGCGCGGCGGCGGCTGCTCGACCCGCACGACCAGCACGGGGGCGATCAGCGCCGGCAGGAAGCGGGTGCCAAGGAAGAGCGCCGCGGTTGCCATGGCGCTCCCCGTGCGGTCGTAGACGAGCACCGAGAGGGCCACGATCCCCATCCAGTCGCCCATCTCATTGACCGCGTAGCTCGTCGCCAGGCGCCGGAATTGGGGCCTTCTGAGGGGGTCGATCAGGCGTGATCTACGCATTGCTCGGTGGAGGAACTACTGCATTTATGCACAAGATTTCCTGCAGATGCACAAGTTTCGGGCAAGCTGTGCTACAAAATGGCCAGGCAATTGACGAGTTTCAGATCGCCGCTGCGCAATCTGAGGGTTTCAACCAGCGAAAGGAACTGGACATGGGCTTCAAGCACTAGAGCTTCTTGACTAAGTCTTTGACTTTCCGAAGGGCGCCCCGCCAGGGGCGCCCTTTGTGTTTTAGAGCTTTCGGCGCTGCGCGGCGGGTACCTGTCGGTGGATGCTCACATCCCCGCGAAGGAGCGCATCTGCGGCGATGAAAGACGCCTGGCAATGCGGCCAGGCACGTTGTGCGGGCGATTCAGCCTGGGTACCGTGGTGGAGCGCCAAGTTGCTTTCGCTGCAAAGCCAGTTCGTCGCGGCGCAGGGAACGACCGGCCGCCCATGAATCTGTAGCCCAGCGATACCGCATCCCCCGTCCCTCCACGAAGCCCGATGGCTGAAAAACGCCCCACCCGTCTTGCAATTGCCGGCATGTGTCTCGCTTTGGCGGCGACAGTTGCTGGGGCGATCTGGCGGGCGCCACTGGCCGACTGGAATCTCGAGCTGCTCGTCGTTCTGCTTGCCTTCGCCGTCTTCAGCGACCTGACCGCGGTCTCCACCGAGTCGCGGGTGAAGATCTCGGGCAGCTTCCTCGCCCTGGTCGTGGCGATGGTCTTCCTCGGCGGCGCGCCTGCGGCGGTGATCGGCGTGATCGCGATCCTGGTCGGCTGGGCGGCGTCGCGCTTCCGCGACGAACCGCACTACCTGCTCGACAACGTGCTCACCTACGCCGCCTTCCCGTTGCTGGGCGGGATCGCCTTCCACGAGACCGTAGAGGCGATCGGCCTGACCACGTCGGACCCCTCCTTCTACCTGCTCGTCTTCGCGCTCTTCCAGTTCGCCCTGTTCATCAACTTCGTGATGATCGCCAGCTACGGCTGCTACGTCGAGCGAGTGCCCTTCTCGAGCAAGCTGCGGGTGCTGCCGCCGGTGCTTCCCTCCGAGTTCGCCAGCGCGATGCTCGCCGTCGCCGTCGCCTTCATCTACCACCAGATCGGCATCTCGGCGATTGCCCTCTTCGGCGTCGTGCTGATCACCTTCCAGTACCTGTTGGGCCAGCTGCTGCTCTCCCAGCAGCGCGCCGACGAGCTCGAGCGGCGCAGCAAGCAGCTGGCCAGCTTCCAGGTCGGCATGTTGAGCGCGATGCTGCGCACGCTCGACCTGCGTGACCAGATGACCGCCCGGCACTCCGCCGCGGTGGCGCGCTACTCGCGGGCGATCGCGCAGCGGGCGGGCTTCTCGCGCCAGGAGGAGGAGCTGGTGCACATCGCCGCGCTGCTGCACGACATCGGCAAGTTCATCCTCCCCGACCGGATCCTCAAGGCCAACGTGCCGCTCACCGACGAGGACTGGATGCTGATCCGCCGCCACCCCCAGCAGGGCGCTCGTGTCGTCTCTTCGCTGGACGGCTACGGTCCGGTGGCGGAGATCATCCTCGCCCACCACGAGCGGATCGACGGCAAGGGCTACCCGCGCGGCCTTGTGGGCGACGACATCCCGGAACTGGCGCGGATCATCTCGGTCGCAGACACCTACGACGTGATGACGGCGCGCGACTCATACCGCACGCCGGTCTCGACCTACGACGCGATGCAGGAGCTGCGCCGCGTCGCCGGCAAGCAGCTCGATCCGCGCTTCGTCGAGGTCTTCATCGAGCTGCTCGAGGGCAAGGACGTCTCCTTCCAGCACGGCGAGGCGGCCGACTTCGAGAAGGAGCTGGCGCTCGAGGCGCGGATCGAAGAGACCGCGCAACCGGTTGGCCAGGGCAACCGCTTCGGCGTGCCCCGCGTCAGCGTCGGCTAGGTCCACCGCCGACGGGCTTAAACGGACGCATAGCGACGGGAATCGGCCCATCGGCAGGGGCGATACGGTTCGGCGCGATGCGCGCCGTCACCTTCCAGGCTCCCGGTGAGGTCCGGGTCGAGGAGAAGCCCGATCCCGAGCTGAGCGCCGCCGACGACGCGCTGGTGCGGGTCGAGGCGAGCGGCATCTGCGGCTCGGACCTGCACATCTTCCACGGCAGGGTTCCGGTCGAGCAGGGCTTCACGATCGGCCACGAGTTCGTCGGCACGGTGTTGGCCGCCGGAGACGACGTCGAGCGGGTCGCGGTCGGCGACCGGGTGCTGGGCTGCTTCCACACCGCCTGCGCCACCTGCTCGACCTGCCTGCGCGGCGACTATCACCGCTGCGAGCGCGGTCAGACCTTCGGCCACGGCTCCAAGCTCGGCGACCTGCAGGGCGCCCAGGCGGAGCAGCTGCTGGTGCCGCGTGCCAACTTGACCCTGCGGCGGGTGCCGCAGGGGATGTCTGACGAGGTGGCCCTCTTCGCCGGCGACGTGATGGGCACCGGCTACCACGCCGTGGCGCACGCCGGGATGCGCTCCGGCGACACGGTCGCGGTCCTCGGCCTCGGCCCGGTCGGTCTCTGCGCCGTGCAGGCGGCGCTCGCCGGCGGCGCGACCAAGGTCTTCGCGATCGACTCGGTCGAGCAGCGCCTGGCGATGGCGGGGGACTTCGGCGCCGTGCCCGTGCACCTGACCGAGGAGGAGCCGAAGCGCGTCGTGCGCGCCGCGACCGAGAAGCGCGGCGTCGACGTAGTGGTCGATGCGGTCGGCGATCCGGGACCGCTGGAGATGGCCGTCAGCCTCGCCCGCGACGCCGGCACCGTCTCGGGGATCGGCGCTTACGCGGGCCGCGGCGAGGTGCCGCTCGGCCTCGCCTGGCTCAAGGGCCTCAGCCTGCGCCTCGGGCTCGCCAACGTGATCGCTCACGTCGATCGCGTGCTGGCCCTGATCGAGGCCGGCAAGCTCGATCCGGCGCCGCTCGTCACCCACCACATGAAGCTCGGCGAGGCGGCCGATGCCTATGAGCTCTACGACCAGCGCGAGGCGCTGAAGATCGTCCTCACGCCGTAGGGTTATTTGCGAGCCCGCGGTGTTTGTGAATCCGCGGGCTTATCTCTACATTGATCGGTGTGCGGGTGAGGCGTCTGCCGACAGCTCTGCTGTCCGTCGTGCTGGGGGGGCTGGCCTTCGCTGGAAGCGCAATGGCCTGCTCGTGCGCGCCGCAGGCGCCGGCCGAGTCGCTGCGCGAAGCCGATGCCGCGATCGTCGGCCGCTTGGTGTCGGTCTCGCCG
>Ga0157306_10000050_pt1 | contig 20348 bp, 17 predicted proteins | sample NitcycUS163409C2_FD_108391 | JGI IMG/M metagenome (GOLD analysis project Ga0157306, IMG submission 108391) | Soil microbial communities from Arlington Agricultural Research Station in Wisconsin, USA - Nitrogen cycling UWRJ-S163-409C-2 | ecosystem: Environmental > Terrestrial > Soil >...
CTTCGACGCACGCACCCGGGCCGCCTTCCAGACCTGGCAGCAGGAAGCGGCGCTCTCGATCGAGGGTCAGGGCGCCAGCCTCTCCTATGCCTTCGGTGAGCTCGAACCGAGCTTCGTTGCTTTCGACAAGCTCTTCCGGGTGCTCGACAGCCAGCGCCTCGCCGTTCGCCAGATCTTCCGCAACGGCTCCACCTCACTGCAGGCCCTGCGCGGCCGCCAGGGTGAGCTGGCGAGCCTGATCCGGAACTCCAACGCTCTCTTCAGCACCACCGCCGCCCGCGACCGGCAGATCGAAGGGCTCTTCCGTGCCTTCCCGACCTTCCAGGACGAGTCGCGGCTGACCGTCGACCGGCTCGAGGAGTTCTCGGTCAACGCCACCCCGGTGATGGAACAGCTCGTCCCCGTCGCCGAACAGCTCTCGCCCACCCTGGTTGCCTTCTCGCGTTTCGCGCCCCAGGCCAAGGGCTTCTTCGAAGGACTCGAACCGGTTATAGAGCGCGCCCCGACTGGCTTCCCGGCGCTACGCAAGCTCTTTCGCGACGAGTTCCCGCCGCTGCTGAGGGCCACCGATCCCTTCCTGCGCAACCTCAACCCATTTCTTACCGGCTTGAACCTCTACAAACGCGAGCTGGCTGCGACGTTTGCCAACGTGGCGGCGATGGCCAACGCCAAGCTGCCGACCAATGCCGCCGGTGTGCAGGTTCACTACCTGCGGGCGATGGGCCCCTTCAGCCCCGAGTCGCTGGCGACCTTCCCGAGCCGCACGACGACAAATCGGACCAACGCCTACACCCAACCGTTGGCGATGAAAAGACTCGCGGCCGGACTGCCGAGCTTCGATACGCGCGGCTGCACCTCCGGCGTAACCGCGACGCTCGATCTCGAAAGCTACAAAGACGAAGCATTCAAAGCACGCGTTGCCGAAGCAAAACGCACGCCCGAAGAAAACGAAAAACGCTCCAAAGAATTCCTCGAACGCCTGAAGAAATACGCTTACGCCGAACAGACCGACTCGGCCGCCATCCCAGCGCCGAGCTGTTACCAGCAGGCTCCCTTCGACTCCGTCGGCCACGGCGGCCCACAGACGATCTACCAGCACTTCTTCGCGCAGGAATAGGCGGGGTCGCCGGCCGGGCCCGCCGCCGATTCTTTCCTCTCAATTTGCACGGACGGCTCTAAGTCGTCATTCCTTCGTCTGGTTTGCTTGGGCTCCGGACCGGTTGACGCCGGTTCGCGCCCTTAACTAAGTCGATGGCATCCGCTCCCACAGCCCACGTTCCGCCGCAGAACATCGAGGCGGAGGAATCGGTCCTCGGGGCGATGCTGGTCGCCGAGGTGAGCCTGACGCGGGTGATCGACGAGGTGAAGCTCAACGCCGCCGACTTCTACCTTGAGAAGCACGCGACGATCTTCACCGCCGTCCACGATCTCTACGCGGCCTCCAAGCCGGTTGACGAGCTGAGTGTCAGCGAGGCGCTGGTCCAGCGCAATCAAATCGAGCAGGCCGGCGGGCGCCACTACGTCTCCGAGCTGGCGGCCAAGGTCCCGGCGGCCGGCAACGCCAAGCACTACGCCGAGATCGTCCAGCAGAACTCGCTGCTGCGCCGCCTGCTCGGCGCCGGCCAGCAGATCCAGGGCTGGGTCCACGAGCGCGACGGCGAACCGCGCGAGCTCTCCGAGCGCGCCGAGAAGCTGCTCTTCGACGTCGCCCACAAAGAGCAGGCGAGCGACTTCAAGCTGCTCTCGGAGATCCTCCACGACGAGGTCGATCGGCTCGAGAAGCTCTCCACCGGCGAGCTCGAGCTGACTGGCACCCCCTCCGGCTTCCGCGACATCGACTCGATCACGGGAGGGTTCCAGCCGGGGAATTTGATCATCGTGGCTGCGAGACCCGCTATGGGAAAGTGTAGTGCTCGAAATTCTTTGATTTATGATCCTCGTACTGGCGCCCGGCGAACTGTTGGATCTCTGTACGAGTCCTTTGAGCGTGGGGAGGAGGTTTGGGTTGCGTCTCTCAGTCCTGATCTGAAAATGAAACCCGCGAAGGTCGCTGCCGTCGAGTGCAACGGACGCAAGCGGGTCTACCGAGTAACGACTCGTCTTGGCCGATGGACGGAGGCGACCGCGAACCACCCGGTCCTTACGAGCTCGGGTTGGCAAGAGTTGAGAGATGTCAAGCGTGGTGCTCGAATCGCTGTGCCTCGGACATTGCCCAAGCCCTCACAACTTGTCGAGTTGCCCGATGAGGAAATCGTTCTGCTGGGGGCCCTGATTGCGGATGGTGCGATCAGTCAAGGAACGCCGCGGTTCTGCTTCGGTGCCGATTCGAAGATCCTTCCCCTCGTTGAAGAGGCGGTTGATCGGTACGGCCTACGGATGCACAAAAGTGGGCATGGCGATGGATTGATCAGTGCAGGGCCCGGTTCTAGATCCAACCCCGTGACCACGATGCTGCGCCGCCACGGTCTCATGGGTCTGCGCTCGGCCGAGAAGTTCGTGCCGGATGCGATCTTCGGATTGAGCGATGAGCAGCTAGCTCGCTTCCTCGGCGTTATGTACGCCTGCGACGGGCACGTGTACTGCAGCGATCACCTGGCGCAGATCGGCTACACGACAATCAGCGAGCGACTTGCCCACGATGTCCAGCACCTGCTGTTGAGGTTGGGCATCGTGGCGGCGATCAGGACGCTCAAGCGGCCGGTCTACGAGGGGACGGGGAAAGTCGCTCGGGAGATCCGCATCACCTCTCAGGAGAGCCTGCGCCGCTTCTGCGAGCTGATCCGCGTCCCCGGCAAGGAGGGGAAGCAGGACGAGGTCTTGGAGCGTCTTGGGTCTGCTCCCCGGTCGACGAACACCGACACGCTCCCCGCCAACGTCTGGGAGGAGATCCTGTTTGCCAAGGGCAATCGCTCCTGGGCTGATGTCAGCGAGCTGATTGGCCGCCCTCGCAATCACAACTGGCACGTCGGCAAGCGCTCACCGTCCCGTGGGCTCGTCGCGGAGCTGACTGAGGCGATCGCTTCCCCGGCGCTCGAGGAGCTCTGCGATTCCGACATCTGGTGGGACGAGCTGGAGTCGGTCGAGTACGTCGGCGAAGAAGAGACCTACGACATCGACGTGCCCGGGCTGCGCAACTTCGTCGCCGACGACATCGTCGTCCACAACAGTGCGATCGTCGCCAACATCGCCGAAAACGTGGCGGTCAAGCGGCAGCTTCCCGTGGCCTTCTTCTCGCTCGAGATGTCCGAGGTCGAGCTCGCACAGCGCTTCATCGCCTGCCGGGCGCGGATCTCTGGTGACAAGCTGCGCAAGGGGCAGGTCTCGCAAAAGGACTGGCCCAAGGTCGTGCGCGCTTGCAACGAGCTGGAGGAGGCGCCGCTGTGGTTCGACGATTCCTCAGACCTCGGCCTCCTCGATCTCCGGGCAAAGGCACGCCGCCTGCATGCTCAGGAACAGGACAGGGGCGGTCTTGGCTTGGTGATCGTCGACTACCTGCAGCTGATGCGTGCCGATGACCACCGCGCGAATCGAGTCGAGCAGGTGGGGCAAATGAGTCGAGGCCTGAAGATCCTCGCCCGTGAGCTGGAGGTGCCGGTGCTGGCCATCTCCCAACTGTCCCGTGCCCCTGAGCAACGCCATCCACCGAAGCCGATGCTCTCGGACCTGAGGGAGTCGGGCTGTCTCACCGGGGATACCCGCGTCTATCTGCCTCGCGAGGGGGTCCACCGGCCGATCAGAGATCTCGTCGGCAAGAGCGGCTTCGAAGTCTTGGCGATGGACCCGGAGAGCTGGAAACAGCGCCCGGCACTGGTCACCCGCTCTTTCTCGACCGGCCACAAGCAGGTTTTCAAGCTGGCGACGAGACTGGGCCGAACGGTCCGCGCAACCGCCAACCACAAGTTTCTGACGATCGGCGGTTGGCGCCGGCTCGACGAGCTAAGCGTAGGTGAGCCAATCGCGGCTCCCCGATTCCTGCCGGGGCCCGAGATCGCGACCATGTCGGAGGAGGAGCTGGCGCTGCTCGGCCATCTGATCGGCGATGGCTGCACGTTGCCCCGCCACGCGATTCAGTACACGAGCAACGAGCGCAAGCTCGCCGAGATGGTTGCCGACCTCTCAAGGCGAGTATTCGGCCAAGCGCTTCGACCCCGGGTAAAGCGCGAGCGACGGTGGTTGCAGGTCTACCTCGCCGCAAGCGAACACCTGACTCATAGGAAGCGCAATCCGGTCGCGGCGTGGCTGGAGGGGCTCGGCGTTTTTGGATTGCGGTCTCACGAGAAGCGGGTCCCGGACGCGGTCTTTGCTCAGCCGCATTGGGCGATCGCAACCTTCCTGCGACATCTCTGGGCCACCGACGGTTGCGTCTGGTTCGGTGGACCACGGGAAACGGCGAACGTCTATTACGCGACCAGCAGTCCGCGCTTGGCGCAGGACGTCCACTCGTTGCTCTTGCGCTTGGGGATTAACGCTCGGGTGCGTGCGCAGAGGAATAGCGGCAAGGGACGGACTCAGTTCCACGTCAGCATCAGCGGTGGGACGGAGCTTGTCCGCTTCCTGGAGACGGTGGGCGCGCTCGGCGCCAACAAGCGTCGCAGCGCAAGCGCGATCCTCGAGTACTTCGCCGAACGCACCCGAAACCCCAACCGCGATGTGATTCCGAAGGAGGCCTGGCGCGACCTGGTCGTGCCGGCGATGGCAAAGTCTGGAATGACTTCCCGACAGATGCAGGCGGCTATCGATACTCGCTACTGCGGCACGGCTCTCTACAAGAGCGGGTTGAGCAGAGAGCGGGCAATGCGAGTTGCTGCGGCAGTGCGGTCCGAGAAGCTGGTAGACCTCGCCTTGGGCGATGCCTACTGGGATCCGATCGTCTCGATCGAACCCGACGGCGAAGAGGAGGTCTTCGATCTCACCGTGGCCGGCCTGCATAACTTCGTCGCCGAGAACATCGTCGTCCACAACTCGATCGAGCAGGACGCGGACGTCGTCGCCTTCCTCTACCGCGAGGACTACTACCGCGATCCCGACGACGAGCCCGACGGTCTTGCCGACCTGATCATCGCCAAGCACAGGAACGGGCCGATCGGCTCGCCGAAGCTGGTCTTCCTCGACCGCTTCCCGAAGTTCGCCGACTTCGCCGGCCAGGAGCGGCCGATCGAGCAGCCTGCCGGTGAGGGGCCGCCGCTCGAGGACGCCGCCGCGGCTGGGCCTGAGTTCTGATGGCGATCGCGCGCAGCGAGCCCTTCCGCGAACAGGCCTGCCCGCTCGGCGTCTGCGACGGCTCCGGCTGGATCCTCGGGCCGGAAGACGTCGCACGCGAATGCGAGTGCCGCGCTCCGCGGATGAGGCGAGGGCGGACCAAAGGCGTCGCCTCGGTTATCCCGCCGCGCTACCGCGGTGTCTCCTTCGACCGCCCGCCGGTCTCCGACATGGCGCGCGAGCTCGAGACGAAGGCGGCCGTGACCGAGGTGCGCGGCTTCATCGACGAGCTCGACGAGCGCCTCGACGCTGGCCGCGGGCTCTGGCTCTTCGGCGACACCGGCACCGGCAAGACGACCCTGGCGATGCTCGTCTCCAAGGCGGCCCTTGAGGCCGGTCGCTCGGTGGCGATCTACTCGCTGCCCAAGCTGCTCGCCCGCATCCGCCGCACCTACGACTCCGAACCGGGCGGCGACTCCTACCTTGCCTTCTTCGAGCGCCTCACCTCGGTCGACCTGCTCCACATCGACGACCTCGGCGCCGAGAAGCGCAGCGACTGGGTGCTGGAGCAGCTCTACGCCTTGATCAACGAGCGCTACGAGGCGCAGCGCTCGGTGCTGGTCACGACCAATCTTCCGCACGAGGAGCTGGAGGAGCAGATCGGCAGCCGTACGGTTTCCCGGCTCAACCAGATCTGCGACGAGATCGCATTCTTCGGCGGCGACCGCCGCTACGGCAAGGTCGCCTAGCCGCTCGAACCGCCACAATCTCTCGGCGATGCCAGGGCTGGTCATAGTCGGCGCCCAGTGGGGCGACGAGGGCAAGGGCAAGGTCACCGACCTGCTTGCCGAGCGTGCCGCTGCGATCGTGCGCTTCCAGGGCGGCAACAACGCCGGCCACACGATCGTCCGCGACGGCGAGGAGTTCAAGTTCCACCTGATTCCCTCGGGCATCCTCTACCCCGACAAGGCATGCGTGATCGGCAACGGGGTCGTGCTCGACCCGCGCGTCCTGCTCGGCGAGATCGAGGGCCTGCGCCGCCGCGGCGTCGACGTCAACAACCTGCGGATCTCCGCCAACGCCCACCTGATCATGCCCTACCACGTGCTGCTCGATACGGCGGGAGAGGTGAAGTTGGGCAAGCTCTCGATCGGCACGACGCGGCGCGGCATCGGCCCCTGCTACGCCGACAAGGCGCTGCGGCTCGGCATTCGCGTCCAGGACCTGCTCGACGAGAAGATCCTGCGGACCAAGATCCGCGCCGCGCTCGAGCCCAAGCAGCAGGCGCTGCGCGAGCTCGGCGTGCAGCGGCGCAAGCTGCGCAAGGAGGCAGGCGAGGGCGGTGGTGTCACCGAGGTGGCGGTCGAGGATGCCCCCGATCCGCGCCTCGATCTGCACACGATGACCGAGGAGCACGTCAGCTACGGCCACCGGCTCGAGCCGCACATCGCCGACACCTCGCGGCTCTGCTGGGAGACGCTCGACGCCGGCAAGACGGTGATCTTCGAGGGGGCGCAGGCCACCCTGCTCGACCTCGATCACGGCACCTATCCCTTCGTCACCTCCTCCAACCCGATCGCCGGAGCGGCCACGGTCGGCGCCGGCATCGGCCCCGCCGACATCGACGAGGTCTGGGGCGTCGCCAAGGCTTACGCGACGCGGGTCGGCGCCGGCCCCTTTCCGACTGAGATCGGCGACGAGGCGGGCAGGCACATGCTCGAAAGAGGTCACGAGTACGGCACTACGACCGGGCGCGAGCGCCGCTGCGGCTGGATGGACCTGGTCGCGCTGCGCTACGCGGTGCGCCTCAACCGGATGAGCGCGCTGGCGATCACCAAGCTCGACGTGCTCAGCGGGCTCGACCCGCTGCGCGTTGCGGTCCGCTACCGCTCGCGCGAGGGCGCCCTGCTCGACACCTTCCCCTACCACCAGTCGATTCTGCACGGCGCCGAGCCCGAGTACGAGGAGCTGCCCGGCTTCGACGCCGAGATCTCCGATTGCCGCGGTGTCGCCGACCTGCCACCCGAGGCGCGCGCCTACCTCGACTACGTTTCGAAGTTCGTCGGAGTCCCGATCAAGCTAGTCGGCGTCGGCCCAGGCCGCGACCAGGTCGTCTGGCTCGACTGAGGACGCCTGGCGGCGCATGCCTGCGTCCTCGGTCAGCCCAGCGGGGTGGCGGAGAGGAGCGTCAGCTTCCACTCGCCGTCCTCGTCTTCGAGCGGTATCGCGAACGGCTTGTCCTCGCTGTCGTAGTAGATGAGGAAGCCGCGCTCGTCGTCGTGACGGAAGCTGCCCGCGTCGACCACGGTCGTTTCGCGGCGCACGACGGCGGGCAGGGGTCGCGTGAAGGCCTTCAGCACCACCGCGCAGCCCTTGTCCCTGAGCTCGGGAGATTGAGCGGCGATCGCTTCCAGCTGACTCACCATCGATTTCGCCAGATACGTGCAGGCCCTGCCCCAGTCTTCTTCGGCCCGAGCCACGTAGAAGCCGTGCACGGCTTCTGCCACCTCCTGCAGTTCCGATTCGTCGCTCTCCTCGCCGTATTCCTGAATGCTGTTGTCGCCGCCCTTGGAGCGGAACTGCTCGGATCCCCCGCCCGAGACGTGCAGCGGCGTCGCGACCTTCGCTGGGCTCGCATCCGCGGTTTTCTGAGAGGAGTTGTCGGAGCCCTGTTTGTTGTCGCCTTGACCGTTCTTCTGTGTCTGCTGGGCGCCACCGCCTGTGTCCGGGCCATCGCTCTGGGTCGAGGCCGAGGTGCTCTTCGAATCCGACTCCGAATCGCCGCATGCCGAGAGCGAGGCGATTGCGAGAACCGCCGCCGCGAGCGCAGCAAACCAACTGATGCCCCCCCTGGTCACCGTCGCAATTGTAGTGATCGCCTGCAAGAAGCTGGTTTCCCCGAGCTGGAGACGCTGGGGTACATGGGTCGCGACATGGGCGCTTCTGTTCTACAGTTCGTTGATGGCTTCCGGTAGACGCACCGCTAGGTTGAGCGAGCGGCTGCCGAGAGGCAGGCACGGGTTGCCGCGGGAGGCCGTGACCGAGTCCCAACGCAGCCGCATCCTGCAGGCGATGATCGAGGTCGTCTCCGAGCGCGGCTATCCGGAGACTCGCGTGGTCGACGTGATCGGGGTTGCCGGCGTCTCGCGGAAGACCTTCTACGAACTCTTCTCCAGCAAGGAGGACTGCTTCCTCGCCGCCTACGACGTCCTGCTCGGCAACCTGCTGGGCGACACGGCTCGCGGCTTTGAGTCGAAGCCCGGCTCGCCCTGGGCCGAGCGCGTCGCCGCCGGCCTCGGCGCGCTGCTCGAGCACCTCGCCGAGCATCCCGACGAGGCGCGCTTCGCGATCGTCGAGGTGCTCGCCGCCGGTCCGAAAGCGCTGGCTCGGCGCGACGCGGCGCTGCGCCAGTTCACCGGCTTCCTCGATGCGGGCCGCGCCGAGACCTCGGTGGAGCTGCCCGGAATCACCTCGCTCTCGCTGGCCGGCGGCATCAACGAGCTGCTCTACAGCGAGATCCTGCATGGCGCTGCCGTGCGCCTGCCCAGCCGTTTGCCTGACCTGATGTTCTGGATCACCCTGCCCTTCCTCGGCCCCGAGGGCGCCGCCGAGGAGCGCGAGCGCACCAGATTGGCCATGTTGGAGAGCTAGACGAACTACGTTAAGCCGCTCTTTTACGTGAATGCGGGGGTTTATCTAGATGGCAAGGGTGGTAGCTTTGGCCGTTGGAGGGATTGACCGAGGCTTTCGAATGGCCGGGGCTAAAAAGGGCCAGGCCGTAAAGGAGAGAGATAGAGCACATGCGCAAGCGTTTGATTACGACACTGGCCCTGGCTGCGGTGGCCGCCATTGCTGTGGCGGGGATCGCGACAGCGGAGAAACCGACCATCGTCCAGGTGGGGGACCTCAAGCTGACGCTGAACGGCGGCTTTACGCCGAAGAAGCTCTCGAAAACCAAACCGACGCCGATCACGCTCAACATCAGCGGCAAAATCGACTCGATCAGCGGCAAACACCCGCCGGCCCTGAAGGAAGTCGTCGTCGAAACCGACAAGAACGGCTCGATTAACGTCAAAGGCCTGCCCAAGTGCACCTCCGGCAAACTGCAGGCACAGGACACCAAAAACGCCGAAAAGATCTGCCCGAAGGCGATCATCGGCGATGGGAAGACCGATGTCGAGGTCGAATTCCCCGAACAGGCGCCTTTCATCGCCAAGAGTAAGCTGCTCGCTTTCAACGGCGGCTTCAGCGGGGGCAAGACGACGATCTTGATCCACGCTTACCTCTCCTCGCCGGTTTCGGCGGCAGTGGTGACGACGGTGAAGATCTCGAAAGTCAAGAACGGCCGCTTCGGCACCAAATCAATTGCCACGATCCCGAAGATCGCCGGCGGCTACGGCTCGGTCAAGAGCTTCGAACTGACCCTCGACCGCGGCTACAAAAACACGCCTTATCTGTTCGCCAAGTGCCCAGACGGTCACCTCAACGCGAAAGCCACCTCGGTATTCACCGATGGCACTCGGCTGACGGGCAGCTTCGTCCGCTCCTGCACCCCGAAGGGCTGAGCGGCAGCTTTCAGATCAGGACGAAAAAGGGGAAGAAAGGGCGGCCATCGGCCGCCCTTTCTTATGCCCTTCAATCGCGTGGGTCGAGGCGCTCGATCGGCGCCGGCGGGATCAACCCCTCGGCCTCCCGCCGCCGCTCGCCGCGCCGCAGGATGCGCTGGGTGAGGATCGCGATGCTGAGGATCGCGGTTGCGCCGAGGCTGAGCTGCACGCTGAGCAGGCCCTCGCGGGTCCAGTAGACGTCGCGCAGGTCGAGCAGCAGCGCGGCCTCGTCGAAGGTCAGGCCCATGCCGACCCCCGTGGTCACCGCCAAGCGCTCTTCCAGGGCCTCGTCGTCGGTGAGCAGCGCCGTGGTTCCCGAGGCGAAGGCGATCAGGATGCCGGGCACGAAGTGGTGGATGTGGCGCCCGCCGAGGCTGACGTTGCGAAACGGCCCCCACCCGTCGCGGATCCCCAGGGTTGAGAGCCGCACGAAGGCAAAGGAGCCGAGAAAGCCGGCGAGCAGGTTGAAGAGCACGGTTTCGCTGCGCGGTGCGGCGCTGTAGCCGCTGACCGCCACCCCGACGGTGTCGCGGGCCGCAACTGGAGCGACTTCGACCAGGCCTTCGCCATCGTCCTCGTGGGCGCGGCGCTGCACCATGCGCCCGTACTGCCCACCGATAACGGCGCCGGCGCCACCGAGGGCAATTGCCGCAAGCCCCAGCGTCGCCCGCTCCGAGCGCGCCCAGCCGAAGCGGGTCCTCGCCCGGGCGCGGCGGGAGACGCGGGAGACGCGGGTGGGAAGACGGAGCGCGCTCACGGCCCCGCAGCCTAGCGGCGGGTCAGCGTTCCTCGGTGACGATCGTCTTCACCGTGGCGACAGCGCCGTCGGCAAGCTCGATCTCGACCATGTGGGTGCCGATCTCGCGGATCGGCTGCTCGAGGCGGACCTTGCGCCGATCGACGCGCAGGTCGCGGGCGTCGCGAATCGCCTCGACGATCTCCTTGGCGCCGACCGAGCCGAAGAGCTTGCCGTCCTCGCCGGCTCGCTCGTGGATCGTCAGCACCGTTTTGGAGAGCAGCGATGCCGCCTGCTCTTCGCGCTCGGCGCGCACTTTCTCGGCTTTCTCGGCTGTGGCGCGTCGCCGCTGTGCCTCCTCCAAAGCGCCCGGCGTCGCCGGCGCAGCCAGCTTGCGCGGAATCAGGTAGTTGCGCAGGTAACCGGGGGAGACGTCGACTGGCTCGCCGCGCCGGCCGAGCTGCTCGACGTCCTCGAGCAGGATCGCCTGCGTCATCAGTGGCGCTCCCCATGATGCCTCGCCGCAAATGACGGCCCCAGATCGCCGCCATACGGCGTCCTCAGTCGGCCGAATAGCGCTGCTATTCGGCCTCCCTGCGTCCTTGTCTGGCGACGCCTGGACCTCGTCATTTCCTGGCGACCACCATGGGGAGCGCCACTAGCGCTCTCCGACGTAAGGCAGCAGGGCGATCTCGCGGGCCCGCTTGACCGCCACCGAAAGCTGGCGCTGATGCTTGCGCGAGAGGCCGGTTACCCGGCGACCGCGCGTCTTTCCCTTGTCGGAGAGGAAGCGGCGCAGCAGGCTGAGATCCTTGTAGTCGACCGCAGCCGAGTTGATCCGCGTGTATTTACGCGGCCGAGCGCGGTCCGGCGCACGCCGTCCGCGGCGTGGTGAAGATGCTCCTGCGTCTTTGGTTCTGGCCATACGGGCTGGGAATCCTACAGATGATCGGTTCCCATGCCCGAACGGCCAGGGGGAAGGCCTAGAAGGGAATGTCGTCGTCCCCGCCGCCACCTGCCGCAGCGCCGGCGAAGTCCGAGGAGTCGGCCGGTACGTCGCTGCTCGGGGTGAAGCCACCGTTGCCGTTGCCTCCCCCGTCGCGGGAGCCGAGGAACTGGACCGAGTTGGCGACGATCCGCACCGCCTGGCGCTTGCCGCTGCCGTCTTTGGCCTCCCACTCGCTCCAGTCGAGGCGCCCTTCAACCGCTACGGGGCGGCCCTTGGAGAGGTAGTTGGCGCAGTTCTCGCCCTGCGCACCCCAGACCGTTACGTCGAAGTAGTTGGGCTTGTCCACCCATTCCCCGGTCTGGCCGTCCTTGCGCCGGCTGTTGACCGCGACGCGCAGGTCGCAAACCGCCGTGCCACCGCCGGTATGGCGCAGCTCGGGGTCCCTGGTCAAGTTCCCGGTGATCACCACTATGTTGATGTTCGAAGCCGCCACGGCTCTCAACTCCTCCAAATCGTTGTCTGGACTTCAGTCTAAGAGCGGCAGCGGCGCGACTCTCCCCCCTCGGGCCGCATCTTCCGCACTATTCTCGGTCGAGGGGCGCCAAACGCCCGTGCATCGGTCGCCGGCGCCTACTCGGCGGGCGCGGGTGACTCTTCGACGGCCACGTCAGGGGCATCCTCGGTCTCCGACTCCTGGGTGGAGACGGAGGGACGGCCGCCCTGCGCCGGCCGCTCGCGCGAGCCATGCACTGGAGCTGCCACGGCGGGCGGCACCATCACCGGCGCGTCGGCGTCGACTTTGAAGATGCGAAAGCGCAGCACGCCGTCGGCGATCCGCAGATTGTGGTTGAGCTCGTCGAGCAAATCGGACGGGGCCTCGAAGCGGAACCAGCGGTAGTCGGCCTCGGTGCGCTGCTCGATCTCGTAGGCCATCTTGCGAAGGCCCCAGTTGTTCTCGTGCTTCAGCGCCCCCTTGCCCTCGATGCGGCTGCGCACGTCCTGCGCCAGCGCGTCGCGCCCGGCCTCGTCGGGGCCGGGGTCAAGCATCAGGACAAGCTCGTATTCGCGTGGGGCTGCCAAAAGCGGCGAGGGACTATAGCCGGTGTCGGGTGGGGCGCTGGGTACCACTCCCCGCTCAACTTTTCCGCATGTGAGTAGGGCGACTCTCACGGAGGGGTAGCAGGCGGAAAAGTACAAGCCGCGGGGAGCGGCACCCAGCCCCCCCACCGACAGAGGGAGAAGTTCACCCGGCTGGAGCCTTAGACCAGGATGAGCTTCCGTGTTCGCTGGTCGCAGGCCGCCGGGGCCTTGGCTTGTGGAGCTTTCGTGCTTCTGGCGTTTCAACTTGGCCCCGAGCTGCTCCAGCCACCTGAGCCACCGCCGCTGGCGCCTGACGTTGGGCTCCCGCGTGTCGGGGTGGCACCGACGCTTGCAGTCGAGAGGTCGCGTGAGGTTCGGCCTCGACGGAACCTCGGGCGGGTGGTGCGGGGTGGGGGTGGTCGGCGCCGGGCGGAGGCTTCTGAGGGCAAGGCTCCGAAGCGGCGCCCGTCTCGTCCCTCTGCCCGAAGAAGCGCGCAGCCCAAGCCGAGCACCCCCACCCCGCGACAGGACCCGCCCGCAAGTCCCCCCGACCCTGAACCGATCCCTGCGTCCCCGCCTGAACCCTCGTCGGTCGTGCCACCTTCTCCTGAACCCACACCCGCACCTGCTGCGCCCGAAGACGGCTCGATCGAGTTCGCCCCGCACTAGCCCTTGCGTGAGCCAGTGAGGCTCGCGGGTAGGGTGACCACATGGCCAACGGCGAACCGCTGATCATCGTCTCCAACCGGGGGCCGGCCCAGTTCGAGCTCGACGAGAACGGCGAGCGCACCGTGCGCCGCGGCGGCGGCGGCCTGGTCACCGCGCTCTCGGGGCTCGTCTCGCACCGCGATGCGCTCTGGATCGCCTCGGCGATGACCGACGAGGACGTCGCTGTCTCCGAGGAGCGCGGCGGACCGGTCGAGCTCTCGATCGACGGCATCGAGTACCGCGTGCTGCTGGTCGGCTCCGACGCCGAAGCCTACGACCGGTTCTACAACGTAATCGCCAACCCGATCCTCTGGTTCATCCAGCACTACCTTTGGGATCTCTCCAACGCGCCGGATATCCGCCAGCAGGAGCTCGACGCCTGGGACCTCGGCTACCAGGCGGTCAACCGCGACATCGCCGAGGCGGTGCTGGGCCAGATCGAGGGGCGCGAGCGGCCGCTGGTGATGCTGCACGACTACCACCTCTACACCGCGCCGGGAATGATCCGCGCCGCCCGCCCCGATGCCTTCCTCCACCACTTCGTCCACATCCCCTGGTCCCAGCCCGACAGCTGGCGCATCCTGCCGGGAAGGATCCGCGAGGCGATCTTCCGCGGCATGCTCGCCAACGACATCATCGGCTTCCACACGCACGCCTACTGCATCAATTTCATCCGCTGCTGCGACGAACTGCTCGAGGTCGACGTCGACTACGAGCACGGCATCGTCAACCACGCCGGGGGCGAGACCCGGACCCGGGCCTACCCGCTCTCGATCGACGCCGAGCGCCTGCGACGCGCGGCTGAATCGCCGCAGGTGGCGACGGCCGAGCGCGAGGTGCTGGAGCGCCGGCGCAAGTACCTGATCATCCGCGTCGACCGCGCCGACCTCTCGAAGAACGTGCTGCGCGGCTTCACTGCCTTCGACGTCTTCCTCACTCAGCACCCGGAGTTCCGCGAACAGGTCACCTTCATCGCGCACCTGCAACCCTCGCGTCAGGACGTGCCCGAGTACGTCGAGTATCTGGAGCGGATCGAGGCTCTGGTGGCGGTCGTCAACCATCGCCACGGGACCACCGATTGGATGCCGATCGACCTGAAGATCTACGAGAACTTCCCCGAGGCGGTTGCCCGCTACAAGCACTTCGACCTGCTGATGGTCAACTCGCTCTTCGACGGCATGAACCTGGTTGCCAAGGAGGCGCCGGCGGTCAACACCCGCGACGGGGTGCTGATCCTCTCCGAGAACACCGGCTCGCACGAGGAACTGGCGGACTCGGCCCTCTCGGTCAACCCCTTCGACATCCAGGAGCAGGCAGACGCGATCTACCGGGCGCTGACCATGAGCCCCGAGGAGCGCAAGATGCGTGCCCAGCACCTCAAGGAGCTGGTCTTCGCGCGCAACCCCGGCGACTGGGTCGACGAGCAGCTGGCCGACATCGCCGAGCTGCGCGAGCCCGTCGGCTAGGACGCCGCAACGCTCAGGTATCGAGCTCGCTCAGCAGTTCGACCCAGTCGCGCAGGAGGCGCGGCGAGAGGAACTCCTGGCGGGCGTGTTCCTTGCCCGCCCGCCCGAGACGCATGCCCAGTTCGGGATCGGCGAGGATCTGCAAGCAGCGCTGCGCGCACTCCTCGGGCGAGTTGACCAGGTAGCCGCTCTCCCCGTCGGCGATCTGCAGGGGGATGCCGCCGACGTTGCCGGCCACCGTCGGCCGTCCCTTCCAGAGCGCCTCGGTGACCGTCAGGCCGAAGCCCTCGCGGATCGACTTCTGCAAGCAGACGTCGGATTGCGATTGGAAGGCGTTTACCTCGATCGCGCCGACGTTGTTGAGGTTGTTGAGGATCTTGATGTCGTCGTCGCCATCGGCGTACTCGAAGGTGTGCTGGAAGAACTCCCAACCCTCGGGGTCGTCAGTCGCCATCGAGCCGACCAGGGCGAGCTGCACGTCCGGCATCTGCTCGTGGACGATGCGGTAGGCGTCGATCACCCCCATCGGGTCCTTCCAGGGGTCGAAGCGCGAGACCTGGGTCAGCAGCGGCCGGTCGACGTCGATCCCGAACTGGCGGCAGACGAAGGCCGCGTCATCGGGCGAGAAGGCCATGTTCTTCGGTGAGAGCGGGTCGATCGCCGGCGGGATGATCTTCACCCCGTTGTGTCCGTTGACCCCCTGCGGGACATAGGCAGGCAGGTGCCAGACGGTCGCGTCGTACTCCTCGATCATCGGCAGCAGGCGAGCGATCGGGGCCGGGTTGGGCTCGGAGAGGTCGATGTGGCAGCGCCAGATCCAGTTGCGACCCTTCCGCTCTGCACCTCTGCGCAAGCCGATCGGCTGCGGGTCGTGGACGATGACCGTGTCCCACTCACCCTGCAGACCGTCGGCGTTGATCGCGTTGATCTCGTCGAAGACCTGCCACTGCTCGTCGCTGAGGGTCTCCTCGGCGCCCTGCAGCGAGTTGTGCAGGAGCTTGGTTGCGTTGAAGAACTCCTCCTTGCCGAAGATCACGTGCCAGTGAGCGTCGATGCCGATGTCGCGCATCAGCGGCACGATCGTGTAGAGGATCTCCGAGACGCCGCCGCCGAAGGCGGTGGCGCTGACGTGCAGCACGCGGTGGCCCTTCATCGGCTCGGCCAGCTCACGGATGCGTTCGATCGTCTCCTTGCCGGCGATGTGGGTGTAGTCGGCGAGGGACTTTTGGCCGAGCGAGACTTCCTGAAGCATCCGGGAGTTCTACAGGCAGCGGCGGTCGGGCGTCGCTCAGCCGCCGGGACGCCTGCCGAGGGTCACCTCGACCTCCTCGCGGCGACCGTCGCGAAGCACCTCGAGGGTCACGGTTTCGCCCGGCTCGTAGGTCGAGACGATGAAGGCAAGGTCGTCGGGGTCGACCATCCTGCGGCCCTCGACGGCAAGGATCACGTCCCCGCCGGTGGTGAAGCCGGCCGCCTGGAAGCGCAGTTTGTCCTCGCCGCCGCGCAACCCCGCCTCCTCAGCGGGCCCGCCGGGAACGACTTCGGCGATCAACCCCCCGTACTCGGTGTCGAGGCCGAGCTTCTCGGCGAGCTGCGGGTAGAGCGCCTGGCTGGAGACGCCGATGTAGGCGTACTCGGCCTCGCCGCCGCGCTTAAGCTGGGCAATGGAGCGCTTCACGGTTGAGATCGGCACCGCAAAGCCGACTCCGTCGTTGGCGCCGGAGCTGGTCTCGATCTGCTGGTTGATGCCGACCACGCGGGCGCTGGCGTCGAGCAGCGGTCCGCCCGAGTTGCCGGGGTTGATCGAGGCGTCGGTCTGGATTGCGCCCTCGATCTGGAAGCGGGTCAGCGATTCGACCGAGCGGTCGGTGGCCGAGACGATCCCCAGCGAAAGCGACTGCTGCTCGCCGAAGGGGCTGCCGATCGCCGCCACCGGCTGGCCGACCACCAGGTCTTGGTCGTCGCCGAGCTGCAGGGGTTTCAGGTCGAACCCGTCCGGCTCGATCTGCAGGAGGGCAACGTCGGCGAATGGATCGAAGCCGACGATCTCGGCGTCAACGATGTTGCGGTCCGGGAACTCGACGTAGACCGCATCGGCCGGCTCGCGGTTGGCTCCTTCGCCGTTGGTGACCACATGGGCGTTGGTGACGATCTGGCCATCGGTGTCGAGGACGAAGCCGGAGCCCTCGGCCGCGCCGGCGCTGCCGCCGAAGACCGAGCGGATCGTGACGACGCCGGGCGACGCCTCGCGGTAGACCTCTGCGGCGTCGAAGCCGAGCGCCGCGGCCTGCACGACGATCTGCGGCCGTTGCCGCTGGAGCCCCTCGCTGGTCGCGGTCGAAGCCGATCCACCGCCGTCTGAGCTGCCGCAGCCGCTGAGCGCCAAGCCCAGTGCCAACGCCACGCCGAGGGCGCGCCGTTTCACGCGGCCGCTCTGGAGGGCAGCGTCGCGGCCCGCGCCGGCAACCCGGCACGTGAGTGCGGCAGGTCCAGGGTGAAGGCGGTGAAGCGCTTGGTCGAGGCGACCGCGATCCTTCCCTCCATGCGCTGAGCGAGCTCGCGAGCGATCGCCAGGCCAAGACCCGAGCCGCCTGCCGAGTCGGCCGTGTAGAAGCGCTCGAAGATGCGGCCGTGGGCGCGGCGCGGGATGCCGGGGCCGTCGTCGGAGACGGTCAGCTCGGCGCGGCGGTTGACGGAGTAGGTGGTCACGGTCACCTTGGTGCCCTCCGGGGTGTGCGTGAGGGCATTGTCGAGGAGGATACGGATCACCTGGCGCACTCGGTCGGGGTCGCCGCTGGCGATCACAGGCTGCTCGGGAGTGCGCAGCTCGAGGCGCGAGCCGTGCCGGTCGGCGCGCGGCGCGAACTCGCGTATCACTTCGCGAGCCAGCGAGCCGAGGTCGACGCTGCGACTCTCGATCGCGACGGCGCCGGCGTCGAGCTGGGAGAGGTCGAGCAGGTCAGTCGTGAGCTTGGTCAGCCGCTCGATCTGCTGGCGCATCGTGCGCACGAACTCGGCCCGCTCCTCCGGGCTGGGGTCCTCTTCCTCGAGCAGCTCGACGAAGCCGCCGAGGCTGAAGATCGGCGTGCGCAGCTCGTGCGAGGCGTTGGCGATGAAGTGCTTGCGCGCGTTGTCGAGCTCGGCCAGGCGGCGTTGCATCTCGTTGAACGTGCGGGTCAACTGGCCGAGCTGGCCGACTGAGGAGATCGGGATCGGCGTTTCGAAGTTGCCATCCGCGACTTTTCGCGCCGCGTCCTGGAGACGGCGGATGTTGCCGCCCGCCACCCGCGCGTAGTAGATGCCCACCGCCGTGGCGATCAGCACGGCGAGCAGGCCGGCAATCGCGATCTGACCCTTGACCACGCCGAGGCCGCTGGCGGCCCCGCCGATAGCGACCGTATAGACGTAGATCAGAAAGGCTGTCCCGGCGGAGACCGTCACCGCGAGCATGGTGATGCGGTTGGTGAGCGTGGTCAGCCTGATGCGCCGCACTGAGCGCTACTCCCGGAAGCGGTAGCCGACGCCGCGCACCGTGAAGAGGTACTCCGGCTCCTTGGGGTCGCGCTCGAGCTTCTCGCGCAGGTGCCGGATGTGGACGTCGACGGTGCGCGGGTCGCGGTACTCGGAGTCCCCCCAGACGTGCTCGAGCAGGGTCTCGCGACTGAGCACACGTCCAGGGGAGCGAGCCAGCGCGCCGAGTATCTCGAACTCGACGTAGGTGACGCGCACCTCTTCGCCCCGCAGGGTGACCATGCGACGGCCATAGTCGACCTTCAGGTCACCATGCTCGATCTCCTCCTCCTCGGGCGGCTCGCCGGCCATCCGCGAGCGCCGCAGGGCGGCCTTCACGCGGCTGCGGAACTCGCGCATCGAGAAGGGCTTGGTTATGTAGTCGTCGGCGCCGACCTCGAGGCCGGCGACCTTGTCGGTCTCCGAGCCCTTGGCGGTCAGCATGATGATCGGCACCTGGCTGCGCTGGCGCAGCTCGCGACAGACTTCGACGCCGTCGAGCTTGGGCAGCATCAGGTCGAGGATGACCAGGTCGAAGCGAGCCTCGGCGAAGCGATCGAGCGCTTCGCGACCGTCTTCAGCGGAGGTGACGTGGTAGCCGTCCTTGCGCAACGGATAGCTGAGCAGGGTCTGAATCGACTGCTCGTCATCGACGAGGAGGATGCGCGTCGACCCGTTCGGCATAGGAAAAGGATATTGACTGTCGAAATCCGCATATTGCGCCGGTGCGCCGGGGCACGGGTCCGGTCGTTTGGACAGATGTGCGAGTACCAACTACTAAGGCTCCTTTGTGGAAAGCCGATATGGGGGACAGGATGCAAGCGCAACAGCTGAAGAGCCTGGTCGACGCGGGGGCCTACAAACCCGAGCCCGCGCTGATCGCCGATGCGATGCTCAGCCGCCGCAGCGTGCGCGAGCTGCTCACCAGCGAGAGCTTCATGCGAGCTGGTCGAATCCCCCCGGCTCCAGAAGCCGGCCGTCGGGCAGCCTGATCTCCACTCCGTCGCCCGCCAGGACCTCGCCGATCTCGGTCAGCGCAAGTCCCGCATCCGCCTCCCTGACGCTGCGCTGGGCGGCGGCCAGCCGCTTGCGCGGGATGCTCGCCAGCAGCTCGTAGTCCTCGCCCCCGCTTGTCGCTAGCTGAAGGGGATCCCATCCTGCCGCTGCGGCGATCTCCTGCACGCCCGCGGCGATCGGCAGAGCCTCGGCGTCGATGCGAAGCGCCACTGAGCTGCTCTCCGCCAGGTGACGGGCGTCGGCGCCAAGCCCGTCGCTGAGATCGATCATCGCCGTGGCGCCCGCCGCAGCAAGGGCGCGCCCGGCTCCAACTCGCGGCCACGGCTCGAGCTGCCGAGCCCGAAATCTTGCCGCTCGATGCATTGAGCACACCCCAGTGTGCTCAATGCATCGAGCGGCGGTAAGCAGTTGGTAGCCGGCGGCGGCGCCGCCGAGCTCGCCGGTGACGACGAGCACGTCGCCGGGGCGGGCGCCGCCGCGGGTGACGAAGGCGCTCGACTCCGGCGCATGGCCGACCACGGTGATCGCGAGGAACAGCTGTGAGGAGCGAGTGAGATCGCCGCCGGCCAGGCTCGTCCCGGTTTTCTCCGCGAGGGTCGCCATCCCGTCGAGCAGCTCCAGCGCTCCCTCCTCGCCGAGATCGGAGGGGACGCCGAGCACCACATAGGCCTCGCCGGGCTCGGCGCCCATCGCCGCCAGGTCGGAAAGCGCCGTGGCGAGCGCCTTGTGGCCTATCTGGGCGAGGGTCGCCCTGCCGCGGCGGAAGTGGACGCCCTCAACGACGGCGTCGACTGAGGTCGCCGTGGCGCCACCGGGAACCGCGACCGCAGCGTCGTCGCCCGAGCCGAGCCGAATGCGCGCGTTGGCAGGCGGCAGCCGTTCTCGCACCTTGGCCAGCAGCTCGAACTCGCCCATCGTTCCATTGTCCCGCCCCGCGCTGATTTCGCCTTTGGCCGCCATTTCAGCGAAGAACGACGAACTCACGGTGAGCTGCGCTAATAAGGTGCGAGCGTGGAGCGCCAGCAGCCCCTCCTGCACCGGCTCGGCGAGGCCGGTTCGAAGATCGGTGCGCGGCC
>Ga0157306_10000051_pt1 | contig 20123 bp, 18 predicted proteins | sample NitcycUS163409C2_FD_108391 | JGI IMG/M metagenome (GOLD analysis project Ga0157306, IMG submission 108391) | Soil microbial communities from Arlington Agricultural Research Station in Wisconsin, USA - Nitrogen cycling UWRJ-S163-409C-2 | ecosystem: Environmental > Terrestrial > Soil >...
GATCGCCGCCAACATGGGCGTGGTCCCGCCGGCGGAAGGCTTCCTGGAGTTCCTGCGCGAGGCGACCCGCAAGGCGGGCACGCTGCTCGTCTTCGACGAGGTGATCACCGGCTTCCGAGTCGCGCGCGGTGGCGCCCAGCAGCTGTATGGCGTCGAGCCCGACCTGACCGTGCTCGGCAAGGTGATCGGCGGCGGCCTGCCGGCAGCCGCTTTCGCCGGTCCCCGCGAGCTGCTCGAGCGGGTTGCCCCGGCCGGCGACGTGTACCAGGCGGGCACGCTCTCCGGCAACCCCCTTGCGACGGCCGCCGGCCTTGCCACGCTGCGCGAGCTCGACGCCGGCGCCTACGAGCGACTCGGGGTGCTCACCGACCGGCTTGCCGACGGATTGGGCGCGCTCACCGCGGATCGTCCGCTGCAGGTAGCTGCCGCGCCGGGCCTGGTGACGCTCTTCTTCAGCAGCACGCCGATCGTCGACTTCGCCGGCGCCACAGCTTGTGACCTCGGCGCCCATGCCCGCTTCTGCCGGGCGATGCTCGACCGCGGCGTCTACCCGCCGCCCTCGCAGTTCGAGGCCTGGTTCGTCTCGCTCGCCCACGACGAGGCGACGATCGACCGCACCCTGGAAGCCGCCGCCGAGTCGCTCACCGAGGCACTGCGATGAGGTGCTTGGCGAGTTTCCCGTCATATACCAGCGGTAAGTCGCCAAGGGGAGTTCGATGACTTCGCCTGCCGGCGCGCTCCGGGTTCTCGCAAGCCTGCTGCGCGAGGAGGACACGCCGATCTCCCCACACGTGGTGGAGACCGAGGAGCAGCCCGTCTTCGGCCTGCTCGCCGCGCTCGGCCCGCGCTCGGCGGCTGTGCCAGCCGAGTACGCGCTGGTGGTCGAGGCGGTGCGCGAGGGTTATCTCCTGCACTACGGCGAGCCGCGCCTGCTGAGCGGCCACGACGAGGATCTGGCGCTGCTCGCTGGGGACTACCTCTACGCGCTCGGCATCGAACGCCTCGCCGCACTCGGCGACCCCGAGGCGGTCGGCGTGCTGGCAGAGCTGATCGGCAGCTGTGCCCGACTGCACGCCGAGGGCCGCGAGGCCGAGGCGCCCGCGCTGTGGCACGCCTCGGCTCTGGCTATCGGCGGCGGTGACCATCGCCACCGCCCCGCGGCCTGAGTCAATAGACTTCCCTCTTCCTGAGGCAAGCTGTTGAGCGACGAAGCGGACAAGCAGAACGGGGCCGAGGCGAGCGCCCGGCCGGAGCGCCCGGAGGCCCAGCCACCGGGCTACTTCGAGGGTGAGTCGATGACTCGCCGACGCGCCTTCACGGTTGCCGCCCAGGGCGTCGGGGGCATCGCCGGAGCGGCGATCGTGCTGCCCGCGGTCGGCTTCGCCGTGGCGCCGATCTTCCACCGTGGCAAGGAGCGCTGGGAGGCGGTCGGCCCGGTCGGCGACTTCGTCGAGGACACCTACCGCCAGGTGGTCTTCACCGAGACCGAGGGGATTGGCGACGCTGGCAAGACGACTGCCTACGTGCGCAAAGGCTCCGAGATCTTCGACGAGGACCCCAACTCGATCGTCGCCGTCTCCAATCGCTGCGCCCACCTCGGTTGCCCAGTGCGCTTCGTCGAGGCGGCCGGCAACTTCATCTGTCCCTGCCACGGCGGCGTCTATGACTTCCAGGGAAAGCGGATCGGTGGGCCACCCGTGCGGCCGCTCGACCAGTTCCAGACCCGTGTCCGCGCCGGCCAGGTTGAGGTCGGGCCGCGCTACAGCGTCACCTCTCAGCTCGAGCCGGTGCGCGCCCGCGACCCCGGTGAGTTCACCGGCGGCATCTGGGAATATTTGTACCCGCCCCGTCCGTCCACCTTCCCGCCCCCGAGCAGCTAGGCCGGTAGACGATGAAGCTCGACTCCCTGATCCCCGCGCCGCTTCGCAAACCGGCCAAGCCGGGTACGGGCAACGGCGCCAAGGGAGAGGCCCCCGCCGACCTGAAGACGGCCCCGCCGGAGCGACCCTCCGACGCCAAGCGGCTTGCCGACCGAGCCGCGGAAGCGCCGGCCGACGTGCTTGCCTGGGTCGACCAGCGCACCGCCGCCTCTGGCTTCCTCACCGGGATGCTCTTCCGCAAGGTGCCGAAGGGAACCAACTGGTTCTACACCCTCGGCTCGGCGACGCTCTTCGCCTTCATCGTTCAGGCGGTCACCGGGGTCTTCCTGGCGATGTTCTACACCCCCTCGACGACTCAGGCCTACGCCTCGATCGCCCACATCAACAACGACGTCTTCCTCGGCGCCTTCGTGCACGGCATGCACAAGTGGGGCTCGAGCGTGATGGTGATCCTGATCTTCCTGCACATGGGCCGCACCTTCTTCTTCGGCGCCTACAAGTACCCCCGCGAGCTCAACTGGGTGATCGGCGTGGTGCTGCTGATCCTGACCATGACGATGGCCTTCACCGGCTACCTGCTGCCCTTCGACCAGCGTTCCTTCTGGGCCTCGGTGGTCGGTATCAACATCAACGGCACCGGTCCCGTGATCGGCCCCTATCTGAGCGACTTCCTGCGGGCAGGACCCGAGCTCGGGGCGACGACGCTCTCGCGCTTCTACGCGATCCATATGCTGCTGCTGCCCGGCGCGATCATCGCCCTGATTGGCGCCCACCTCTACCTCGTCGTCAAGCTCGGCACCACCGCGCCGCCCTGGCTGCGGGCCGAGAAGCCCAAGGTCGCCGCCCCGGTCTCCCAGCTCGACGCCGGCACCGAGGGCAACGGAGCCTCTCCTTCATGAAGCCGCAAGACAAGCAGGCATACCTCGAGGAGTACGAGCTGCTGAAGAAGAAGGGCAAGCCCTTCTTCCCCTACGCGGTGCTCAAGGACTCGACGATGGCGCTGCTCGTCGTAGCCACGATCATCGCCATGTCGATCATCCTCGGCGCCGAGCAGGGGCCGAAGGCCGACCCGACCTCGACCACCTACGTGCCGCGCCCCGAGTGGTACTTCTTCTTCCTCTTCGAGCTGCTGCGCGTGATCAAGCCGCCGGAGCTGGTCCCGATTGCGACGATCGGCATCCCGACGATCTGCATGGTGCTGCTCCTGCTCCTGCCCTTCTACGATCGCGGCCCGGAGCGCAATCCGGCCCGCCGCCCGATCGCGACGACGGCGGGGATCATGACGATCGTCGCAATGGCCTATCTGACCTTCCTCGGCGCCGAGGGCGGCTCGCCGACCGAGATCGAGATGAAGGTTGCGCCGCGCTACGAGGCGGGCAAGGAGGCCACCGCCAGCGCCGGCTGCCTCGCCTGCCACAAGCTCGGCGAGAACGGCAACAACGGTCCCGGTCCTGAACTGACCCACATCGCCTCGCGCATCCCACGCGCGGCGATCCTGCGCTCGGTCGAAATCGGCCCCGGCATCATGCCCTCCTTCCGTGACCTGCCACCGAAGAAGCTCAACCAGGTCGCCGATTTCCTCTCATCGCTTGACTGAGGCGTGTGTCAGGATTCCTGCACGCGTCTGACGGCGGCGGACGCTGCGCGGTGCGGCGCTCCCCAGCACGCACATGAACCCTGACACCCGACCTCAGCCTTCGCGGGAATCTGCTCAGTTCGCCGAGCAGGTGCAGAGCATGTTCGACCGTGTCGCAAGTCGCTACGACACGCTCAACTCGGTGATGACCGCTGGCCTGCACCATCGCTGGCGCGAGCGTGCTGCGGATCGGGCGGAGCTCAGCCCTGGCGACTCGGCTCTCGATGTCTGCTGCGGGACGGGCGACCTGGCGCTGGAGTTGGCTGGCCGGGTGGCGCCCAACGGCCGCGTGGTCGGTTGCGACTTCTCCGAGCCGATGCTCGACTTGGCTCGCGAGAAGGCCGCGCGCTCGGCCCACGGCGTCCGTTTTGAGTGGGCGGACGCGCTCAACCTTCCCTATGACGCGGGACGCTTCGATGCGGTTACGGTCGGTTTCGGCGTGCGCAACCTTGCCGACCTCGACCGTGGCTTGTGTGAGATGGCCCGCGTGCTGCGCCCCGGCGGGCGCCTTGTCGTGCTCGAGATCACCCAGCCGACCCGAGCGCCGCTCTCGACCTTCTACTCGCTCTGGTTCGACCGTATCGTTCCCCTCCTGGGCTCTTTCTCGGAGGAGTCGGAGGCTTACTCCTATCTGCCCGAATCGGTGCGCAGCTTTCCGAGCCCGGGGCGGCTGGCGGAGAAGATGGATGCTGCTGGGCTGCAGCGCATCCGTTGGACGGTGCTTGCCGGGGGGATCATCGCGATCCACAGCGGCGCTCTCGGGTGACCCGCCACTCGGCGATTCCGCCCCCGGTCACCGCCGTCCTCGATGCCTCGAGCCGCTGGCTACCGGCTCGTCTCGGCGAGGTCGAGGAGCGCCTGCGCGAACAGAGCCGGGGTCACGGCGAGCTGCTCGACAAAGACGTGAACGCGACGCTTGCAGCCGGGGGCAAGCGACTGCGACCGCTGCTGGTCCTGCTCTGCGCCGGTTCGGATGGGGGGGAGGACACGGTGCGCGCCGCTGCCGCCGTCGAGCTGATCCATATGGCCACCTTGATCCACGACGACGTGCTCGATGACGCCTCGCTGCGTCGCGGCCAGCCAACCGTGGCGGCCACCTCGGGCCGCGAACGGGCGCTGGCAACTGGCGACCTGCTCTTCTCCCGCGCCTTCGCGCTGCTTGCCGAGCATGGCGATCGTCGCGCAATCGAGCTGCTCGCCGAAGCCTCGATGGCTCTTGCCCGTGGCGAGCTCGCGCAGCGCAACGACGCCTTCGACACCGGCATCGCCGAGGGGCGCTACCTGGAGCGCTGCCAACTGAAGACGGCAAAGCTCTTCGAGTGCGCCTGCCGGCTGGGTCGCGATGAGGACGCGCTGGGTGTCTTCGGCGCCGAGATCGGCCTTGCCTTCCAGCTGCTTGACGACGTGCTCGACGTCTCCGGTCCGCCTGAGCGCACCGGCAAGGCACGCGGCACCGACCTGCTCGATGGCACCGTCACCCTGCCACTGATCCTCGCTGCCGAGGCCGATCCGGCGATCGCCGCGGTCGATCTGCGCACGCTCGACTCGGGTGGCGCCGAGCGGCTCTGCGATCGGATCGCGGCAAGCGGCGCTCTCGATCGGGTCCGACGGCGGGCTCTGGAGATGGTTTCCGTAGCCAAGGCGCGCTTGGACTCGGCCGCTTTCGATCCCGAGCAGCGAGAGCTTCTCAGTCTGGTCGCTGACGGCGTCGTGCAGCGCTACGCCTAGAGGGTCCCGTGGGGGCCGCCACGCGGGGCTCAGCGGAAATCGTCAGCGCTGATCAGGTCCGCGGCGAGCGCCGCCGCGAAGGTCTCGGCGACGTACTGCATGTTCTCGTGCTCGAGTGAGCGCAGCACGTCGCTGAGGGCGCGGGTGCCGGAGTCGAGCTCTTCGTCGAAAGCATCGATCTCGGCTTCGCCGTGGACTTCCTCGCAGCTCCATTCGCACTCCGGGCAGCGACGCCAGAGGCGCCAGTGGCCGCGATCGCCCGCCTGCTCCCAGCAGGTCGGCTGTACCAGCGCTGAGCTGCATTGCGGACAGACGTGGAGTCCGATGGCGATCTTCGTCTGGCTGGCGCTTGCGTTTCTCATAGCTCTCTTATCGAACCCGCGGGAAAGGAAATCAATCCGCACTTTTCCGCGGTACTTGTCGAAAAACCCAACTTTCAGGTAGTTCCCCTACCCAATTCGCCGTGATCCGATCGCCACCTGCGGGCGTTACCATGGGTCGATGCCAAATGTCGGACCTCTCGAGCTGGCGATCGTCCTGATCATTGCCTTGGTCGTCTTCGGACCGAAGCGCCTGCCTGAGCTGGGCCGCTCGCTTGGCCGTGGCATCCGCGAGTTCCGCGGCTCGGTGAGCGGCGACAGCGACGAGGAGCCTGAGCGCCGCGAGGCAATCGAGCCGCCCGGACGACCGTCTGCCGAGAAGAGCGCCGAGGGCGAGACGGTCACCCACGACCGCCGCTGAGGGGACCGCGATGGCCCGGATGAGGCCGGTCTCCCACGAGGACCGACTGACGCTGGTCGAGCACCTCGACGAGCTTCGCACCCGCATCGTCGTCTGCATCGTCGTCTTCGCGGTCGCCCTTGGCCTCTGCTTCTGGCAGGACGACCTGCTGCTGGAAATCGCCTCCGGCCCGCTGCCCGCAGATCACGACAAGCTGCTCACCTTCGGAGTCGCCGAGGCCTTCACGACGACGCTCACAGTGGCTGTATACGGGGCGCTGATCCTCTCGATGCCGATCCTCCTCTACCAGGCCTATGCCTATGTCCTGCCCGCCTTCAGCGAGGCCGAGCGGCGGGTGATCTTGCCGATCCTGCTGTTCGTCCCGGTTCTCTTCCTCGCCGGCATCGCCTTCGCTTACTTCGTCGTGATGCCGCCCGCGATCAACTTTCTGCTCGGCTTCAACGACAGCCAGTTCAACGTCCAGGTGCGGGCTCGGGACTACTACAGCTTCTTCGCGACGACTTTGCTCGCCGGCGGCCTGATCTTCCAGCTGCCCCTGGCGATCCTGGCCGTGACCCGGCTTGGCATCGTCTCGGTCCAACAGTTGGCGAGCAACCGTCGGTACGCCTACTTGATCATTGCCGTGGTCGCCGCTGCGCTGCCTGGCGTTGACCCGATCTCGATGTTGATCGAGATGGTCCCACTGCTCGTGCTCTTCGAGTTGAGTATCTTGATTGCTCGCGCTTTCGGCACGCCGAAAGCGACGGAGGGGATCGGCAGGCCATCGACGCAGGAGCGGTGATCGAAGTTGGCGAAAAGCGGCGAGCGACGAATGCTGTTCGACACCCGGGGACGGCGGCGACACGTCATCCGGGTCGTCTACGCGACGCTCGCGCTGCTGATGGGCGCCAGCCTTTTCCTTGTCGTCGGCCCCTTCAGCATCGCCGACATCTTCAACACGGCCAGCACCACCGATCCGGCCACGGTCCTGCACGAGCAGGCCGAACGCATCGAAGCCAAACTGCGTACGGAACCGGATAACGAAGAGCTGCTGCTTGCGTTGACCCGCGCCCGAGTGGCTGCCGGCAATGCGCAGACCGAACTCAACTCGGAAACCGGGATCCCGGTGATCACAGGGGCTGGGCGTGAAGACCTCATTCAGGCTTCCGAAGCATGGAACCGGTACCTGCAGCAGACCGACGAGCCCAACCCGTCCGGCGCACTGCTGATGGCTCGCACCCTTTTCAGCCTCGCCGAATCCTCGCCGACGACGGAAGAAGCCGATGCCGCCGTCGACGAAGCGGTGAAGGCTCAGAGAATCGCGGCCGAAGCGCGCCCGAACGTCGGCTCGCTCACCTCACTGGCTATCTATCAGTACTTCGCGGGCGACTTTGCAGCTGGCGACGCGACGGCCAAGGAAGCCCAGGCCAAAGCTCCATCCCAAGCCGAAGCCAAAGAAGTCCAGAAACAGCTGGTCGAATACCGGGCGCGCGGCAAGTCCTACGAAAAACAGAAGCAGGAATTCGCCAAAGCCGAAGGAGAACGGGGCAAAGAAGCTCTACAGAACCCGCTCGGCGGCCTTGGCGGGGGCGGCACGCTGGGACAGTAAGCCGGCTGCCTCGATTCGCAGCTAGGGCCGTCTCTGCGCGACTGCCTCCTTGACCTCGCGCACGTCCCGTCCGATTGCCTCGAGACGCTCGAGGACAGCCTGTTCGAAGGACTGGCCGCCGCCCATCCGTCCGGCCGCATGCAGGAGGTCGGCGGGGGAGGTGTCGAGCGCCTTGGCAATTCGCTCGATCACCTCGTCGGCTGGCGGGCCCTGACTGCCGAGCTCGACCCGGGAGAGGTTCGAGGCCGACATCGGAATGCGCTTGGCGAGCTGGTCGAGTGTGTAGCCCCGCTCGCGCCGGAGTTTGCGCAGCAAGGCGCCCAGCGCGAGTGCCCTGCTGGCCTCCCTCTGTCCTCTGGGGCTGGCCATCGAACAACTCTCTGTTTCGAGCATAAACAGGCGGTCCCCTTGCCGTTTCCCGCAAGCCGGCATATAGACCCACAACTCGGGTATCGTGCCGCGGCCTGGCCGGGGCGGGAACCGCCGTCAGCAGCCGTCTTGGTCAGGCACCTCGGGCGCGACGCTGAGGATGGGCCGTGAAGGACTCGAACCTTCGACCTTGAGATTAAGAGTCTCCTGCTCTACCAACTGAGCTAACGGCCCGGGGCGGGCAAGTATAGGAAGGTCGGGTCGCTAGCGGACGACCGTGCAGCCCTTGTCGACGCTGCCTTCGATGATCGTGGTGTCGAGGAAGGTGAAGCGCCCCCGGGTCCGGAGGACGTTGTCGCTGCAGCGCGCCGAGACGTAGCTGCGCCGCGCGCCGCGCAGGCGGTAGTCGCGCCCCACTTCGACGTCGACGTGGACGAGGGCGCCGCGACCACCGGCGATCGGCGGGACGTCGAGCGTGGCGCGGTAGCGGAACTCCCCTGCCCGCCGTTCGATTGGCACCGTGATGACGAAGGTCTGCGCTGCGGGCACGGTGGTGCGTGCGTGGACGATCGCGGTTGGCCAACCCCCCTGGCGAGGTCCGTTGAAGAGGGTCAGCAGCGAGGTGGCGCTCAGCGGAGGCCCGTTCTCCCGGGCAATCAAGGCGCCGACGTGGCCGGTGCCGACGATCGCACCCGGGCACCTGGCACGCGCCTCCTCTGGCGTCGCTTCATCGAGCTGGCCCGGTTGGCAGACCGGTAGCCCCGCCGTGCTCAGGCGGCCGTCGCGATCAAAATCGATCACCGCTTGCTGCAGAGCGGTCGGGATGCCGCCGCTCACACTGCGCAAGTTCGCGCGTCCCTCGAACTCGATCGGTGCGAAGGAACGGCGCGGCAGCGTCCGCGGCGTGAATCCACCATCTGCCGTGAGGACCAGGTTTCCGATCCGAACGAAGGCGGCATCGGCGCCCGCTGCCAGCAGAACGCAGATCGCCGCCCCGATGCCCAGAAGTCGCTTCAATCTCCCTCACGATCAGGCTAGCGCTCTCAGCAAGCGGGCTGTTTGTGAAGCGTGGCTTAACAGAGTCTTCTGTTTCTTTTCCCCCGCTCCCCCGCTGCGCCCGCCAAACTACCGTCCGTGCCTGTCAGGAGGAGCAGGGGGCGGAGCGACGGCCCGCGCGTCGAGCGCGAGGGCGAGCGGCTCCCACCCTTGATGTTGCGGTATCCGCGCCGCGTGCTGGCCGTCTCGCTGCTGCTCATCGCGGTGCTTGTCTCTTTCGGCTTCAGCCTCGAGGAGCGCCTCAGCCCGAGCACGCTGAGCATCAACGGCACCGAGTCGCAGCGCGCCAACGAGATGCTGCGCACCTACTTCGGCGACTCGGCGCCCTTCGTCGTCCTGCTCGAGGGTCCGCCCGATGCGATCGACCGGCAGGGCCCCGAGCTGATCCGCAAGCTGCGCCGCGACCCCAAGGTGACGACGCTCTCGCCCTGGGACCGCGGCACGGTCGACAGGTTGCGGCCGGAGCCCGACCGGGCCCTGATCGTCGTCGACTTCCACGTCGACACGGCCGAGGCGGTCGACAAGAAGGTGCCGCTGCTCAACAGCGCGATCGAGGAAGAGATCCGTTCGCCGGTTCGTGCCACGCAGAGCGGCTTCGCCACCCTGACGCGCACGATCCAGGACAAATCGATCGAGGCCGCCGAGCGCGGCGAGCTGATTGCCCTGCCGATCCTGCTGGTCGTCCTGCTGCTCGTCTTCCGCTCGCCGGTTGCGGCGGCGATCCCGCTTGCCTTCGGGGCGATCTCAGTCTTCGCCTCGCGTGGCCTGCTCTCGATTCTGACCGGCCTCTTCGGCGTCGACGCGATCGCGCTGACGGTCTGCACGATGATGGGCCTGGCGCTCGGGGTCGACTACGCGCTGCTGCTCGTCTCCCGTTTCCGCGAGGAGCTTGCCAGCGGTGCGATCCCGCTCGACGCGGCCTGGGCGACACGGCGAACCGCCGGTCGCACGACGGTCTTCGCCGGCAGCACCCTGATCCTCTCGATGGTCGTCGCCCTCTTTGTCGTACCCGGCGCCCTGCTCGCCTCCCTCGCCGGGACCCTCGCGTTGGTCGTGCTGCTCACGGTGGTCGTGGCGACTGTGATCGGCCCGCCGATCCTGCTCCTGCTCGGCCCCAACATCGACCGCTGGCGGATCGGTCCCGCACCGAACGGGGAACGCTCGCGGCTGATGAAGTTGGTCGGCGCGGCGCTGGCCCGCCCGGCGCCGGTCGCAGCTCTGATCGGCGGCATCGTGCTCGTCTTGGCAGCACCGGCTCTCGCACTCAAGACCGGACCCTTCGATACCGGCCAGCTGCCCCCCGACGATCCCGCGCGTCTGGACGCCGAGCGCATCCAGGCGGCGTTCGCCGGCTTCGAAGCGCCCTTCGTCGTCGTCGCCGCGGCCAAGCAGGGAACGATCACCGAACCGGCGCGGCTCAACTCGCTGCGCCGCTGGCAGCGTCACATCGCCAATACTCCCGGGGTGCAGAGCGTCGTCGGCCCCGGCCAGGTGTCCGAGCAGGTCGAGCCCTTGCGCCGCACCGGCAACGCGCTGCTCGCCTCCGACGAAGACACCGGGCCGCTTGCCGGCTTCACTCGGTTGAGTCGCAACCTCGGCCGCGTCGCGGAGGGGGTCTCGGCGCTGCGCGGCGGGCTCTCGCGAGCGACTTACGGCGCCGGCCTGCTCTCCGAAGGCTCGGGGCGAGCCGAAGAGGGCGCAATAGCGATCGCCCAGGGGCTCGGCGAAGCGGTTGCCGGTGGCGACGAAGCGATCGAGGGCGTCGATCGGCTGGCGGAAGGGTCGCGGCAGCTGGCCGCCGGACTCGAGCGGGCCGCGGTGGGGGGGCTTCGGATCAAGTTCGGCAACCACGATCTCGTCCCCAACCTCAACGCCAACGTCTCGCCTGAGTCGCGGCGACTGGCGAGGACGCTCGAAGAAGAGACGGAGACAGTCGTGCCGCAGCTGCACGGCGCTGCGCAGAGGACGGACGAGCAACTGGGGATCGTCCTGCAGCAGCTCGAAGCGATGACGGTCGGCAAATCCGACCCCAACTACGATGCCGCCCTCGAGGCAGCTCGCCAGGCGGCGGGGGCCGCCAGCCCGCTCGCAACAGAGCTCGCGGCCTTGCAGACGAGGCTCGAGGCCAACCTGGAGGACGCCCGCACGATCAAGGCGTATCTGGAAAGCGAACTCCAGCACATGCGGCAGCTGGCGGCCGCCTCCAAGCAGCTCTCCGACGGCCTCTTCGAGCTGTCAGGAGGAGCCGACAGGTTGGCGGAGGGCATCGCCGAACTGAACCGCGAAACCAAGGGCGCCATCGAGGAACTCGCCGAGGCCGACAGCGCCACCTCGCAGCTTGCCGCCGGCCTCACGCAGCTGACCGACGGCACCGAGGAGTTCGAGCGGCAGCTGAGCGAGTTCTACACGCGCTCCTACCCGCTGCAGTCGGGCACCCGCCAACTCACCGTGCGGATCGAATCCCAGGGCCGCCGCATCAACCGCCAGGTGGCACAGGTGCGCCGCACCACGCCGGGCATCTTCGACTCCGGCTACTTCGTCCTCTCGGCTCTCGATGGCACCCGCGGCCGCCTCCACGAACGAGCCTCCGAAGCGGTCAACCTCGAGGGCGGCGGCCAGGCGGCGACGCTGGTCGTCTTCTCCCGCTACCCCTTCAACTCGGACGGCTCGATCGCCCTCAACAAGCGTCTCGAAGACGATGCGGCCAAGCTCGGCAAGGAAGCCGACGTGGCCACCGGGGTGGCCGGCGGCCCGGCCACCCTCAACGCCTACAGCCGCATCACCCGGGAACGGATGCCCTTGGTGATTGCGGCCATCACCCTCGCCACTTTCCTCATCTTGGTCCTCGTCTTGCGAGCCCTGCCGCTTGCCGCGATCGCGGTTGGTCTCAACCTGGCCACCGTCGCGGTCGCCTTTGGCGTGCTCACCCTGCTCACCAACGTGCCCGAGGGCTGGCCGTTGGGCGGCCGCACCTACGTCGACGCGGTGGGGGCGACGATGATCTTCGGCGTCGTCTTCGGGCTCTCGATCGACTACGCGGTCTTCCTCCTGGTGCGCATGCGCGAGCACTACGACCGTCACGGCGACAACGCCGCGGCAATCGATTTCGGCCTCGAGAAGACAGCGCGCGTGATCACCGGCGCGGCGGCGATCATGATGGCGGTCTTCCTCGCCTTCGCCGGCGCCCCGATCGCCACCGTCAGCCAGCTCGGCATCGGGTTGACGGTTGCCGTGCTGCTCGACGCGACCGTGGTGCGCATAGTTCTGCTTCCGGCACTGATGCTGCTGATCGGCGAGCGGGTCTGGTGGTTGCCGCGTTCCTTGGAGCGGGCGCTGCCGAGACTCAACGTCTGAGTGGTACTCCGCGGATCTCGGCGCCTCCCGGTACGCGTTGAATTCCAGTTAAGTCCCTGCTCGGCGGGAGCTTGCCGGGGGGCGGCTCGGATACGATTCTGCGGCCGTTCCGCCGGATCGGAGGCCGGGGAACCGCAAGCGACGATCCGTGGCTGCCAATCCCGCAGGCGAGGAGAAAAGCTCGGCCCAGAGCCGGGGGATGACGCCCGCGCGGATGGCGGCGCTCGCGGCGCTCGCCGTGGCGGTGATCGCGCTCGCCTACGTGATCTTCTCCGGCAACGGCGGGCACCGCTACAACCTCCTCTTCCAGAACGCCGCCCAGCTGGTGCCCGACAACCAGGTCCTGATCGGCGGCCAGCCGGTTGGCTCGGTCGAGAGCATCGAGCTGACCGACGACAACCTGGCCAAGGTCGTCGTCAAGGTCGAACAGGAGCTGCACGAGGGCACCACCGCGATAATCCGCGCCACCTCGCTCTCGGGGGTCGCCAACCACTACGTCTCGATCAGCCCCGGGCCCAACAGCAACCCCTCACTCGACGACGACGCGACGCTGGGCCTTGCCTCGACCACGACCCCGATCGACATCGACCAGCTCTTCAACACCTTCCCGCCCTCGGTGCGCCGCGGCCTGGGCCAGTTCTTCCGCGGCAATGCCGCCTGGTACGCCGGTCGCGGACAGGACGGCAGCGCCAACCGCACCTACGAATACCTCGGCGTCGGCTTCAACCGGGCGGGAGCCTTCGCGGCCGATCTGAACGCCGACGAACGGCTCCTCTCGCGCTTCCTGATCAGCTCCAGCCGGCTGAGCACCGCGGTCTCCGAACGTGGCGCCGAGCTCTCCAGCGCGATCGCCAACGCCAGCACGGCCTTCGGCGCGATCGCCAGCCAGAACGTCGCCCTCAGCCGCAGCCTCGAGCTGCTGCCGCCCACCTTCCGCCAGGCGAACACGACCTTCGTCAACCTGCGCGCCGCGCTCGACGACCTCGACCCGCTGATCGAGACCTCGCGCACGGCGACCGTGGACCTGGCGCCCTTCCTCGCCGAACTCCGTCCCTTCCTCTCCAAAGCGGTACCGGTCTTCAAGGACCTGCGCCTCACCGTGCGTCGCCAGGGCTTCGCCAACGACACGGCGGAAGCGCTGGCGATGCTGCCCAGCGTGCAGCGCCGCGCCGCGCGCACCTTCCCCCATGCAGAAGAAGGGGTCGACGCCTTCCTGCCCAACCTCGAATTCTTCCGTGCCTACGCGCCGGATCTCTTCAACGGCTTCGCCAAGCTCGGTCAGACGTCCGCGACCTACGACGGCAACGGCCACTACGTCCGCGCCAGCTTCTCCGGCCTCAACATCTTCGACTACGACGCAGCGACCCGAGTGCTCGAGCCGATCGCGCCGAGCGAACAGTACGGCGCCTTCGGCGAATCGGCTGCTGTCACGCGTCGTTGCCCTGGCGGCGGTAGCCAACCCGCCACCGACGGCTCAAGCCCCTTCGTCGAACCGCCCTTCACCGGCGCCAGCGTGACCGCCACCGACTGCAACCCGGCCGACGCGCCCCCCGGACCATGAGAAGGGCACTGGCGATAGGCGCCCTGGTTGCGGCGGCGATTGTCGCCATCGTGCTGGTCTTCTCCGGTGGCGATGAAGACGACGCCTACGTCGTACGGGCGATCTTCGACAGCGGCGGCTTCATGGTCAACGGCGAGGAGGTGCGGGTAGCGGGCGCCAACGTCGGCGAAATCGAGTCGGTCACCGTCACGCTGCCCGGAGAGATCTCCAGCTACGAAGGCGGCAAGCCCCAGGCGATCGAGGGCAAGGCAGCGATCGTGATGAAGATCACCGACCCCGGCTTCCAGGACTTCCGCAGCGACGCATCCTGCGTGATTCGCCCCCAGTCGCTGATCGGCGAGAAGTTCGTCGACTGCCGCCCGACTGTGCCGCGTGCCCCGGGCTCATCGCCGGCTCCGCCGTTGAAGGAAATCGCCGACGACCAACCCGGCGCCGGCGAGTACCTGCTGCCGCTGGAGAACAACAGCACCAGCGTCGACCCCGATCTGATCAACAACATCAACCGGCTGCCCTATGCGCAGCGCTTCCGCCTGATCTTCAACGAACTCGGCGCCGGGCTGGCCGGCCGCGGCGCCGACCTCGAGGCGGCGGTCAGGCGCGCCAACCCGGTTCTGCGCGACGTCGACCGGCTACTCGGCATCCTCGAGGCCCAGCGCGAGCAGTTGACCCAGCTTGCAGCCGACTCAGACCAGGTGCTCGAGCCCCTCTCGCGGGACCGCACCGCGGTTGCCGGCTTCTTCGCCAACTCGGGCACCGCCGCGCAGGCCAGCGCCGAACGTGGCGCCGACCTGGAAGCCTCGCTGCAGAAGCTCCCCGAGTTCCTGCGCGAGTTCCGCGCCACGCTGCGCAGCCTGGGCGGCTTCTCCGAGGCGGCCTCGTCGACCTTCGCCGAGCTCGGCGAGGCGGCGCCGTCGTTCACCGAAGCAACGCGCCTCTTGGGACCGTTCTCGAATGCCTCGACCGTTGCCTTCAAGTCGCTCGGCAACGCCGGCGAAGAAGCCGGCCCGACGCTGCGCGCCGCCGATCCGATCGCCCGCAAGACGCGTGACCTGGCCCGCACCGGCGCAGCCCCGACCAATGAACTGGCCGAGTTCTTCGCCAGCGCCAGAGAAACCAAGGGCTTCGACGGCCTCGTCGACCTGATCTACAGTGGCACCGCTGCCACCAACGGCTTCGACAAATACGGTCATTTCACGCGCACCCTGGTGACCCTGACCAACTGTCCTGAATACGTCCTCTCGGGAGCAAGCGGTTGTTCGGCGAACTTCACCGGCGCTGCCGCCGGCACGTCGTCGCTGACGGGGCTCGCACTACGGAAGTTCTACGAAGACGAGGAAGAACGGGAAGCCGCGAGGATCGGCGGTACCCTGGCTCGACCGGGTACGCCACTTCCCAACCTCGCCCCGCTGGCACCTGCCAATCCTCCCCCTGTCGGCCTGGACGAAAGCCGCCAGCTGGGCTCTGCCGAGGCACTGCCGACTCAGCGCCAGCGCGTAACCCTCGACTACTTCCTCGGCCAATGAGAAACCGCAGCGGCATACAGGGAGTGGCGAGCAGCCCGGTGATCGTCGGGGCGGTGACGGTGCTGGTCGTGATCGTCGCCGTCTTCCTCGCCTACAACGCCAACAACGGCCTGCCCTTCGTCTCGACCTACGACCTCACCGCTCGGGTGCCCAACGCCAACGCGCTGGTCAAGGGCAACGAGGTGCGGATCGGGGGGGCCCGGGTCGGCGTGGTCAAGTCGGTGGTGCCGGTCCAAATCGGCGATGGCAAGGTCGCCGCCGACCTCAGCCTCAGCCTCGACAAGAGCGTCGAACCGCTGCCGGACAACTCGACGATGATCATCCGGCCGAAATCGCCACTGGGGCTCAAGTACCTGCAGATCGTCCCAGGCGACTCGGGCGAGGGCTTCGACGCCGGCGACACGATCCCGCTTGCTTCCTCGCGACCCGAACCGGTCGACATCGACCAGTTCTTCGGCATGTTCGACGAGAAAACCAGGGACGCGATCCAGCGCAACCTGGCGGGCTTCGGCAACGCTTTCGCCGGTCGCGGACCGCAGATCAACAACGCCTTCCACGCCCTGCGGCTGCTCGCCGAAGACAGTCAGCCGACCCTGGCGACGATCGTCGCGCCGAGCACGGGCTTCGGCGAGTTCTGGCGCGCCCTGGAGGCGCTAAACGCAACCCTGGCGCCGGTCGCAGGCGAACAGGCGAGCATGTTCGTCGCCCTCGACCGCACCTTCGCCGCCTTCGCCCGCGTCTCTCGCCCCTACATCCAGGAAACGATCGAAAAGGGCCCGGAAACGCTCGACTCGGTCACCGAAGACCTGCCCGCCCTGCGACCCTTCTTCCACAGCTCCGAACGCTTCTTTGCTGCCCTCCGACCAGGCGCCACGACGCTCGCCAGAACCTCGCCGACGATCGCCGCCGCGCTGCGCGCCGGCATCCCGGCGCTCAACGCCTCGCCGCGGCTCAACGCGCAGCTGCCGCCGACCGCCGACGCGCTGCTTGCCTTCCAGGAAGCGCCCGGCGTCTTCAACGGCCTCGACCTGCTGATCGACACCAACGAAACGCTCGCCCCGGCGATCCGCTTCATCGCCCCGGCGCAGACCACCTGCAATTACCTGACGCTCGCCTTCCGCAACCTGGCAAGCGCCTCCAGCGAGGGCAACGGGCTGGGCAACTGGTTCAACGCAATCAGCTTCGAGGCGCCGGAAGGCGCCAATTCCGAGGCTGGCCCGGCGTCGGCTCCCGCTAACGGTCCTGAGCGTCTCAACCACCTTCACACGAATCCCTATCCGAACACCGCGGCGCCGGGCCAGCCGGAGGAGTGCGAGGCAGGCAACGAGCTCTACGCGAAGGGCGTCACGACGATTGGCAACACACCGCGCAACGACGGCATCAAAACCGCCGGGCAGTCGAAAAAACAGCTGGGGGAAGAGTAAGTGGGACGGCTACCGGAGCGAGACACGAGGGCGGGAGCGACCAACAGGCGCTTCAAGTGGCGGCCCAGCAACGCCCTGATCGCGGTGATCTTCCTGCTGATCTTCACGATCGGCCCCTACCTGGCCTTCACCGGCCACGTCCCCTTCACCAGCTACGGCTACCAGCTCAAGGCAACCTTCGCCAACGGCGTCAACATCTCGGCCAACTCGCCGGTGCGGATCGCCGGCGTTGACGTGGGACGCGTGATCAAGGTCGGTCGCAACGGCGACGCCACCGAGGTGACCTTCACGGTCGAAGACGACGGCCGGCCGATCCACGAGGACGCCTTCGCCGCGATCCGGCCGCGGATATTCCTCGAGGGCAACTTCTTCGTCGACCTCTCACCCGGCAGCCCCAGCGCGGCGGAGCTCGACAGCGGCGCGACGATCGGCGTCAGCCACACCTCGACCTGGGTGCAGATCGACGAGGTGCTGACCGCCCTGCAGGCGCCCGTGCGCGCTGACCTCAGCCGCCTGCTGGAAGGCTTCGGGGAAGCCCTCACCCACGAGCCAAGTGCCGCCGAAGACCGCACCCAACTGCCCGAGGTTCAGGGCAAGACCGGCGCCGAGGGGCTCAACGGCGCCCTGCTCTACGGTGGCGACGCCGGTCGTTACAGCGCCCAGGTGACCAACGCCCTGCTCGGCACCGAGCCCGGCGACCTCGCACGGCTGGTTGCCGGCACCGGCCGCGCCTTCGGCGCCCTGGCCCGCAACGAGGAGGACCTCAAGAGCCTGATCGTCAACTTCAACACCTTCACCGGCGCCCTCGCGGCCCAGTCGACGAACCTGAGCACGAGCGTCCAGCGCCTGGCGCCCGCCCTGGACGAGTTCCACGGCTCGCTGGTCAGCCTCAACCAGACGCTGCCGCCGCTGCGCGCCTGGGCGATCGAGCTGACCCCTTCGGTGGCGGAGGTGCCCGACTGGATTGCCGCGGGCAAGCCGTGGCTCGCGCAGTCCAAGCCGCTGCTTTCCGGCAAGGAGCTGGGCGGCACAGCGAAGCTGCTGCGCGAAGCGACGCCAGGTTTGGCGGGCGCAGCCCAGGCCGGCAAAGCAGTTGCCCTGCCGCAGCTAAATCGGATCAGCCTCTGCACGACCCAGGTGGTGATGCCGACCTTCAACCAGGTGATCGGCGGCCAGTTCAGCACCGGCCAGCCCAACTACCGCGAATTCCTCTACACGCTGGCCAACTTTGCCGGCTGGGGACAGAGCTTCGATGGCAACGGGCCCTTCCTGCGCATCCAGCCCGGCGGCGGCAACCTGCTGGTCGAACTGAAGAACGACCTCGGCAATCTCGCCACGGAGAAGCAGGACTTCGCCCGCACGGCGGCGCCGCCGCTCGGCACCCAGCCCCAGCTGGCAGGACGGCCGCCGAAGAAGCCGGACGTCCGTTGCGACTCCAATCCGGTTCCCGACATCAACGGCCCGCTCGGTCAGGTGGGTCCCGCTAACCCGGCGGTGATCGGCGGATGAGCACCCCCGAGCCAGGAGTAGGCCGCTGGGCGCACTTCCGCGCGGTCCTCTCGCGCCAAGCGCGGGGGCGCAGCAAGGACACGATCGCAATCGCCCTGCTCGCCGCGGTGGGCATCGTGATGACGCTCTGGATCTTCACCCAGCAGAAAGCGACGCTGCCGTCATGGGTGCCGCTGGTCGGCGAAGAGTTCGCCCACGTCACCGGAGAGTTCACGACCGCCCAGGCGGTCACCCCTGGGCAGGGCCAGGCGGTCGACATCGCCGGCATCCAGGTGGGCAAGGTCACCTCGGTCGACCTCGAAAAGGGCCACGCCGTGGTTGGCATGGACATCGAGCCCAAGTACATGGAGCTGATCCACCCCGACGCGACCCTGCTCCTGCGACCGAAAACCAACCTCAATGACATGGTGGTCGAGGTCGACCCCGGCAAGGCGCGTGGACATATCGAAGACGGCTACAACTTCCCGCTCTCGCGCACCGAACCGAACGTCAACCTCGACGCCTTTCTCGCAACGCTCGACGCCGATACCCGCCAGTACATCCAGCTGCTCGTTGCCGGCGGCGCCCAGGGCATCGGCGACCGCGGCCGTCAGCTCTCCGGCGCCCTCCGCCGCCTGCAGCCCTTCTCGCACTACATCGCCGACCTCAACCGGGCTGTCGCCAGGCGCCGCGAGGCCCTTGCCAGGGTGATCCACAACTTCGGACTGCTGACCACCGAGCTCGGCCGCCACGATCGTGACCTCGAACGCTTCGTCAGCTCCTCGAGCGCCGCCCTGGGCGACTTCGCCAACCAGCAGGAGGCGATCCAGGAGACGCTGGTCGAGCTGCCCTCGACGCTCGCCGTGGCCGAGTCGGCCTTCGCCAGCGCCGACCGCTTTGCGAAGACGGCGCGCCCGGCACTGCTCGACCTGATCCCGCAAGCGCAAGCGCTGGGGCCTGCCCTGCGGGCCAACGCGCGCTTCTTCGAAGAGACGACGGAGCCGATCGCCGAGCAGGTCCGACCCTTCACCCGCCAGATCCGACCGACGCTCACCCACGTCAAGCAGGGCGCGGCCGACCTGGAGAAGTCCGTGCGCGGCTTCGGCAACGCCCTGGGCGGCTTCAACAGCTTCCTCAACGAGCTCGCCTACAAGCCGAAAGGCAGCCGCCAGAGCTACCTCTTCTACCTGCCCTGGCTCAATCACAACATCAACGCGACCTTCAACCTCGACGACCCCGCCGGACCGATCAGCCGCAGCCTGATCATGATTTCCTGCAATGGCACCGACCTCGCCTACGGGCTCGCGGGGGGCAAGCCATTCCTCCAGACCCTGCTCCAGGGGGCGAACATCCCGCGCAAGGACCAGCTTCCACCGGTGGCTGAGGACCCAACGCTTCCCGGCAGGAGCTGCGGACCGGAATCCAAATGAGCAAGCGCGCCCCCAGCACAGCCCAGCTGCTCGTCATCGCCGGCTTTGCGCTGTCCTGCTTCGGCATCCTGCTCTTCCTCTGGATCACCTTCGGCGGACCGACGCCGTTCAAGGCACGCCCATACCAGATCAACATCCCCTTCAAGGAGGCGACCCAGCTCGCCCAGCAGTCCGACGTGCGGATCTCCGGCGTCTCGGTCGGCAAGGTGCAGGACATCGTCCTCGGCCCAGACGGCGAACAGGCGATGGCCAAGGTCCACATCGAAGACAAGTACGGGCCGATCCCCAAGGACACCCGCGCCGTGCTGCGCACCAAGACGCTGCTTGGCGAGACCTACATCGAGC
>Ga0157306_10000052_pt1 | contig 19767 bp, 23 predicted proteins | sample NitcycUS163409C2_FD_108391 | JGI IMG/M metagenome (GOLD analysis project Ga0157306, IMG submission 108391) | Soil microbial communities from Arlington Agricultural Research Station in Wisconsin, USA - Nitrogen cycling UWRJ-S163-409C-2 | ecosystem: Environmental > Terrestrial > Soil >...
CGGGGAGCCAGGTCGCGGTCCCCGACCAGGCGCCGGCGGCAAGGACGACGGCGCCCGCGTGCCACTCCTCTCCGGAGGCGCTGCGCACGCCTTCAATCCGCTCGCCATCGAGCAGGGCGTCCTCGACCTCGACCCCGTTGCGCACCTCGACACCCTCGGCCTCAAGCGCAGCGAGCAGCGCGGCGCTCATCCGGCGGGGGTCGATCGCCGCCTCCTCCGGGGCGTGCACTCCGCCGTTGAAGGAGGGCGTCAGCCCGGGCTCGAGCTCGCGGCAGCGCCGCGGCGGCAGCCACTCGGCGCCGAGGCCGAGCGAGCGCTGCAGGTCGTGGATGCGGCGCAGCGCGGCCGCCTCGTCGCGGTCGAGGGCGACGTGGAGCGCGCCGTGGCGCGCGTAGCCGCTGCCCATCCCGCTCGCGTCCTCGAGCTCGGCAACGAAGCTTGGGTAGCGCTCGGCGGCGGCGAGGGTCATGCGCAGCAGCTCTGGCTCGCCGAAAGCCAGCTCGCCGATCGGGGCCAGCATCCCGGCGGCGACGCGGGTCGCTCCGGCGGGTGGCTCGGCGCGGTCGAGGACGACGACGCGAGCGCCGCGCCGCGCCGCGCTCCAGGCGCAGCAGAGACCGATCGCGCCACCGCCGACAATCACCGCGTCATAAGAACCTCTGTCGCTCAAAGCTTGCCTCCGCCGGCATTACCCGGATCAGGTCCAGACGGTCGGTGACCTCGTTGCCACCCTCTCAGCCGTGGCATCGCCGATGCCGTGGGCTCCCGTACCCCACCGATGCTACCCCCCTCAAGCGGCGTGTCTGACTTTGACCACGATATTTCGTGGGTTAAGTCAGACACCCCCGCGCCCGGTGATAATCGAGGGGTGAGCCTTGCCACTTCTGATGCCAAAGGACCGCTGCGCCGCGAGCGGCTGCGCACGGCGCGGCTCTACCTCTGCTGCGACGCGCGCCCGCACGGTGAGGACCCCGAGCCGCTGCTGCGGGCGGCGCTGGGCGGCGGCGTCGACATCGTCCAGCTGCGCGAGAAGCGGCTTCCGCAGCGCGAGATCGAGCGCTCCGCGCTCACATTCCGCCGCCTCTGCGACACCTACAGCGCCCTCTTCGTCGTCAACGACGACCCCGGTCTGGCCCGTGCCTGCAATGCCGACGGTGTCCACGTCGGCCAGGAGGACATACCGGCGAGCGAGGCGCGTGCGGCGCTCGGCCCCGACGCGATCGTCGGCCTCTCGACCCACTCCGAAGGGCAGATCGCGACCTCGGCCGAGCAGCCGGTCGACTATCTGAGCGTCGGTCCGATCTGGGAGACGCCGACCAAGGAGGGACGGCCGGCAGTCGGACTCGATCTGATCCGCCACGCCGTCGCCAGGGCCCCCCATCCCTTCTTCGCAATCGGCGGCATCGACCCGTCGACAGCGCCCCAGGTGGTTGACGCCGGAGCGCGACGGCTCTGCGTGGTGCGTGCGATCCGCGACGCCGGGGACCCCGCCGCGGCGGCCGAAGAACTGCGCAACGCCTTCGCGCCGCTCGGGGAGGCGGCGCCGGGTGGCTGACCAGGCGTCCAACCCGCGCAAGCGCAAGCGGCGCGGCGCCTCTCGCGACCCGCGCGAGCGCATGGAGCGCGGCTACGCCCGGGCGGAGGAGCGCAATCGGGAAGCGCGGGAAGCGCTCGAGCCGCTGGCCACAGGGGAGCGGCCGCGAGTGGTGACGCTCGGCGCCGTGGTATCCGCCCTGATCGCGATATCGATAGCCATCGGCTACATGGCGGGAACCGAGGTCGACGGCGAGCGCCCGCGCTTCGTCCAAGCATTGGCGCCAGCCCTTCTTATGGGGATCATGGCCTGGGGCATGTGGCGCGCCCGCTACTGGGCAGTCCTCGGCTTTCAGCTGGTGCTGGTCTTCATCCTCTTCAGCGCCTTCTTCGGCCTCGTCGCCGCTGCCTCGTCGATCGCGGAGATCGTTGGGACGCTTGTCCTGCTGGTGGCCGCCGGCGCCTTCTTCTTCTTCATGGTCAAGGCGATGGCGCGGATCCAGATGCCCAGCCGCGAGTAGAGCACGCACGTTCTATAGGCTCAGCTTCAGTGGCGGATTCCTACGACGTGATCGTCATCGGCGGGGGCCCGGGCGGCTACGTTGCCGCGATCCGCGCCGCCCAGCTGGGCAAGAAGACGGCTGTGGTCGAGCGGGACAAGCCCGGTGGGCGCTGCCTCAACTACGCCTGCATACCGGCCAAGACCGTGCTGCGCACGGCAGAGATCTATGACCAGGCACGCGAGGGCGCCGAGCTCGGCGTCGTCGCCAAGGACGTCTCGCTCGACTGGGAGGCGCTCGGCAAGCGGCGCGCCGCGGTCTCCGAGTCGCTCTCGAGCGGCGTCAAGATGCTCTGGGACAAGAGCAAGATCGCCCTGATCGAGGGCGAGGGCTCGCTCACCCCCGAGGGCAACGTCAAGGTCGGCGGCGACGCCTACGAGGCCGGGACCGTCGTGCTCGCCACGGGCTCGGTCGCGCTGCCCATCCCTGGCGTCGAGTTCGGCGGCCGCGTCGTCGACACCTGGGGCGCCTGGTCGCTGCCCGAGCAGCCCAAGAAGATCGCCGTCGCCGGCGCTGGCGCCTCCGGCTGCGAGATCGCCTCCGCCTACGGCCGCTTTGGCACCGAGGTGGTGCTGATCGAGATGCTCGACCAGATCCTGCCCGCCGAGGACAAGGACATGGCGAGGATCGTCGAGCGTGCCTTCAAGAAGCAGAACGTCACGATCTCCACCGGCACCCCGGTCGAGAACGTCGAGGCAGGTGAAGGCTCGGTCAAGCTGACCTACGGCCAGGAGTCGGTCGAGGTCGACTACCTCTGCATCGCGGGCGGGCGGGCCGCCGACGTCGATGGGCTCGGACTTTCGGAGACCGGCGTCGAGCTGACCGACAAAGGCAAGGTCAAGGTCGACGAGTACGGCCGCACCTCAAACCAGAAGGTCTACGCGATCGGCGACCTGACGGGCACCAAGGCGCTGGCCCACAAGGCCTCCGAGGAGGGCGTGGTCGCGGTGGAGCACGCTGCCGGAGAGCCGACCCACCCGGTCGACCAGAACCTCGTCGCCGGAGCGACCTTCTGCCACCCGCAGGTGGCCAGTGTCGGCCTCACCGAGGCGGCGGCCAAGGAGGCCGGACACGAGATCAAGGTCGGCAAGCAGAAGCTCGGTGGGGTCGGCGGCGCCACCGTCTACGACGACAAGGACGGCCTGGTCAAGCTCGTCGTCGACGCCCAGTACGGCGAGCTGCTCGGCGCCCACGTGGTCGGCAACCGCGCCTGCGACATGGTCGCCGAGCTGGTCGCGACGATGGCCCTGGAGGGCGGCTACCAGGAGCTGGCCCGCATCGTCCACCCCCACCCGACGATCTCCGAGGCGATCCTCGATGCCGCGCGGGCGGTCGACGGCTGGGCGATCCACGCTTGAGCGCTCACCGCGCGACTTTCTACTTCGACCTCGGCTCGCCGTACGCGTACCTGACCGCCGAGCGGATCAGCGGGCTCTTCGCCGGCGCCGGGCTGGAGCAGCCGGAGTGGCAGCCGATCCTGCTCGGCGGGCTGTTCAAGCGCTTCGGCCGCGACTCGTGGGCGAACGGCCCTGGGCGCGAGGAGGGCATTGCCGAGATCGAGCGGCGCGCCGCCGCGTACGGGCTGGCGCCGTTGGCCTGGCCGGATCCCTGGCCGGGTAACACGCTCGCGGCGATGCGCACCGCGACCTTTGCCAAGCAGACCGGGCGCGCGGTCTCCTTCGCCCTCGCCGGCTTCCGTCAGGCATTTGCCGCCGGCCGCGACCTCAGCGAGGTCGACAACGTGCTGATCGCCGCCGCCGCCTGCGAGCTGCATCCGAACGCGGTGCTCAAGGCAATCGATACCGAAGGCGTCAAAAACGCGCTGCGCGAGGCGACCGACGAGGCCGCCGAGCGAGGCGTGATCGGCGTCCCCTCGCTGCGGGTCGGCGAGGAGGTCTTCTGGGGGGACGACAGACTCGAGGAGGCGGTCGCCGCCGCGAGCTAAGGTGGCCTCAATGGCAGATCTGCCTGACGCCTCTACCTGTTACGAGCTGCTGGCGAAGATGGCGCTGATCCGCCGCTTCGAGGAAGAGGCCGGACGCCAGTACCAGCGGGCCAAGGCGGGCGGCTTCCTGCACCTGGCGATCGGCGAGGAGGCGACGATCGTCGGCGTCGCCGCCGCGATGCGCGAGGAGGACTACCTGATCGGCACCTACCGCACCCATGGCCACGCGATCGCCCGCGGCACCGAGCCCAAGCACGTGATGGGCGAGCTCTTCGGCCGGGTCGACGGGACCAGCGGCGGGCGCGGCGGCTCGATGCACATCTTCGACCGCGAGCACCGCTTCATGGGTGGCTACGGCGTCGTCGGCGGCAACCTGCCGATCGCCGCCGGCCTGGCGCTCGCCTCGGAGTACAAGGGCGAGGACGCGGTCACCGTCTGCATGTTCGGCGACGGCGCCTCCAACGCCGGCAACTTCGGTGAGACGATGAACCTCGCTGCGCTCTGGAGCCTGCCAGTCCTCTTCCTGGTCGAGAACAACCTCTACGGGATGGGCACCTCGGTCGAGCGTCACTCCGCCCAGACCGATCTCTCCAAGAAGGCCGAGGGCTACGGCATCGCCGGCGAGCGGATCGACGGCATGGACGTGCTGGCCGTGCGCGAGGCGGTCGCCGAGGGCATCCGGCTCGCCCGCGAGGAGCGCCGCCCGACGATGCTCGAGGCCTTCACCTACCGCTACCGCGGCCACTCCGCTGCCGATCCCGAGGTCTACCGCGAGCGCGAGGAGGTCGAGGAGTGGCAGACGAAAGACCCGATCGAGAGCTTCGCCCGGCGCTGCATCGATGCCGGCGTCCTGGGTGAGCGCGAGTTGAACGAGGTGCGCGAGAAGGCTGAGGAGACGGTGCTGGCCGCGGTCGAGTTCGCCGACGCCTCACCCGAGCCGCCGCTCGACACGCTCTACGAAAATCTTTACGTGCTCGACAGCGATGCCGGCTGGTACGCAGTCGACGAGCGCAGCCCGGAGCCGCATCGCGGTGAGCACGAGGACCACATGCCGGCGGCAGCACGCGAGCTCGCCGAAGCCGGGGCCGCCTACGCCGGGCAGCCCGACGGTCCGCGCCCCAACCCGGCCGAGCAGGGGGATGCCCAGGAGGGCGTCGAGCCCGAGGTCGCCGAAGAGGGCGGGGATTCGCCGATGGCCGAGGAGGTCGAGGACTAGTGATCCCTCCGGCAAATTCAGGCACTGATCTGGCGGCTGCAAACCTTCGCCGGCCTTTGTCCTCGGTCGGCCAAATAGTCACCACTATTTGGCCTCCCTGCGTCCGTGGCCGACTCGGTTTTCGCGCGCCAGCTCAGCACCTGACCTACCGGAGGGATCACTAATGGCCGAGCTGCGCATGCGCGAGGCGCTCCGAGATGGAATGGCCGAGGAGATGCGCCGCGACGAGGCGGTGCTGGTGATGGGTGAGGACGTCGGCGTCTTCCAGGGCGCGTTCAAGGTGACCGAAGGGCTGCTCGACGAGTTCGGCGAGCGGCGGGTACGCGATACGCCGATCTCCGAGAACACGATCGTCGGGACGGGCGTCGGCGCCGCGATGGCCGGGCTGCGGCCGATCGTCGAGCTGATGACGGTCAACTTCTCCTTGCTCGCCTTGGACCAGATCGTCAACCACGCCGCCGCGATCCCCTACATGTTCAACGGCCAGGCGCGGGTGCCGATGGTGATCCGCATGCCCGGCGGCGGCGGCCACCAGCTTGGCCCCACCCACTCGCACAGCTTCGAGGCGCTCTTCCTGCAGGTGCCGGGACTGCTCGTCGCCTGTCCCTCGACGCCGGCCGACGGCAAGGCGCTGCTCAAGGTCGCGATCCGCGACGACAACCCGGTGGTCTTCATCGAGCACGAGAGCCTTTACGGACGACGCGGCGAGGTCGCCGAGGACGAGGAGGAGCTGCTGCACTTCGGCGAGGCGGCGGTGCGCTGCGAGGGCTCCGACGTGACCATCGTCGGCATCCTCAAGATGGCTCACGTCGCCCAGGACGCGGCGCGGGTGCTCGCTCACGAGCACAGCGTCTCGGCCGAGGTGATCGATCCGCGCACCCTGCGCCCGCTCGACCTCGACACGATCCTCGAGTCGGTGCGCAAGACCAACCGCGCGGTGATCGTCGAGGAGGGCTGGCCGCATGGCGGCGTCGGCGCCAACCTGGCGACGCTGATCACCGAGCAGGCCTTCGACCACCTCGATGCGCCGGTCCAGCGGGTGACCGGGGCCGACGTGCACATGCCTTACTCGCGGCGATTGGAGCAGGCGGCGATTCCGCATGAGGAGCATGTGGTGCAGGCGGCGTTGGCTACGTTGGAGGGGTCGCTGTGAGCGGGGTTGGCGCGCGGGTCCTGTCGTGGGGGTGGGGTGCCCTCCTTGCGCTGCGCGCTGCTTCGGGCAACGGGATATCGCGGTCCGAAAGACGAAACCGTGCCCTCAGCAGCCTCCGCGCGGCGGAGATCACCCCACCCCCACGCCACCCACGCGAGCATCCACGATCAGGGACAGCTCATGCCTGACGTCGTCATGCCCAGATTGTCCGACTCCATGGAGGAGGGAACGATCCTGCAGTGGCTCAAGCAAGTGGGCGACGACGTCGCCGTGGGAGATGAGCTGGTGGAGATCGAGACCGACAAGGCGAACATGGCGTACGAAGCCGACGTGGCGGGTGCGCTTACGGAGATTCTCGTCCAAGAGGGCGAGACCGTCGCCATCGGCACCCCGATCGCTCGGATCGGCGAGGGCGACGGGGAGAGTAGGGACGGCGAAAGCTCAGACCGCTCGACCGCGGGTCCTGTCGCCGCAGGGGACCCACCGCCCCCTGCGGTAGCTAAAGCTTCCTCGGGGGCGGTCCCCCATACGGCGCCACCCGCGGACAAGGCGGAGGCCAAGCCCTCACCAGCTCCAGCCGAAGACGGTCGTCCGAAGGCGTCTCCGGTAGCTCGGCGGATCGCGAAGGAGCGCAGCATCGAGCTTTCCCGGCTTCAAGGCTCAGGGCCGGGTGGGCGCATCGTCAAGGCCGATGTGGAGCAGGCAGCTTCCGCGGGTGGCGCGGACGCGGGGGGGCCGAGAACGGAGGCCCCGCCCCCGCCCGCAGGCCCCCCCGCGCTCGCGACGGGCCCCGCGGTCGATACCCCCCGTCCCGAGACAGCGAAGGGCGAGACCACCTACGAAGACCCCTCCAAGCTCCAGTCGACCGTCGCCCGTCGCATGGCGGAGTCGAAGGCGACGGCGCCGCACTTCTACCTCGAGGCCGAGGTCGAGATGAGCCGCCTGGTCGAGGCGCGCAAGCAGATCAAGGCGTCCGCACAGGAGGGTGACGTGGTGCCATCGTTCAACGACATGGTGGTCAAGGCCTGCGCCCTGGCACTGCGCGAGCATCCGCGGGCCAACGGGGCCTACCGGGACGGCCGTTTCGAGCTCTACTCGCGGGTCAACGTCGGCGTCGCGGTGGCGGCGAACGATGCGCTCGTCGTTCCGACTGTCTTCGACGCAGACCAGAAGAGCCTGCGGCAGATCGCAAGCGAGTCGCGGACGCTGGCGCAGCGAGTGCGCGACGGCCAGATCACACCGCCGGAGCTTTCCGGGGCAACGTTCACCGTCTCCAACCTGGGCATGTTCGGGATCGACAGCTTCGCCGCGGTGATCAACCCTCCCCAGGCCGCGATTCTCGCGGTCGGCGCCATTACTGAGCGTCCGGTGGTCCGCGATGGCGCGATCGCCAGTGCCCACCTGATGCGCGTCAACCTCGCCTGTGACCACCGCATCCTCTACGGCGCCGCCGGTGCCGAGTTCCTGGCCCGCATCCGCTCCCTCCTCGAAGAGCCCTTGTCGCTGGCCCTCTAAATCGAGTGACGACTTGACACCCCTATAGGGTCATTAACTCATCAGTCGATTGATCAGCACGTCTTTCTCGCGCCAGTCACCGCGTTCCACGCTCGGCCCACAGAGAAGTCGGCAGCCACCCGAAACACCCCGGGGTGGGCGGCGCGGGCGACGGTCCACTCGCCGCGGCGGATGATGCAGCCCGAGCCGCGGGCGATCGACCAGTAGGGCGTGAAGTTGACGCGCACGAGGAAGTCGCCCGGCTGCTGCACTTGGAGGGCGAGGCCCTGACGACCAACCCAGAGCAGCTGCGCAGCCGCCGGCCCAATCGGCTCGACCAGGGGCTCGGGATCGCGCACTGCATAGATGCGCCAGTGCGCTGAGCTCCAGCGCAGATCGAGATAGGGCGACCCGCTGCGGATCAGACGACTCTCGCCGACCGAGGAGTAGTCGGGTGGCGCGTCGGGCAGGGCGACGTAGGAGATCGCGTTGCTGCGCAGCCAGTGCCGGTAAGAAGCATGGTTGAGCAGCTCCTCGTCGCCGTAGAAGATGTCGTCGCGGGTAGTGTCGAGCTGCCGCAGCCATCCTCGCGCCAGGTCGACCTGCGAGGCCAGATAAGCCGACTCCCAGTGGTTGGCTGTTGGCGGCACCTCGACCCGCACCCCTGGCCCGGCGTTCTCGCGCAGCCACTCGGCCGCCGGCTGGAAGTACTCGCGCGAGGTGGAGGGGTCGCCAACGCTGCGGGCAATCTGGCTGACGCTGGCGGTCACCTGCCAGTAGAGCCCGCCGGCCATGAAGAGGGCCAGAAACCAGGGGGCGACGCGCGGCCTGCGCGCCAGGACCACGGCAGCCAGGACCGGGCCGCCGAAGAGGGCGCCGAGCCGAACTGAGTTGCCGCCCATCGGGTTGGGGACCAGCCAGATGACGATCGAGACGAGCAGGTAGGCGACGATCGCCCAGCGCAGCTGCCGCTCCTCGCCGCGCAGCTGCCGCGTGACGAACAGCGCCGACCCGCACCAGAGCGGGATCGCGATAAAGGAGGAGAAGGCGAAGGGAAACTGGCCGGCGCTCGGGAAGAGCACGTTTGGGACCAGTATCAGGGCGAGAGCGATGGATGCCGTCCATAGGGCAGGGGTGCTGATCCTGTCGTCTGCCGAAAGCGCTCGACCACGGGTCCTGCCGCGACCTCGGGGGGGCCTGCGGGCGGGGGCGGGGCCTCCGTTCTCGGCCCCCCCGAGTCCGCGCCACCCGCGGGAGAGACCGATCCAGTCGACGGCGGACCCCGTGCCGGCGATCAGGACTCCCGCCAGGAATACGGCTGCAACTGGGCTGGAGAGGGCGCAAGCGGCGGCACCGAGAAGAGCGAGCTTGATCCGGCTGGTTTGCAGGGCACGCAGGGACGCCAGGCCGAACGCCACCCCCAGCGCGAAGGTGAGCTGGCCGTCGGCGAGCAGCGTGACGACGCCGGCGGCAAACCAGAGGGTTGCCCAGCGCGACGCCTCGCCCCAGCGGTCGCGGACGAGCCGGTCGAAGAGATAGGAGGAGGCGATCACCGAGACGGTGCCGACCAGCTGCGGCCCGAGCATGGCCGCGAGCGGTGGGAAGAGGAAGCTGTAGGTGAGGGTGTAGTGGCCGCCGTACCAGCTGCCGTTCCAGATCGCCAGGCCAGCCTGCTGGAAGAGCTCGGCGCGGAAGACCTGGGCAGCGAGATCGCCGACCTGCGGGTTCCAGGCGAGCATCGCCGCGGCGAGCAGCGAGCTGAGTGCGACGGCGGGAAGCCAGTCTGGTCGGAGGGCCTTCGACTGGACCATGGGGGACGGCGCCAAGGATAGAGCGGCGCCGTGCAACGATTTCGAGAATGAGCGCTGAACTCCTCGTCGTCCGCTGCGGCCTCGTCCCCTACGAGGAGGCCGAGGTCGCCCAGCGCTGGCTGCGCGACGCTCGCCAGGAAGGGGCGATCCCAGACGTGCTGCTGCTGCTCGAGCACCCGCCTGTCTACACCCGCGGGCGCCGCTCGAGCGAGGAGGAGCTGCCGATGGCGACCGAGTGGTACGAGATGCAGGGGATCGAGGTGCGCGACACCGACCGCGGCGGGCGCGTCACCTACCACGGCCCCGGCCAGCTGGTCGCCTACCCGATCGTCGACCTGAAGCCCTACGCCAATGACGTGCACGAGTACGTTCGCCGACTCGAGCAGGTGGCGATCGAGGGTCTCGGCCGACAAGGGGTCGTTGCGACGACGATCGAGGGCCTGACCGGCGTCTGGACCGAGGGCGAGCCCCCCGGGCTGGCGGCGCGTCTTGCCGAGAGCCCCCTGGACGCAGACGGCATCGGCCGGCCCGGCAAAGAGGCGCGCAAGATCGGCTCGATCGGCCTGCACGTCAGCCGCGGCATCACCACCCACGGCCTGGCGATCAACGTCAACAACGACCTGCAGCCCTTCGAGTGGATCGTGCCTTGCGGGATCAACGGCTGCCAGGTCACCTCGCTGAGCCGCGAGCTGGGAGCCGAGCAGGACCTCGACGCGTTCGCCGCCACGATCGTCGATCGCTACGCCGAGATCCATCAGCGCATCCCCGCAAGCGCCGACCCCGCCGACCTCGGGCTCGACAACGCTAGGCTCGGCGTCGCATGAGCGAGACGCACGCCGACCCACTCACCAACCCTGCAGCCAACGCCGGCCAACCCACGGCGACCGCCTCCCCACCCGCCGAACGTGTCCACGTCACCCGCTCGCGTTCCAAGCCCGGCGGGACCGGAGCAGCTGAGGGCGCCGACACCGTCCCCTTCCGCCGCGCTCGCAAGCCGCCCTGGTTGAAGGTGCCGGCGCCCGGCGGTCCCACCTATCGGCGTCTCAAGTCGATGATCGGCAGCGAGCGCCTGCACACCGTCTGCGAGGAGGCCAACTGCCCCAACGTCGGCGAGTGCTGGGAGCGCGGCACGGCGACCTTCATGATCCTCGGCGACGTCTGCACTCGCCGCTGCGGCTTCTGCAACGTGAAGACCGGCGTGCCGAGCTGGAACGACCCGCTGGAGCCGGCGCGCGTCGCCAATCAGGTGAGGCGGATGGGGCTGCGCCACGCGGTCGTCACCTCGGTCGACCGCGACGACCTGCCCGACTACGGGGCAAGCGCCTTCGTCGGCGTGATCCGCTCGATCCGCATGCAGGCGCCGGGCTGCAAGGTCGAGATCCTCACCCCCGACTTCCGCGGCCAGGAGATGCCGCTGGCCAAGGTGATCCACGAGCGACCCGACGTCTTCAACCACAACGTCGAGACCGTGCCCCGTCTCTACCCGGTGGCGCGGCGCGGCTCGAAGTTCCTGCGCTCGGCGCGGGTGCTGAGGATGGCCAAGGAGATGGGCGGCAGCGAGGTCGTCACCAAGTCTGGGCTGATGGTCGGCCTCGGCGAGTCCTTCGAGGAGATGATCGAGGCGTTCGGAATCCTGCGCGAGCACCGCGTCCAGGTGCTGACCGTGGGCCAGTACCTGCGGCCGACCGAAAACCACCTGCCGGTGGTCCGCTACTGGCACCCGGAGGAGTTCGAGGCGCTGGAGAAGGCGGCCTACGAGCTCGGCTTCGAGTCGGTGGCCTCAGGCCCGTTGGTGCGCAGCTCCTACCACGCCGACCAGAATCTGCCCGAGCGGGCGCTGGCCGGTTAGGACGCAGCGAGCAATTCTCGCCGCGTCATCTCGCGGGCAAAGGCGACGACGTCGTCGAGGGCGCGGGTCTGGTCGATCGAGAAGCGCTGGGCGAGGCCGGCGGCCAGCTCATCCACCCGGCGTGGCTGCTCGAGCTGGTCCCAGATCCAGGCGCCGGTCGCGTTGAGACGCACGGCGATCTCCGCCTCGACGTCGAGCAGCACCGTCTCCTCGGGAAGCTCGCCGTGCACGGCGCGGTCCGTGCGCCGCAGGGTCGTCCCCGCTCCTATCTGCTCGAGCTCCACGGTTCCATAGCCTACGACCGGATGGGGAGCCTCTATGGATTCGAGGTCGAGAGCGACCTCCAGCTGCGACGCCTCAACTCAGCGCCTGGGGGCCGGGGCAAACTCAAAGTCGAGGCGGCAGAGCTGCCCGCGGCTGACGGCGAGCCGGTCAGCACGCTCACCGATGACGCCGGTCGCTGCTGGTACGCGTCATACGAGCTCGACTGCAATGCCTGCCTGCTGCAGCTGCCGCCGACCGGCAGCTTCCTGCTCGAGCCAGAGGCGGGCCGGATCGGCGTCGAGGCCGGGAGCGGGGACGAAGAGCTGCTCGAGCACCGGATCGCCTCCTCTGCGATCTGCACCCTCTTGGCAATGCGCGGCGACCTCGCCCTGCACGCCGCCGCGGTTGAGGTAGAGGGGCGCGCAGTCGTCTTCTGCGGACCAACCCAGCGGGGCAAGTCGACGCTGGCCCGAGTCCTGGGCGAGATGGGCTACGGCCTGCTGAGCGAGGACGGCATCGCGATCGAGCTCGATCCAAGGGGGCCGATCGCGCATCCGGGCGCCCGCGGGGTGCGGGTGCGCCGGGCAGATGGGAACGGCCGCCAGCGCAGCGAGCTGCTGGCCGATCCCGGGCCGGGAGAGCCGGCGGCCGGCCGGGTCGTCACGCTCGTCCTGCTTGGCGAGCGCGGCGCATCGCTCGAGGTCAAGCCACTGGAGCCTTACCGCGCCTTGGCGCTGCTCACACCGAACCTGATCCACACCGGAAGTCGTGCCGGAATCGCCGCGGCCTTCGCGGGGCTCGCCCGCCTGCTGAATGACGTGCCGGCCTTCACCGCCAGCCTCCCGGACGACCTCGACGCCCTGCCGGAGGCTTCGCTGGATCTGCTCGACAAGGCCGCCCGCCGCGATTAGACTCAGCCGGCAGATCCGCCTCATTGAGGAACCAGATCCAAGGGAGAGATAGTGAGCGACACGCAGCCCCAGCCCTACGAGCCGCCCAGCGTCGAAGAGATCGAGACCGACGGTGCGCCGGTCAGCACCGCCCCCGGAACCACCCTGCAGATCCCCGGCTAAGAGAAGCGATGAGCGATCCGACCCCGTATGAGCCGCCGAGCGTCGAGGAGATCGACGCCGAGGGCTACCCGATCGGCACCGTCGCCGGCATCAGTCAACCGCAGCTCTAGGTGCACCGTGCCCGGGCGGCACCGCCACGGCGGCCGCCCGGGGGACTGAGATGCGCAGGCGCGAGGACAGCTTCACCTTGGGGAGACTGCTCTGGCGCCTTGGGCGGCGCCCGCCGCGCAGCCTCCTTGCCGCGCCCGAGCGGCCGATCGGGGCGAAGCTCGAGATCACCTACGCCTGCAACCTGCGCTGCGGCTTCTGCTACACGGACTCTCCGCGACACACGCTGCAGCGCACGGCGGAGCTCAGTGACGACGAGTGGCGCCAAGTGGTGCGCGAGTCGCTCGATTTGGGGATCGTCGAGGCGGTCGTAACCGGGGGCGAGCCGTTCCTGCGCCGGGAGCTGACCCTCGAGCTGATCGAGACGCTGTCCTCGGCAGGCGCCGGGGTGACGCTGAACACAAACGGCTGGTTCGTCGACGAGGAGGTGGCGAGCCGACTCGGGGCCTTGGCCGGCGTAACCGCCCACGTCTCGCTCGACGGCGCGCGTGCCGGATTGCACGACGGATCGCGCGGGGTCCCCGGCAGCTGGCGGCGGGCTGTCGAGGGCATCGACCAGCTGCTTGGCGCCGGGGTCGGCGTCTGCGTCGTGCACGTGGTCACGCCCGGCAATGAGGACGGCGTCCCCGATTTCCTCGAGCAGATGTGGACGCTGGGCGTGCCCTGGGTGCGGATGACACCGGTGGTGGTGACCGGCGCAGCCGCGCGGGGCGGCGAGTGGAAGGTCTCGCGACGCGCCCGGGACGGGGCGGCCGAGGACTTCCGGCGGCGGCGTGGTGAGGTGATGCGAATCCAGGTCCAGCCCGGTACCGGCGGCGGCCTCAGCCTGCAGGGACGGGCCGCGCCCGGCAGCTTTCTCGTGCGGCCCAACGGGGACGTGCGGCCCGACTCGCTGCGGCCCTTCCGCTTCGGCAATGCAATCCGCGACGGGGTCGAGACCTGCTGGGCGGCGATCCGCGAGGGCTGGGACGACGAGCGGATCAATCGCTGGGCAGACGCGATGAAGGGACCGGAGGATCTGCGCAAGTCGGACCTCATCGCCTACCTCGATGATGAGCTCTCCCTAGTGGGTGGTCAGTCGGGCCCGCCTCGGCGGAACGGGGGAGGTTCCGGCGAGTCGGGCCCGACTGACCTCTCAAAGCCGACGCGTTCAGGACGGGAAGCGAAGGTTCCAGAGCCCACTCCCCCTCCAGCGGTCGACCCGGCTCAGGAGCTTTTGGAGGCTCGGGCGAAGGTGCGGGAGCTGGCCGGCCGGCGGCGATACCGGCACGCGCCGCTGCGCTGGTCGGGCAGCCCCCGGCAGCGCTTCGTGCGACTGGTCGGCGACGGCAGCTACCTGCGGCTGAACGAGTCCGGCAGCGTGATCATGGATGCCCTCGACGGCGGCACGCTCGCCGATGCGGCCGGCGCGCTGCGGGCGCGCTATGACATCGATGAGGAGCGCGCCCGAGCGGATGCGGTGACGACCACCCGCGAGCTGCTGAAGCGTGGAGTCGTCGTCGCGGCGGACGCCTCCGGCTCCTTCCCTGCAGAGCCAGGCACGTCCGACCTACCGGGCTCCGAGCCAAACGGCTGAGCTGGCCTCAGACCAGCTCAGGCCGTCTGGGATGGACCACTCGCAGCTGATGATCGGGCTCGCCGGCCGAGCCCGCTACACAGGCTCGGCCAAGTAGGCGAGCAACCGCTCCATTCCCGCTTCCGCGACGATGCGGCGCTGCTCGTCGGCGCCACTGCCCTCGTGCAAGATCCTCTCGACCTCCTCGAGCGCCGACTCGGCACCGAGCTCGCGAGCGTAGGGCCGAACCGAGTCGAGCATCCTGCGGGCGACGTCGCGGGCGGGCGCCGGCGTCTCCTCATCGAGCAGGATCTCAGCGTCGAGGCCGTGGCTCGAGGCCTGGAAGTAGGACTCCTCCAGGGCCTCGCGCGATAGGGCCGACTCACTTGGCGCGTCGAGCTCCTTGGCGGCGATCGCTTGGATCAGGGTGGCGATCCCGGTCGACGCGAGCGGTGTGCGCTGCACGTCGAGGGCGCGCACCTCGACCGTGCCGAGCCGCGGATGGGGCCGCACGTCCCACCAGATGTAGGTGTAGTCGTCGACGCCGGCCGCGACGATCAGCTGATCGGCAACTCGGCAGAAGTCCTCGTAGTCGCGGAAGTGGCGCGGCACCTGGAAGCGCGGGTAGCTGCGCACGACCGAGGTGCGGGCGCTGGCGTGGCCGGAGTCGGCTCCCTCCTGGAACGGGGAGTTGGCGCTCAGCGCCTGCAGCACCGGCAGGTAGAGGCGAAAGGCGTTGGCGAGCTGCACGGCGACCTCGGGATCGGGCATGCCGACGTGCACGTGGAGGCCGCAGGGCGGCGTCCTCAGCAGGCTGCCGAGGTCCTCGCTGACCACTTTGTAGCGCGGTTTGTCGACCAGCCGTGTATCGCCTGCGCGGGCGGTCGGGTGCAGACCGGAGCCGAGCATGCCGAAGCCCGCCTCGCGGATCGCGCGCCGTGCCTCCCGCAGCTGGTCCAACACTTCGTCCGGCCCGTGGCAGACACCGGTCTTCAGCTCGATCTGTTCGGTGAAGATCTCCGAGGAGACGCGCTGACCAAGCGGCCCCTGGATGCTCTCGAGCACCTCTTCGGCAGTCGAGTCCAGCTGAAAATGCTCATCGACGAGCAACAACTCCTCCTCGACGCCGAGCGAGAGCGGCGGCGAGGCGCCGAAGTGGTGGCGGTAGCGTCCCGGCGCGTCCTGACTCTCGGGCGATGGCGATCCGTCCCTGAACGTCACCGCCTCCCGTTACCCGGAGACCGGATCGGAGAATCGTTGCGGTGAGTGCAAGGGCGGGGATAGCTGGGAAGAGGCCGACACGCGTTCGTAGCGGCGAATTTTCAGTTCCGACACTTCGAGGTCTTTTTCTGTAACCGCAGGAGACCGAGGATCGCCAGGTACCCCGAATCAGCAGCTTCTATGGGATCACGATCTGGATGTGCCACGACGAGATTCACCACCGAGGCCGCCTCCATTTCCATGCCCGGTATGGCGATGCAGAGGCTTCCGTTGGTGCCCATTGAGCCCCTTGCGTAGCCGCCACTACCATCAAGTCATGCGCAGCACGCCACTTTTGATCGAAGCCACCCCATCCGCCGGCTGTTTCGTCCACCTCCGCTTCGAGGATGGTCTCACCGCCGACGTCGACCTCTCTTATCTGCTCGACTACGGCGGCGTCTTCGAGCCCCTACGAGACCCCGAGTACTTTCGCCAGCTCCGCGCGGACCCCGATGCCGGCACGATTGTCTGGCCCAACGAAGCCGACGTCGCACCCGAGACCCTCTACGCGCACGCCAAACAGAGCGCTGCTGCCACCGCTTAGCGCCAAAACGAGTGGAGCCAGCCGGGATCGAACCGGCGACCTCCGCGTTGCAAACGCGGCGCTCTGCCAGCTGAGCTATGGCCCCGCAGGGAAAGTTTAGGCGGGATTCGGCTAGCTGGATACGGCGCGCGTGTACCGGACCGGGAGGACAGCGCGGCGATGGCGATCGGCCAAAGCCGCGGCCGCCTAGTCGTCGAAGTCGAAGTCCTTGGGCGGCTTCTGCTCAAACCAGAGCTGGTCGTCCTCGGGGGCCTCCTCGAGGAAATCCGGGGTCTCCTCGAGCACGTCCTCCTCGCCGCGTTGCGCTTCGGTGGCCGGCGGACCAGCCGGCTCCTCCTCTGCCTCTTCGTCCTCGTACTCGACCTGCGGCTCGTCGGCCAGTTCGGGCTCATCGGCAAGCTCCGCCGCCGGCTCGATCGGCGCCTCGAGCGCCTGGTCGAGTTCGTCGGAGAGCCGCTGCTCGTTCCAGAAGGCGTCGTCCTCGTCTTCGTAGTCCTCGTCGTCGTCCGGAGCCGGCCCCTGGATCTTCACCTCGGCCTCTTCCTCGTCCTCGAGGCCGGCCAGCGGGTCGGTGGGTGCCAGGCGGGGCTCGGCGATCTCCTCTTCGACCAGCTGCTCGTCGCTGGGGCTCGGCGGCTCCTGGGCAGCGAGCTCCTCCTCGACGTCGAACATCTCGGTCGGCTGTGCGGCGATCGCGTGGCGCTCTTCGGTGTCAGGACCGGCCGGCTCGGGGGTGGGCTCCGGCTCAGCCGGCGGCTCGGGTTCGGCTGACGTGGCAGCCTCGGGGGCCTTGGGAATCTCGTGCTCCATCGCCGGTTGCTCCCCGGCCGGCGCGCCCTCGTCGGTCGGCTCCTCGGCGCCAGCTGCCTCCTCCGCTGCGGCAGCGGGCTCCTCGAGCGGGGCTGACGGGGGGGCCTCCTGCAAATCGGCGATCGAGGGTGGCTCGCGGCGGGGCGCCGGTGGCTCGGACACCTCCGGCTGCTTCATGAACTCGGTCGGCGCCTCAGCGAGCGGATCGTGAGCGGCAGCGGCATCGCCAGGCCGCTCGGCCTGACCGAACGCCTCGTCCTCGAGCTGCTTCAGCTCGGAATTGGCCGCGCCGTGCTGGCGCTTCAGCTCCAAATGCTCGCGTATCGCCTCGTCGAGAATGCCCATTGGCTGCGTCCCAGGCCGGGAAGCTAAAGCCTATGCGGTTATCCTTCGCCTTGCGAGGGCCCTGGGACGATCCTCCCAGCCACGCACTCGGGGCTATAGCTCAGCTGGAAGAGCGCCTGGATCGCACCCAGGAGGTCGGCGGTTCGAGTCCGCCTAGCTCCACTGTCAGAAGTCCCTGCACGTCAGGGGCTTCTGCATTTTCGGAATCCCCAGCGATGCCACCGAATCGCGCTCCATTTGAGCCACTAGTGGCTCAAATCCCGCGGATTGCTGGGGATTGCCGCCGATTCGGGGCGATTTCCGCTCGCATTCCCGGCGCAACGGAGCTACGGTCGCCGCCCACATAAGCAAGTGGCCCCAGCGGCGCGCAAACGCCCTGGGGCCTGGCACCGAAGCCTAGACTTCGATGCAAGCGAAACGGTACTCGCCTTAGCCCCTTCGGGGGCGCATCCTGGCCGGCTTCGGTGCCCACCGAAAAGGAGGGCGCGCATGGATGCCGAGGGCCAGGATTTGGGACCGCACAAGCCGGTTTCTGACGCGCTGATCATCGCCGCGATCGAGCGCGCCATCTGCCACGGAGCCGAACAGGCTTGGATCGCCGTAGTCGGCGAACACCTCGGCTTCCAGTGGTCAGCCCACAACACGCGCAGGCTGCGCCTCCAGCTCGAATGCCTGCGGGTCAAACGGGGTTGGGTGGCAAGCGATGAGCGGCATGGCCGCGAGTATTGGCGGCTGACCGCCGCCGGCCGGCGCAGGCTCGCGCAGGCCCGTCGAAAAGGTGAAGTTGACGAGCTGCCAGAGGCGCCCCAGCATCGGGACTGGCGCCTTGCCCGAGCCGCCGCGACCGATCGAGTCGACGGCTTCCGCGAACTGGTCTACGAGGCCGTTGAGGATGCCGGCGAGGTGATGGTCGCCCCCCAGGGTGCCCACAACTCGGCGACGTGGCTTGAGCTGGCCGAACGCCTGCGGGCCGCACTCTGGCTCATGGGTTCCGCGACCTACTGCCTGGAGGAGTGGGCCGAGCCTGACGACGCCCGCCCCGATTTCGACCCTGACCCTGGCCCTGCGCCGGGCCGCCGCGTCACTTCTGCCTGGGACAAAAACGAAGCAACGGCTAAGGGGGCCGAACAATGAGCAAGAAACAGCAGCCCAAGAAAGCCACCCCGCCCACCGGGCGCTTGCGCCCCGGCGAGCTGGACGGCCTCGTACTCGACTACATGCGGCGGCACAAAAAGGATTGGCCGCTGACCGCAACCGCGATCGGGAAAGGCATCGGCCGCTCCTCCGGCGCAGTTGCCAACTGCCTCGCTCGGCTAGCCAAGAAAAAGAAGGCTCGCCAGGCAAAACGGAAGCCGCGGGCTTACGACCTGAAAGTGGCGAAGTAGCCATGAACGACTGTCCGCATCGAGCAGGGGGGCGTGGCCGACGCCGGCTGCGCCTCCCCGAGGTGAACCCACCTGACCTCAACCACGCGGTCCTGACCGGAACGCTTATGGGCGATCCCCGGCCCGGAAGGAACCCGGTCGGCGATCCCGTCACCTTGCTTCGGATGGAGTTCCCGGTGGCTGACCCTTCACAGCCGCAGTTGTTGTGGGGATGGGGCAGCTTTGACGTCGAAGTACCCGAGGAAATCGCCAGCCGGCGCGTGACGGAACTAGAAGGCGGCGCCCCGATATTGGCGGCGGGACGACTCAGCGAGCGCTGGGTGATCGAGAACGGCCGCAGCTGCAAGCGAGGGGTGATCGTCGCCGCCCTGATCCATTCCGGCCCGCCACCCGAGCCACTTGACGAGCTGCTTCTACCAGGAGGCCGACCGTGACCGACCGCGAACTTTGCCGCCGGTTCGCCGAGAACATGCGGCGCTGCCGCCAGAGCGCCGGGCTTTCCTACGACGCCCTGGGCGACCGTGCCGACCTTCACAAGAGCGAGATCGACAAGCTGGAGAAGGCCCAGCGCGAGCCGCGCCTTACGACGATCTTCCGGGTGGCGGCGGGCCTTCGGGTGTCGCCTTGTCACCTGCTCGATGGCATCGACCAACCGGATTGACCTTCGGCTATGGGTGCCAAGCCTCAAACGCAAGCCGTATCGAGAGTCAAGGGCCGCTTTGCCGAGAATCTGATTCTCCTCCGAAGCCGGGTTGGTCTCTCTCAAGGGAAAACTGAGCCGGACCAGGTTTGACGGAGACCGTTTTAGTTGGTTTCCAATTTAAGAGAGATTGCTCAGTTGGACCTCCTGGGCAACGTATAG
>Ga0157306_10000056_pt1 | contig 18904 bp, 17 predicted proteins | sample NitcycUS163409C2_FD_108391 | JGI IMG/M metagenome (GOLD analysis project Ga0157306, IMG submission 108391) | Soil microbial communities from Arlington Agricultural Research Station in Wisconsin, USA - Nitrogen cycling UWRJ-S163-409C-2 | ecosystem: Environmental > Terrestrial > Soil >...
ACACCTATCTGGTCAGGGCGGTTACGGCCTGGGCGTCGATTGGCAACCTGCTCGTTGAGGCTGCGCTTACTCGCCGATCAGCTCGATGCGATACCCGTCCAAGTCACGTCTGGAGCTGACGAGGTCCTGTCGCGACGGGTTAGTCGGTGGCAGCCCCGTATCGCCTTTGCGCCCGCGTGAGCTTGTCCCGGCCGTAAAAGCGCCGAGCCCACCACGAATCCGGTCGGGCCAATCTAAGGGACGCGATCCACCAGACCACGCCAATCGTTAGCCAGCCGGCCACGAAGAGGAGCCAATGCCGCTTCAACGCCGTGACGATCAGCGGGGCGGCAATCAAAACGACGAAAAGCGCGACCGTATACACGACCGCTACTGCTGTTGACGTTGCGAGCAGAGCCATCGCTGGAGTATCGCCATCACCCAGTGCCTTCAGGAGGCCCGGTGAAATCGGCGCTATCTATCTCAATTCGGTACCCGTGGGGTCCATCTTCCAAAGCTCACCGCCGAAACGGTAGTGCGCGAGCCCCTGGAGGGCCAAGCACCATTCATTACCGCTGAGCCCGATACCGCCGGACTTCCCGGAATGCGAGAAGCGTCCAGGCCACGGCGAAGACGATTCTGAATGCACGCTGTGGCTCCTCGTGAGTTATGACGGCAAAGAAGGCGCTGGTTAGCGCGAAGAAGGCCCAAACGCCGGCGACGTACTGCGGATGGCGCCGCATCCACGGGTCGACGCGGTTGACGCCGGTCGGTCCGGCCGGCGGTTCGTTCGTGCTACCCATCGGCGCTGGCCTCCGCCTCAATTATCTCGATGCGGTACCCATCGGGATCGCGCAGGAAGCAGATGCGGTGGCCCTCGGTGCGGCCGCCGGGGCGGTAGGGCGGCTTTTCGGGCTCGATGCCCTGGGCGGCGAGTGCCTTGAGCGTTCCGTCGAGGTCGTCGACCGCGAGGGCGATGTGGTTGTAGCCGCTGCCGTGGTCGTAGGAGTCGACACCGTGGTTGTAGGTCAGCTCGAGGCGCGGGTCTTCGCCGGGCAGGGCCATGAAGACGTTGATCGCCTCGTCGCCGATCGGCATGCGCCGCACCTCTTCGAAGCCGAGCGTCTCGTAGAAGGCGACCGAGCGCTCGATGTCGCCGATCCGGTAGCAGGTGTGCAGGAAGGCAGGCATATGCGGGCAAGGCTACCCGCCTGCCTACAATTTGCGACCGAATGCCGCGCAACACGCGCCTGCGCCGCCGCAGGGCGCACACCTCGCTGAAGAAAAGGCTGCTGGTCCCGCTCGGGGTCCTCGCCGCCATGCTGGCAATCGCCGGCGGCGTCGCCGCGAGCTGGGCGATCGACGTTTACGAATCGGCGCCGCCGCTCTCCAGCCTCAAGCCGGTGCAGAAGGGCCGCTCTTCGGCGATCTACGCGGCGGACGGCAGCCTGATCGGCTTCATCCAGTCCGAAAACATCCGCCAGCCGGTCCCCTCGCACGCCCTGCCGCAGACGCTCGAAGACGCCACGGTCGCGATCGAGGACAAGAACTTCTTCGAGCACGGCGCAATCGATCCGCCGGCGATCGTGCGGGCCGCTTGGAAGAACTTGATGGCCGGCGGCAAGCCGGTGCAGGGCGCCTCGACGATCACCCAGCAGCTGGTCCGCAACCTCTACATCCAGAATCCCGAAGAGACGATCGAACGCAAGCTGATCGAAGCGCACCTCGCCTACGAACAGGAGCAGGAGCACTCCAAGCAGGAGATCCTCACCGCCTACCTCAACACCGCTCCCTACGGCACGGTCGAAGGTGAGACCGCGGTCGGCGCCGAGGCCGCCGCCCAGACCTACTTCGCCAAGCCGGCGAAGGAGCTTGACCTGACCGAATCGGCGCTGATCGCCGGGCTGCCCCAGGCGCCCTCCGAATACAACCCCTTCCTCGACCCGCAGGCGGCGCTCGAGCGCCGCAACGAGGTGCTGAAGGCGATGGAGGAAGAGGGCTACATCAGCGTCGAGGAGTACCGCAGGGCGGTGGCGAGCGGCCTCGGCCTCAACCCCGGCCACAAGTACCGGACGATCAAGGACCCGTTCCTCTTCGACCTCGTCCAGCAGGAGCTGATCGACAAATACGGGATCAACACGGTCCGCAACGGAGGCCTCAAGGCCTACACGACGATCGATCCCGAGCTGCAGGAATACGCGCAGGAAGCGGTCGAATCGTGTGGGGTCTGCTATCCCGAAGGGGGCCCGGCTGCGGGTCTCGCCTCGGTCGACCCGGAGACCGGCGAGATCGTCGCGCTCGCCTCGACCGAAGGCTACGCCAGCGAAAACCAGTTCAACTACGCCTGGCAGGCGCATCGCCAGCCGGGCTCCTCGTTCAAGACCTTCGTCCTCGCTGCGGCGATCGAGCAGGGCGTCGACCCCGACAGCACCTACTACGACGGCACCTCGCCGAAGACGCTCGATCTTCCCTACGGCGGCACCTGGACGGTGAACAACGCCGAGCCAGGCGGCGGCACGATGTCACTCGCATCGGCCACCTGGCACTCGGTCAACGTGATCTTCGCTCAGCTCGACCTCGACGTCGGCCCCGAGGAGGTCACCAAGACTGCCCAGGAAATGGGCATCACCTCACCGCTCGAATCGGTGCCCGCCGAGGGAATCGGCGGCCTCGCGGTTGGTGTGACGCCGCTGGAGATGGCCAACGCCTACGCGACGCTGGCAAACGGAGGCATCCACCACGAGGCGACGGCGATCGACCGGGTCGAGTTCCCCGACGGCAAGGTCGACGAAACCAGCCCGGACGACGGTGAGCGAGTGCTCAGCGAAGGCGAGGCCTACGAAGTGACGCGCCTGCTCGAGGGTGTGATCACCCAGGGCACCGGGGCCGGCTACACGTACATGGGCTGCTCGGCGGCGGCTGGGAAGACGGGAACCTCGGAGGACACCTCGGACGCCTGGTTCGTCGGCTACACGCCGCTCTACTCGACCGCCGTCTGGGTCGGCCACCCGCAGTCGCGCGAACCGACCGGCTACGGCGGTCCTACTGCAGGTCCGATCTGGCGCTATTACATGGAATCCGCGGTCGCCGGCAACTGCCCGGAATTCACGGTGCCCTCCAGCCTGCCGGAGCTCTCCGGCCTGGAGAGCGACAACACCTCGTCCTCGTCGGGCGAAAGCGAATACGAGTACGAATACGAATACAGCGAAGAAGAAGCCGAGGAGGAGCCTTCGAAAGGCGACGAGGAGCCTGCCGACCCGGAAGCCGATGCCGAGCCCGAAGCCGCGCCGGACCCGGCCCCCGAAGCTGCTCCGGCGCCTGAACCGGCACCCTCACCGCCCCCTTCCAGCGGCGGGGGAATCGCGAGCCCGCACTGAGTCAGCCGACCCACGCCCGATACTTCCCCGCATGATCGTCGACTGCGCCGTCTACGAGCAGGGTCGGCGTCGGCCGGGAGATCTGACTCTCGAGGATGCCCGCAAGGCGGCGCGTGGGGACGGCGCCTTCGCCTGGCTCGGCGTGCTCGAACCGTCGGCCGAGGAGTTCGACTCGATCGCCCGCGAGTTCGACCTGCACGAGCTGGCGGTCGAGGATGCGATCAAGGCCCATCAGCGTCCGAAGGTCGAGCTCTACGGCGACACAATGCTGGTCGTCGTGAAGACGGCTCGCTACGTCGACTCCGAGGAGGTGATCGAGATCGGTGAGCTGCTGCTTTTCGTCCATCCCGGTTTCATCGTCAGCGTCCGACATGGCGAGGGCAGCCTGGCTGCGGTTCGGGAGCGAATCGAGCGGCGCCCCGACCTGCTCCGCCACGGCGCCGGCATGGCTCTTTACGGGATCCTCGACCACGTTGTCGACGGTTACGAAGTCACAGCTCAGGGGGTGGACGTCGACATCCAGGAAGTCGAGCGGCAGGTCTTCTCCGACGACGGGGGCAACCCGGCTGAGCGCATCTACAAGCTCGAGCGCGAGGTGCTCGACTTCCACGCGGCGGTGACGCCGCTTTCGGCGGCCGTCGACGAGATCGTCCGCGGTCACTATGAGGTGGTGCCAGACGATCTGCGCGAGTACTTCCGCGACGTCCACGACCACCTGCGCCGCGTGAGCAGGCGGATCTCCGACTTCCGCGACCTGCTCGGCAGTGCTCTGCACGCGAACCTGACGCAGGTCTCGGTTCGTCAGAACGAAGACATGCGCAAGATCTCCGCCTGGGTCGCGATCATCGCCGTGCCGACGATGGTGGCGGGCATCTATGGGATGAACTTCGAGCACATGCCAGAGCTCGAATCGCGCTTCGGCTATCCGGCCGTGCTGCTGCTGATCGTCGTCGTCTGCGCGGTCCTCCACCGGCGTTTCAAGCACGCCGGCTGGCTATAGGCCCTCGCTCGTCGACTCAGAGCCGGGCGATGACTCGCGGTAGCGATTCAGCGCGACCCCGGCCCAGATCACCTCGACGACGCCGAACGGCCAGGCACCAACGAGAAAGCCGTAGGCAGAGAGGAGGCAGCCGCAGGCGAAGCCCAGGGTGTAGCGGCGATCGCGTCGCTCCAGCGCGTACATCAAGACCATGAAGGAGACGGCGAGGGCGCCGAAGGCAGTCAGCACTCCGCCAGTCTGACGAGGTGGACGGCAGGAGCGCTGAAGGTTGACGGCTTGCTTCGCCCATATGGCGAGTAAGGGCGGTCAGCGCCAATCGCGAGGCTTCTTGACTTTGCCGATGGACATTGTGCTAGGGTGCCCGACCTCGGCTTTAGAACTAAGTCAGTCAAAAAAGTATTTGACTCAAGAAAGAAGGGGATTGGTTCATGCGCAAGGCTCGTAGGTCGTCCCGGTGGCGCCATTCAGGCATCGCGGTTCTCGCAGCGCTCGCTCTGGTCGCATTCGCGGTGGCCGGCTGTGGAGGCGGCGACGATTCCGCCACCGGCGCCTCGGGCGGCAAGCTCGACGTGGTTGGCTACTCGACCCCTGAGGCCGTCTACGAGGAAGCGCTCGAGCCCGGCTTCGAAGGGATGTCGGAGGGAGCGGACGTCAGCTTCAGCAATTCCTTCGGCGCCTCCGGTGACCAGAGTCGCGCGGTCGAGGCGGGCCAGCCGGCCTCCGTCGTGCACTTCGCTCAGGCCGGCGATATGAGCCGCCTGGTCGAGTCCGGCCAGGTCGCCGCCGGCTGGGACCAGCAGAAATACGACGGCATTGCCCAGGACTCGGTCGTCGTGATCATGGTCCGTAAGGGCAACCCAGACGGGATCGAGTCTTTCGACGACGTGCTGAGCAAGGACGTCGAGGTGATCACCCCCAACCCGTTCAGCTCCGGCTCGGCCCGCTGGAACATCATGGCTCTCTACGGCACCGAGCTGCACAAGGGCAAGTCGGACTCGGAGGCGCTTGCGACGGTCAAGGAGCTCCTCGAAAAGACCGTGGTCCAGCCCGGCAGCGCCCGTGATGCGCTTGCTGCCTTCACCCAGGGCGAGGGCGACGTGCTGCTCGGCTACGAGAACGAGGCGATCAAGGCCCAGGACGAGGGCGAGGAGATCGACTACGTGATCCCGCCATCGACGATCCTGATCGAGACGCCGATCGCGGTCACCAAGGGCGCACCAGCGGCGGCGCAGGCCTTCCTCGACTACATCTGGTCCGACGCCGGCCAGGAAATCTGGGCGGAGAACGGCTACCGGCCGGTCAACCAAGCGCTGATCGACCCGCAGCAGTTCCCGACCCCCAAAGACCTCTTCACGATCGCCGAGTTCGGCGGTTGGGACAAAGTCAACGACGAGTTCTTCGACGAGGAAACCGGCAAGGTTGCCGAGATCGAGAAGGAACTCGGGGTCTCGACGAGCGGCTGATGGAGGGTCACCCGGCAACCCTCACAACGGCACCACCACCCAGGGCAGGCTTGCGCCTGCCCTGGGCCGGCCTCGGCCTCGGCAGGGGCCTCGTCACCCTCTACCTCTCGCTGATCGTCCTGCTGCCCCTGGCGGCTGTCGTCGACGAGTCGCTGGCAAAAGGCGCGGGCGCCTTCTGGGATTCGGTAACAGGCAGCGAGTCGATGGCGGCGCTGAAATTGACCGTGATCTGCTCGCTGATCGTGGTTGCGATCAACGCGGTCTTCGGCACGATCATCGCCTGGGTCTTGGTTCGCGACGAGTTCCCCGGCAAGGGCGCCGTCAACGCGCTGATCGACCTGCCCTTCGCCCTGCCGACGATCGTCGCCGGCCTCACCCTGCTCACCCTCTACGGGGCGGAGAGCCCGATCGGCGTCGACGTCGCCTTCACCAGGATCGCCGTGGTGATGGCGCTCTGCTTCGTCACCCTGCCCTTCGTGGTGCGCGCGGTGCAGCCGCTCTTGATCGAGATGGACCGCGAGATGGAGGAAGCGGCGACCTCGCTCGGTGCCGGCGGCTTCACCGTCTTCCGCCGCATCATCTTCCCCAACCTGCTGCCCGGCATTCTCGCCGGCATCCTGCTCGCTTTCGCCCGGGCCCTGGGCGAGTTCGGCTCCTTGGTGCTGATCTCGGGGAACATCCCCTTCAAAACCGAGGTCTCCTCGGTCTTCATCCGCAGCCAGATCGAGTCGGGCAACGTCTCCGGCGCCGCCGCCGTCTCCGTCGTCCTGCTGGCGATCTCGCTGGCGCTGCTGGTCGCGGTCAGCTTCTTTGCGCGGATGGGAACGCGCAACAGCGAGCCAGGAGTGCTCTCGCGAGCCGTCAACCGCATCATCGCTCGCAGCCAGATCGGCGGGGACACATGAGCTCGCCGACGCCCGCCAAGTGGGGCCTGCGCACGCTCGCCTTCGGCTACCTCGGCCTGCTGCTCCTCGCCCCGGTGGCAATGATCTTCTACAAGACCTTCGAACACGGCATCGCGCCCCCGTTCGAAGCGATGACCTCGCCCGACGCGGTGCACGCGATCTGGCTGACGCTGCTGATGGTCGCCATCGCCGTGCCGCTGAACACGGTCTTCGGCGTCGGCTGTGCGCTGCTGCTCGTTCGCCACAAGTGGAAGGGCAACGCGATCATCGACGGGATCATCAACCTGCCCTTCGCCGTCTCCCCTGTGGTGATCGGCCTCTCGCTCTTCCTGCTCTACGGCAACGACGGCTGGTTCGGCCCGACCTTGGCCGAATGGGGCTTCGAAGTGCTCTTCTCGACACCGGGCATGGTGCTCGCCAGCGTCTTCGTCTCGTTGCCCTTCGTCGTGCGCGAGACGGTGCCGGTGCTGCAGGAGATCGGCACCGAGCAGGAGCAGGCCGCCTCGACCCTGGGCGCCAACGCCTGGCAGACCTTCTGGCGGGTGACCCTGCCGGCGATCCGCTGGGGCGTCGCCTACGGCATCGTGTTGACCACGGCCCGGGTGCTGGGCGAGTTCGGCGCCGTGACGATCGTCTCCGGCTCGATCTCGGGCGAGACGGAAACCCTGCCGCTCTTCGTCGCCAAGGCCTTCGAGCAGTTCGACGAGCAGGCTGCCTACGCCGGCGCGATCGTGCTCGCCCTGCTCGCTCTCACCACGCTGCTGCTGATGAGCATCGGTGGCCGGCGGACCAAGGCCGGCGCCAGCGGTCCGATCCCGATCGCGGGGGACGCCGCGATCTCAACGTCCGATACGAAGGAAGGTTCCTGATGGCAATCGCAGTCGAGGGAGCGTGCAAGCGCTTCGATGACTTTCAGGCTCTAGACAATGTCTCCATAGACGTGCCGGAAGGCTCGTTGACCGCCCTGCTGGGACCCAGCGGCAGCGGCAAGTCGACGCTGTTGCGGGCGATCGCCGGGCTGGAGACGCTCGACGCCGGTCAGGTGACGATCAACGGCGAGGACGCGACAGCGAAGCCGGCCCAGAAGCGCGAGGTCGGCTTCGTCTTCCAGCACTACGCGGCCTTCAAGCACATGACGGTGTTCGGCAACGTCGCCTTCGGCTTGAAGATCCGCAAGTGGTCCAAGCCTCAGATCGAGGCACGGGTGCACGAGCTGCTGCGCCTGGTGCAGCTCGACGGGCTCGCCGAGCGCTACCCCGACCAGCTCTCCGGCGGCCAACGCCAGCGCATGGCCCTTGCCCGGGCGCTGGCGGTCGAGCCGCAGGTGCTGCTGCTCGATGAGCCCTTCGGCGCGCTCGACGCCAAGGTCCGCAAGGACCTGCGCACCTGGCTGCGCCGCCTGCACGACGAGATGCACGTGACGACGATCTTCGTCACCCACGACCAGGAGGAGGCGATGGACGTCGCCGAGCAGCTGGTCGTGATGAACCAGGGGAGGGTGGAGCAGTCGGGCAGCGCCGACGACCTCTACGACCACCCGGCCAACGAGTTCGTGATGAGCTTCGTCGGCGAGGTCAACCGGCTCGGCGAGCACTTCGTGCGACCGCACGACATGCAGGTCGTGCTCGAGGCCGACGAGCGCACCGAGGAGGCGATGGTGCAGCGCATCGTCGCTCTCGGCTTCGAGATCCGGGTCGAGTTCGTGCTCGGCGATGGCACCGAGGTTTGGGCCCAGCTGACCCGCGCCGAGCTGCAGAAGCTCGAGCTGATCGAGGGTCAGATCGTCTACCTGCGGCCGGGGCAGGCCAAGAGCTTCAGCGGTGACTCGTCAGCATCCGGCGGCGATGGGGCCTCGACTCCCCATCGCTTCGACGGCGAAGACGACGCAGAGGTAACTGCAGCCGCCTGAAGGGGCGACGGGACGGGGCGCTCTCTTGCCGGGTAGCGCTCCGTCCCAACCGCCACCATTTTTATTCGATGCTATTCTTGAGTTAGATAGTCAATAAACACAAGAAAGGAGAGGCGATGAGCTCACCACCAGCCCACACGACGTTCGTCTCGCGCGGCAGGCTGAACGGCGTCCTGCGCCAGCAGCCGGTCGGAGGAGGACCCGTCAGCGGCGCAACTACCCAGCCGGGACGCGAGGGGCAGGGTGTCGACGAGCTCGACACCCAGGCCTTCGAAGCTCTCTATTACCGGGCCCGCCTGATCCTCGGCGAGTCCCTACCGCGTCCTGCGCGGTTTCAGATCCGCGGGCGTTGAGCGGGCCCCGCGGCGCCGAGCTTTGCTTGAGCCTGGCCCGCTCTTCTTGCGTCGTTCGAGCACTTCGCCAAAGGCCTTCTCGATCTCCTCAGCGAGAGCGAGGCGGAAGGTGGCGTTGAGGGCATCCGATGCGAGCGCTGGCAGCTGCTCGATCGCCTCGATGATCTCCGGCCAGCGGTCTTCGGGTCTTCCCGCCTCGTCAAAGGGCTTCCAGAGCTCCTCGAGGAAGAGGCGGACGAAGGCGCGGGCCGATGACTTGGAGTTGCCCGTCAGCTTCTCGATCGCCGTCAGCGCGGCGCTGAGCGGGATGCCCCGCCCGAGCACGTCTTCGGCCGCACGTAGGAGGGCGGGGCTTGTCGCTTCGTAGCGTCCTGCGTCGAGGGCCACCAGCAGTCCCAGCTTCTGGGCCTTGGCCAGCAGCCTGCCTTCGTAGGTTCCAAAGCGCTCGGCCAGCTCCTCACCCGTCAACACCTCAGACGTCTCTCCGGCGAGAGGGGCAGTGACCGCTTGACGCAGACCGACGAAGCGGTCCGCGTCGACGCCGTGCTCGCCGATCAGCCGCTCGATCGCGCTGAGCTTGAATCCCGCTCCCTGCATCTCCTGGATCAACCGCAGCCGGGCGACGTGCTCGGGGCCGTAGTAGCCGATTCGGGCTCGCACCTCGGGAGGAGGGAGAAGCCCGCGGGATTGATGATTGCGGATGTTGCGGACCGACATGCCGGTTTCGTGAGCGAGCTGCTCGATCGTCAGCTCGGCATTCTCGGAGTCGGTTGCGGGCCCTCTGTTGGATGCCATGGGGCAATGCTACCTGGTTTGATGTAACCTCATTTGAGGTAACTAAGTTTGAGGGAACCATAACCTTGCCTCCAAGCGGAAGAAGACGTCCATGAAGCTCAGCCCCGCGACACAGGTCCTCGCCGATTCAGCTCCCGCCGGTGGTGCGGCGCTCAGCGAGGTGGCGGGCGCGTCACTGGCGGCCGTCCTGCTGACCGCTCTGCTCCTCTACGTCGGCTTTGCCTACCGCGCGGGCCGCGTCGTCTGGCTGCGCCGGCTCGGCGCCTGGGCCGAGGGCTTCAGCGGCTATCCCCGCTGGGTTGCGATTCCGTCGGCGTTCGGAACGGGCTCGCTGATCGTCGCGCTCTTCGGCATGTACTGGGACATCTCGCTTCACATCGACGTCGGCCGCGATTCGGGACCGCTCGCCAATCCAGCCCACTACTTCATCCTGGCCGGCCTCTTCGGCATCTTCATCGCCGGCTTTCTGGCGATGGTCATGCCGGAGGGAAGGCCGAGCGCCTCGACGATCCGCCTCGGTCCTGACTGGTACGCCCCGCTGGGCGGTGTTCTGATCTGCGCCTGCGGTGCCTTCTCGCTGATCGGCTTCCCGCTCGACGACGTCTGGCACCGCCTCTTCGGGCAGGACGTGACGCTCTGGGGCCCGACTCACCTGATGCTGATCGGCGGCGCGGCGATGACCCTGATCGGCATCGCCGCGCTTACGGTCGAGGGGAGACGAGCTGCGTCGGCGAGCTGGGAGAACGGCGAGCCCCGGCACCTGGTGCTTGCCCGCACCGTCGCCTCTACCGGCGGGCTGCTGATCGGCCTCTCGACCTTCCAGGCGGAGTTCGACTTCGGGGTTCCCCAGTTTCGCTTCGTCTTCGAGCCGATGATGATCATGCTCTGCGCTGGGATTGGTCTTGTCGCCGCCCGCCTCTACGCCGGTCCCGGCGCGGCACTCGGGGCGGTCGGTTTCTTCCTCCTCATGCGTGGCGGACTCGCGCTCCTCGTCGGTCCCGTCCTGGGCGAGACGACGCCCCACTTGCCGCTCTACGTCGTAGAGGCGCTGGTCGTCGAGGCGGTGGCGCTGCGAGTGTCGGCCGAGCGGCCACTCGCCTTCGCGCTCTGGTCGGGGCTGGGAATCGGCACGGTCGGCCTTGCCGCCGAGTGGGCGTGGTCACACGTATGGATGCCACTGCCTTGGCCTTCCGCGCTGTTTCCCGAGGCTGCGATTCTCGGTCTGGCGGTGGCGTTGGCAGGGTCGGTGCTCGGGGCGTGGATCGGCACGCGGCTCTCGGTGTCGCCCGGTCGCAGCCGTCCCCCTCTGCGGTGGGCCGCCTGCGGCGCAGCCGCGGTCGTCGCCGCTGTCACGCTATTCGCGCTCCATGCCCCAGCGGAGGACGGCGTACGGGCGAACGTGGCACTCCGCGAGGTCCGTGGCGGCCCGGAACGGCAAGTCGCTGCGACGGTGAGGATCGTGCCTCGCGACGCTGCCGAGGACGCCGAGTGGTTCAACGTCACCGCGTGGCAGGGCGGCGGCCTCGTCGTCAATCCCCTCGAGCGCATCGCGGCGGGCGTGTACCGGACGACGCAGCCGATTCCGGTCCACGGCAGCTGGAAGGCGTTGCTCCGCTTGCACGAGGGGAGCTCGCTGACCGCGTTGCCGATCTTCCTCCCCCGCGACGAGGCGATCCCCGCTGCGGAAGTGCCTGCGTCACCGGCTTTCGAGCGCGTGTTCGTCGACGAGACCCAGCTTCTGCAGCGGGAGAAGACGGGAGGCTCGATCACTGTGACCGCGCTCGCCTACGCGAGCGTCGCCGGCATTGCGCTATCCCTGCTGGCCCTGCTGGCCTGGGGGTTGCACCGACTCTCCTTTCCGCCCGACCCGGCCCGGCGGCGGCCAGCCAAGGTCCCGACCGCGCGGCGGGCGCCGGCGCCGCAGGCCTGACGTGCTCCCCCTCGCCCACCACAGCCTGGTCGTCGCGTTGCCGGCGTTCGCGCCGGTGCTCGTCGTCTCTGCCGTGCTGCTGATCCACGCCCTGCGTAACCGGACCCGCGACGAGCACTGAGCTGACCACGCGCCGGTGTGGTCGAGGTCGCAGGCGTGAGCTCAGGCGATGCGACGCTCGAAGGTCTTCTCCAGCGCCTGCTCTTCGTCGTCGTCGGCGACCGTCTTGTCGAGACGGGCGATCGCCTTGCGGCCGTCGAGGCGCAGGGTGCCGACCTGGTTGTCGAAGTAGGGGCCCTCGAGCAGGCGCCAGCGGATGCCGGGGTCGGGGGCGCCGGAGAGCTGAGCAAGGCCACGTGCGAGCAGCTCGGCCGGGCGGCTGAAGCCGGCGCGTATGACCTTGCGCTCCCGTGCGTCGAGCGGGTTGCGGTACGGGGAGCAGACCGCCTGGTACACCGCGCTCTGCATTTCGGCATCGCGGTTGAAGGCGACCTCGCAGAGATAGGCGTGGTGGACGTCACCGGAGAGGAGCACGATCGAGGCTGGCGGCTTGCCGCGCTTGCCGGAGCCGACCTCTTCGAGCAGTCGGCGCACCCGCTGGAAGGAGAACTGGAAGGCAGCCCAATGGTCGAAGTCGAGGGCGCGGCGGAGCTTCTCGCTGGCGTGCGCGAGCGGCCCGCCCCAGGCGCCATCGCCGAGCCGCTCGTTCCAAGCCTCGAGGTGGTGGAAGGTGGGGGAGAGCAGGTAGGGGACCGTCGTCGCCAGCAGCAGGTGGTCGAACTCGCCTGTGGCATGGTCGACGATCCAGTCCCAAACGCGGTCGTCGAACATCGAGCGCCGCTCCTCGGTGAGCACCCGTGCGGCGCGCGAGTCCATGAAGATCGCCCGCACGCCGTCGACGTCGCGGCAGAAGCTCCAGCGTGTTCCGGCCGCGGTCGCGTCTATTTCCCTGGCCCAATTGCGCAGTACATCGGTCGCGTCGGGGTTCCCCCTCACTTTGGCGTAGACCTCGTTGTCGTCCAGCTCGCGCGGTGAGAGATTGCCGAGGTGCTGGTAGATCCAGTAGCTGGCGATGCCGTCGACGGCGCGCTCGTGCCACCACTCCTTGCGCTCCATCTCCTCGTGCCAGGAGCGCGAGATGTTCCAGTCGTCACTCATGTCGTGGTCGTCCCAGGACATCGAGATCGAGACGGTGGAGAAGAGCCAGCGAACGATCGGGTCGCTCCAGGACTCTTCGTAGAGCCAGACGTACTCCTCGAAGTCGAGCACGTCTTCGCCCGGGGGCATGCTGATGTCGCGCTTGGCGCGGATCTTCTCGCGCGCCCGCGGCGAGCCCTCGTCGACGTAGACCTGGTCGCCGAGCAGGAAGAGCAGCTCCGGCCACTTGTCGCGATCCTGGCGAGCCATCTGAGTCGCCAGCACGTGCAGGGCGTCGAGCTCATGACCGTCGGGGTGTTCGTCTTTGGTCAGCGTGTAAGGCTTCTCGTGAGGGACCGCGACGCGGCAGGAGCCGAAGCAGATGTCCACCGGCTGGCGCGGGGAGAAGGTGCGGATAGCGCTTGGTGGTAGGTCGCGGTCCGACAGCGGCCAGACGCGCTCGCCGTCGAGCGTTACCTCGTACTCGTAGAAGCCGCCCGGCTCGAGCCCCTCGATCCGCACCAGGGCGTAGTGGCGCCCACAGACACCGAAGGTCGGCTCGCGATGGCCGAGCACCTCGACCTCGCAGGCCTCGCTCGTCTCCACCCAGACGGTCGCCTCGGTTTCCGAGACGTAGCGCAGCAGTGGGCCCAAAACGAGGTCCGGCATGGATCTCCCCTACCCAGAAGCGCCTCCGTTCATCCTCTGCGCAGCGCTCCGCTTCACAGCGCGCCGAAGGGATGAGACCCTGGTCGCGTGACGCAACTCGAGCTCGTGGAGATTCCGCCCCAGCCGCTCGACCGCTATCGGGACCTGCTCGGCGAGGAGTACCCGCGCTTCGAGGAGGTTGCGGATCGCGCCCGTGAGAAGTTCGCGGGGCGGACGATCTGGCACGTCAACTCGACCGCACGCGGCGGCGGCGTGGCCGAGATCCTCTACTCGTTGCTGCCCTACGCGCGTGGTGTCGGTGTCGATACGCGCTGGGTTGTCGTGCACGGTGAGCCGCAGTTCTTCGTTCTGACCAAGCGGCTGCACAACCATCTCCACGAGGATTCGGGTGACGGCGGCCCGCTGGGCGAGGAGCAGCGTGCCCAGTACGAGCGCGTGCTGCGGTCGCGTGCAAGCCAGCTGGCCAGGCTGATCCGCAGCGAGGACATCGTCTACCTGCACGATCCGCAGACGGCTGGCCTGGTCCCGGCCATGCAGAAGATCGGGGCCGAGGTCATCTGGCGCTGCCACATCGGTATCGACCGTCCCGGGGAGCTGGCGCGCGGCGCCTGGGATTTCCTCTGCCCGTACGTCGAAGCCGCAGACGCCTACGTCTTCTCGCGCAGCGAGTACGTCTGGCCGGGGCTGGATCGCGCCAAGGCCTGGTTGATGCCCCCCGCGATCGATGCCTTCTCACCGAAGAACCAGGACCTCGATCCGGCCACAGTGGAGGCGATCGTGGATGAGATCGGGTTGGGGGTCAGTGCCTCCCGCCTTGCGCCAAGCTTCACCCGTAGCGACGGGACCTCTGGACGGATAGAGCGGCGCGCCGAGCTGTTGCAGGAGGCGCCGCTGCCGGCGGAGGCGAAGTTGGTGACCCAGGTTTCGCGCTGGGACCGTCTCAAGGACCCACTCGGCCTGCTCGACTGCTTCGCCGAGCACGTCGAGGACCCTCGGGTCCATCTGGCGCTGGTCGGCCCGGCGAGCTCCGCTGTCGCCGACGATCCCGAGGGCGCTGCCGTCTATCGCGAGGTCGCCGATCGCTGGCGCCGTCTACCAGAAGCAAAGCGCCGTCGCACCCATCTGGTCAGCCTGCCGATGGACGATCTCGACGAAAACGCGGCGATGGTCAACGCGGTCCAGCGCCGCGCCGAGGTGATTATCCAGAAGAGCCTCGCGGAGGGATTTGGGCTGACAGTGGCCGAGGCGATGTGGAAGGCCAAGCCGGTCCTCGCCAGCCGCCTCGGCGGCATCCAGAACCAGATCGTCGATGGCGAGAGCGGCGTGCTGATCGACGACCCGCGTGACCTAAGGGGCTTTGCCGCGGCAATCGACGACCTGCTTGCCGATCCAGCTCGTGCCCATCGCCTTGGCGAACGTGCTCGCCACAGGGTCAAGGAGCGCTTTCTCGCGATCGGCAGGCTGACGGAATACGTCGACCTCCTCTCCAGCCTGCTCGACGATCGCGAGTTCGAAACGGGCATTCCGGGGAATCGATAGACGATGTCCTCAGAGGAGGAAGGCCCAAGTCTCGCGGCCTTTGCCGATCGTCGCGATGCCGGCCGGCAGCTCGCCGCCCAGCTGTTGCAGCCGGCGCCCGACGATCCAATCGTCGTCGGCCTGCCCCGGGGCGGCGTGCCGGTGGCCGCGGAGGTCGCGGCGGCGCTCGACGCTCCGCTGGAGGTCCTCACCGTGCGCAAGCTCGGCGCCCCGCACAACCCCGAGTACGGGATCGGTGCGATCGCCGAGGACGGCACGCGCGTGCTCGATCGCGTCGCCTTGGAGGCGCTCGGTGTCGATCATGCGACGCTGGACTCGATCGTCGACCGCGAGACGCGCGAGTTGAGCCGGCGGGTGGCCGCCTACCGCGGCGGTCGGCGGTCCCTGGCGCTCTCCGGCCGCACCGTGATAGTCGTCGACGACGGGGTCGCCACCGGCATCACCGACACCGCCGCCCTGCGCGCTGCGCGCCGCCAGCGGCCATCGCGGTTGATCCTCGCGGTGCCGGTCGGGGCGCCTGAGTCGGTCGAGCACCTGCGGGGCGAGGCCGACGAGGTGGTATGCCTGATCGAGCCACAGCTGCTATACGGAGTGGGGCAGTGGTACACCGATTTCACCCAGGTGACGGATGCCGAGGTGGTCGGTGCGCTGAGGAGAGCGGAGGCCGATGACCCCGCCTGATCCGAAGCCCCTGACCGGGTCCGAAGGCGACTACGACGAGCTCGTCGACCTTATCGGCAACGCCCGCGTCGTGCTGCTCGGCGAGGCTTCTCACGGCACGTTCGAGTTCTACCGCGAACGGGCTCTCATCACCCGCCGCCTGATCGAGGACAAAGGGTTCGCCGCGGTTGCGATCCAGGCCGACTGGCCGCCCACCTACCGGGTCAACCGCTACCTGCACGGCGCGCTCGAGGACGAGACCGCCCAGGAAGCCCTCGGGGGGTTCCGGCACTTCCCCAGCTGGATGTGGCGCAACAGCGCCATGCTGGACGTCGTCGGCTGGCTGCGCGCCTACAACGACCGCCGCCGCGGGTCCGGCTGGATCAGCTTCTACGGGCTCGACCTCTACAGCCTCTACTCCTCGATCGCCGACGTGATCGGCTACCTGGATCTCCTCGACCCAGCGGCAGCCGAGGAAGCGCGGGAGCGCTATGCGTGCTTCGGGCATTTCGATGGGGTGCGGGTCTACGACCACGCGCCGCTGGAGGGGATCGACGAGGTGGCTCGGCGCAGCCTGATCACGCAGCTCATGCAGCTGCACACGAACGCCGACTCCTACCTGCGTCGCGACGGAACGGCGGCCGAAGTGGACCAGTTCTATGCCGAGCAGAACGCGCGTCTGGTGATCGAAGCCGAGCGTTACTACAGCTCGATGTTCAGCCCGAACAGCGAGTCGCCGAGCATCCGCGACCGTCACATGGCGGACACGCTCAGCCGGCTGGTTTCGCACCTCGCAAGCAGCGGAAGGCCTGCCAAGGTCGTGGTCTGGGCGCACAACATGCATGTGGGGGATGCGAGGATGACTGAGCTGAGTGAGCGCGGCGAGGTCAGCATGGGGCAGCTGGCGCGCGAAGAGTGGGGCCAGGACGCGGTCTTGGTCGGCTTCACCACCCACTCCGGCACGGTTACCGCCAGCTCGGCCTGGGATGCGCCGCCGAAGCGCAAGGAGCTGCCCGAGGCCGTTGCGGAAAGCCACGAAGCACGCCTGCACGAATTCGGGCTTCCACGCTTCTTCCTCGACCTTCGCGACGGGAACGGCTCCGAGCTGAGCGAGCCTCGCCCGGAGCGCGCGATCGGGGTTGTCTACCAGCCCGAGACCGAGCGGGACAGCCATTACTTCGAAGCCAGCTTGAGCGGCCAATTCGACGCGGTGGTCCACGTCGACGAGAGCCGGGCGGTCGAGCCACTGGAGCGCACTGGCAGCTGGGATTCCGAGGATCCGCCGGAAACATACCCCTCTGGTTTCTGATTACGGCAAACTCGTACCTGATCGAATGGCTCCTGCGATGGAGGGCCGGATGTGGGACACGAGGTCGAGTACGGGTCGATGAGCGGCGAGGCGCAAAGGGTGGTGATCGCCGGCACCGGGATCGCCGGCGCCGAGGCTGCTCTGGCGTTGCGCGACCTGGGGCGTGGTCGGGTCGACGTGCACCTCTACGACGCGCGCCCCGAGTTCGTCTTCTGGCCCTTCGCCGTCGGCGAGCCCTACGGTGCGGCTCAGGCCTTCCACTACGACCTGCAGAGCCTCGCTGAGCACTGTCGGGCGTCGTTTCACCTGGCACGAATTGCGGCCGTCGATCCCCAGCGCCGGTTCGTCGTTACGCATGACGATCAGCAGGTTCCCTACGACCACTTGATCGTCGTGCCGGGTGCGGAGAAGCTCGCTGCGGTGCCAGGCGCCATCACCCTCCGGGGCGCCTCCGAGGAAGGCGAGGTCGGCAAGGTGATCGCCGACCTGCGGCAGGGTCGTCTGGGGCGCATCGTCTTCACCATGCCGCGGGAGCGCGGCTGGGCCTTGCCGCTCTACGAGTTGGCGCTACTCGCCCTGACCGAGCGCGGTCGCAGCGTGGATGGTCAGACGCAGATCACCATCGTCACACCCGAGGATGCTCCGCTCGAGGTTTTCGGCCGCCGAGCCGCCGAGCAGACAAGCGCCCTGCTGGCGGAGCGGGGCATTGAGGTGATCTGCGGCGCCGAGCCGATCGAGTTCGACGATGGCCGCCTCCGAGTCTCCTCCGGGGAGGCTGTCGCCGCAGACGCGGTGATCGCCCTGCCGCGCCTGGAAGGCAGGAAGGTCGACGGCGTCCCCCATGACCGCAACGGCTTCATCCCGATCGACGAGCACTGTCGGGTGATCGGCCTTGACCGCGTCTACGCCGCCGGCGACGCGAGCTCGTTCCCGGTGAAGCAGGGGGGCATCGCCGCTCAGCAGGCCGATGCCGCGGCGGAAGCGATCGTCGCCGCGGCGGGCGCCGACCTGGAGCCACGGCCCTTCGACCCGGTCCTACGCGCCGTGTTCTGGACCGGGGGAGAGGCCCGCTATCTCTACGGCAGGCTGGCGGGAAGCGGTCGCGACGAGTCGGGGCTCGGCGAGCGGCCGCCCGGCGGCTTGGGCAGCAGCAAGGTGGTCGCCCGGTACCTGACGCCGTACGTGGACTCGGTTTCCGGCGAGGCGGGCCGAGGCGAAGCCGGCGCAAATCGGCCGCCTTCGAAATCCTGAATCGGTTCATGATGGGGCGGTGAGCGATGCCCTGGTGCAGCGTTACCGTGCCGCCCGCCGCGACCGCGAGCTTGCCGTGCTCGAGGGCTTCCATGCGCTCAAGCACGCGCTGCGCTTCGATGCCGAGGTGCTCGAGGCGGTCGCGGCCGATCCCGCCGATCTCGCCCGTTTGGCAACCGAGCTCGCTCCCGACGTAGCCGGCTCGCTGGCCGAGCGGGTCACTCCGGTAGACGCCGAGTTGCTCGCCCGTCTGGTTCCCTACGCGCCGCGCACCGGCGTCGTGGCGATCGCCCGCCGTCCACCGCTGGATATCGCGGCGACGTTGGAGAGCGAGCGGCCGGCGCCTATCGTCTTGCTCGAGGAGCCGCGCACGATGGGCAACATGGGTGCCTGCGTGCGGGTTGCGGCCGCGGCGGATGCCGCCGCGGTGCTCACCACCGGAGAGAACGATCCCTGGCACCCCGAGGCGTTGCGCGGCGCCGCCGGCCTGCACTTCGCCCTGCCGGTTGCCCGGATCGAGCAGCTGCCGCGGGGAGACCGACCTCTGGTTGCGATCGACCCGGAGGGGGAGACGACCGACCTGGGCTCGATCTCGCCGCGGGCGATCCTCGCCTTCGGCACCGAGCGC
>Ga0157306_10000057_pt1 | contig 18878 bp, 16 predicted proteins | sample NitcycUS163409C2_FD_108391 | JGI IMG/M metagenome (GOLD analysis project Ga0157306, IMG submission 108391) | Soil microbial communities from Arlington Agricultural Research Station in Wisconsin, USA - Nitrogen cycling UWRJ-S163-409C-2 | ecosystem: Environmental > Terrestrial > Soil >...
GGCTTCTCGGTTTCGGTATCGGCGATGTCGAGGCGCTGTCACTGTTGGGCAAGCGCGACGAGGCGCTCGCCCGCCTGCGCAAAGCCGTTGACGCCGGTTGGCGGTGGCCGTCAATCCTCGGCTGGAGCCTTCCCGAAGATCCGTATCTCGAGAGCCTGCGCGACGACGCCCGGTTCCGCGCCATCGTGGCCGAGGTCGATGCCGACATCGCCCGCATGCGCGAGCGCGCCGCGCACGCCGAGGCCAGCGGGGACTGGCAGCCGCTGCTCGCGCTCGCTGCGCATGGCGAGGGACGCGTCGCGCGAGCCCATAGCGATTGAGGTTGCGTCCCAACGATTTCGTCACCGCGTACCCGGAATGCTCGCCCCGTGTGAAATCTGTCTCGCCGTGAGGCCCGACGCCGACGCAATCGCGGTGCTGTCACGCGACTGCATCGAGCAGGGTCTGCAGTGGTCCTGGACGGTGCAGCGAGTGCGGCGCTGCATCGACGACCGCGACACCAACGTCGCCGTGATTCGCGACCGAGGCGTGATCGCCGGTTTTGCGATCATGAAGTACGGCGACGCCGAGGCGCAGCTTTTCCTGCTGGCGGTCAGGCCATCGCATCGGCGGCGCGGCATCGGCACGGCGTTACTGTCCTGGCTCGAGGTCACCGCCAGGACAGCGGGAATCAAGGTTATCCGTCTCCAGGTACGTTCGACGAACGATGGCGCCATCGCCTTCTATCGCAGCGTCGGATTTCGCGCCACCGCGGTGCACGCTGCGTATTACCAGGGCACCGAGGACGCCTTGCTGATGAGCTGGGACCTTACGGTGGCTCGCTGACCAGCGGCTGCGCAGGTGCGTCGGCGATGGCGCGCTGGAGGTCGAGCATCGGCTGCTGGGGGATCTTGATCGCGCCCGCTGCGGGGCGGTCAAGGTCAGCGACCAGCGTCGCTGCCAGCGCCAGCAGTACGAACAGCAAACTCGTCGCCGTGCGATGGCGGCCCTTCTCGTAACCGATCATGACGGCGGCGATCAGCGCATAGAGCATCAGGATCTCGAGGATCCGCGTCGGGATGTGAGCTTCTCGCGTGGCCTTACGTTCAGCCGCCAGGTCGATGGACTCGTTGGTCGTGGTCACGAGCAAGGCGGCGAGCGGGGTGGTGCGGAACGGCGCGACTGCTTCGCTGATCGCATCCCAGAGCTGTCGCTGCTTCTCTTCGGTCCTCCGGAAGACGGCGTCCTCCTGTCCGGGCGTGCTGGCCGTTCCAAATTCGACTCGGATGTCGACGTACTCACGAAGCACTGCCCGCAACCTCGTTCGATCGGGCTCGTCCAACAGTCCGGTCCGCAGCCAGGTGGTGCCGAGCGCGTTGGCTTCGTTGATGACAATCTGGCGCCGGGCGTCGTATCGCTGCAGACTCAGCGAGAAGCTGAACGCGATCAACAGGGCGAGGAGGCCCAGTACCGAAGTCAACGCAAATCCATCGCTACCCTCGGCGTCGCCAGGTGGCGAGGATTTCTTGCGACGCTTGCGGAGCAGATGTCCGGCTTCCCTCGCCCCGATCAAGGCGGTGAAGATCAGCACCGCCAGGAGCCAGAGCGGTATAGAGGAGTAACTCAAGCAGCCTCCGGGTTGTTGCCCATGACCCGGGCGTCAGCCGCCCCAGGCTTTGAGATTCAGGAACTCGCGGCGCGTTCGCGGTCCGTAGGTGGCGAAGCTCGGATCCGGATCCTCGCGGTACTCCGCTCGTGCGACTGACACGCGATCCTTCGCAAGATGTTTCCGGAGCACGTCGTCCGGAACCGGGTAGATGGGGAGCGCGTTCAGCCCGAACACCTTGGCACGCAGCTCGCGCGTGATCTCGGGATACCCGTGCTTGTCGCGCAATGCCGGCGCGATCTGGAAGGTGCGGAAGGCCTGGATCTGGTCCTGCGGCGAGCCGTACCAGATCGAATCCGTGCCCCAGAGCACGTTGTCCGGCCCGCAGTAGCGGAACAGCTTGCCGAGCGCATGCGCCGCCGAATCCGGATCGCGCATCAGGAAACGCCAGGTCGATCCGAGCTCGGCGTACACGTTGCCACCGGGCTTGATCCCGTTCGCCGCGAGACTGGTGCAGAGCCCGTCGATCCCGTCGCTGCGCGCGGGATCGTACGGCCCTTCGGGATGCTCGGTGACGAACCCCGAGTGGTAGATCAGGAAGTTGACGTCGGGAAACCGCTTCGCGACCCGCCCGATGTCCGCGCAGGTCGAGTGCTCATAAGACTTGCGCCCGAAGGCCAGGCCCTTGTGGATAGCGATGTTCCTGACGCCGAGCTTGCGAGCCTTCTCGATCATCGCGAGACCGGCATCGTCGTCCATCCAGAAGCCCGTGCCGTCCGGCCCCCATTGCGTATAGGTCTTCCAGGCGCTGATGGTGTATCGCGCCGCGAGCTCGTCCATGCCCTCGAGATCGCCTGCCTGGTTGGGATTGACGCGCCCGTGCACGTAGAGCCGATGCGTGCCTTCGAGCCGCTCGACGATGCGGGCCGTGGCCGCCGCTTCCTCGATGGTCAGCGGCTCGCCTGCGCGGGTGGACGGAACGAAGGAGAGCACCATCAGGTCGGTATCTGAGTCAAGGAAGACGTCCTTGACGAACTGATCGGGGCCGACGCAGCGCAGGTAATCGAACTGGCCCGGTCCCTGGTGCGGCTCGCAGCGGGGGTCCGCTGTAAAACTCTGCAGCGGGCGCGCGCCTTCGGGCAGTTGTCGCGTCCAGGCGCCGCTCGGGTTCACGAAATGGCCCTGGATGTCGAAGATGAACTCGCTGCCGTCCACGCTCGCCTGTGCGACTTCGAGATCGAGCGCAGCCTCGTCGGGCAGGTCGTACCAGCCGCCGCTGCGGCCAGCACGCGCATAAGCCGCGTTCATAGCGATCAAGTTGCTCGCGACGCCGCAGGCGGAGACCAGGAAGCCGCGGCGGCCCAGTCCGAGGCACCTGGCGTTAACGGTCGCCGCCTCGTGCGCGAGGCGGTTGGCCTGGTGATGCACCGGCGCGAGCGGCACCGGCGCGAACTCCCCGTTGGTGGTCGCATCGAGCTTGACCGGCAGGCGCCGGCCATGCGGGTCGTGTCGTTCGCTCATGGCAGTTTCCTCCACGCGTGACCCCGATGGTGGCAGAATCCGGGCAACGACGAACAGGGGGGCGCAGCGCAAACCTGGCCCGGGTTTCCACGCCGGAACGGCAAGCGCCGTGCATATCCCATGAGCCGCGATCTGCTCGTTCGCCACTTCCGGCAGATCGCCGTGTGGCCCTTGCAGCTGATGCCTGTCAGCGCGGGGCCGGTTCAGCGCCACTGGGAACTGCTGGATGCCGCGCCCGACTGCGAGTGGGCCGAGGTCGTCGACGAATTCTGCGAGGATCCGCGGGCGTTCCAGGAGCGTCACTACCGCGAGTTCGTCACCTTCCTGCCGTACGCGCAGCGCTTCCTGTACGGGTCCAGCGCAGGGCAGGAGAGCTCGCGGCGCAGGGGTGAAGGGAGCATCCGCACCTACCGGCGACGCGGGATTCATGCGGCGCGGATCACGTTCGAACGGGGCGGACCGGCCTCGACATTCCGTGTCGCGCACGTGGACCTGAATTTCTTCCTCGATGCGGACGTCGCGCTGCTTGCGTTCGAGATGCATGCCGACGACCTGCCCCTGGACGTCGCGCAGAACACGATGTTCCGCTTCGGGCGCGCATACCCCGGGTTCTGGGAGAAGAACGGCGACGGTGGCAACTGCCCGTACAGCGTGGAATGGTTGGACGCCGACGGGCGCGTCCTGTCGGCGTCGGACTATTCGGACCGTGGCAAGTACCTGGAGTTTGTCGGGCGTCACCGCGCGCCGTGCACGGCTGCGCACTGGGACTTCCTGCTCCGGCCATTCGTGCTCGAGCACGCGGGGCAGGCCGGAGCACTGCGTTACCGCCAGCTCGAGTACTACCGCATGCCGTTCATGGCGTATTTCGCCTTCGACGATCCGAGGCAGCTCACGCGCGCCGACTGGGTCCGGCTCGGGCTCGTGACCCGTCCCGGCGGCCCCGACGAGCTGCCGTACTCACCGGTCATGCTCGAGGACTTCGAGGCCAAGTATTGCGACGACCGGTTCTGGGGTCGCAGCGGCGAACGGTCGCTGCGCGAAGTGAGGCTCGTGGTGACCGGACTCACGCTCTCGATGGTGGGTGCGCACGGCGACCAGTTCTACGCCGACGTCGAGCACGGCCTCCTGGCGCAGTTCCGCCACCAGTATTTCCTGCTGTTCCTGGTCGCACACTTCCACAAGGCTTCACTGCTGTCGATTTCCGACGAACTCGCTGTCGCGATGAACCGGCTCGTCGTCGGCAACACCGAGTCGGTCAAGGCTTTCAAGCGGACCATCCGTCAGATGATGGAGGCCTTTCTGCGCTTCACGCACCGCTACTGGTTCTGCCAGATTTCGAACCAGGAACTGGCGCAGAGCGTGTTTGACAAGCTGCAGCGGCATCTCGGGAATCAGGCCCTCTACGACGAGGTACGCGACGAGGTGATGGACATGAACAACTACCTCGACTCGGACAGCACGCGACGGCAGACGAACACGGTGCTGCGTCTCACGGTGGTTACCATCCTCGGGCTCATCGGCACGGTTGCAACCGGTTTCCTCGGCATGAACCTGATCGCCGCGGCCGACCAACCGCTTGTCCTGCGCATCGCCGCGTTCGTCGCGATCCTGGTCGCGACGTTCGTGATCACGGTTTTCTCGATCTCGAGGGCGCGCCGGCTCGCCGACTTCCTCGAGGCGCTGTCGGACGAGCGGGTGACGTGGCGCAGCAAGACGCGAACGCTGTGGCGCGTGTTCCGCCGGTGACGGTGTCGCCGGTCTTTGAGTGGCCGACCGGCGCGAGTACACTCCGCGGCCCGATGGATATCTTCAAGACATTCGCGCTCGAGTGCGCGCATCGTCTGCCCAACGTGCCCGCTGGCCACAAGTGCGCGCGCATGCACGGGCATTCGTTCCGGGTGGAAGTGCATGTCAGCGGGCCGGTGGATGCCAATTCCGGGTGGGTGATGGACTTCGCCGACGTCCGCGACGCCTTCGAGCCGCTGTTCAAGCGGCTCGATCACCGCTGCCTGAACGATGTGCCGGGACTCGAGAACCCCACGAGCGAGAACCTCGCGCGCTGGATATGGCGGGAGCTCGCGCAGCAGCTGCCACAGCTATCGCGCGTCGTGATCCATGAGACGTGCACCAGCGGCTGCTCATACGCGGGGCAGGAAGAGCCGTAGGAAAAGTCAGATAGGGCGGTCATCGAGAGTCACCGCCCTGTTCGAGGCATCGCAGACGTGGAGGAGCGTAGACTCAAAGGATCGGGCAGCGCTCACGGGAGAGTTCCATGGCAGCGAAGATCCGAAAGGTGAACTACGTGTATATCAAGGCACCGAACCGGGCCGGACATGCGACACGCGTGTTGACGGCGCTGCGTGACGCGAAGGTGAACCTGCTCGCGTTTTCCGGATTCCCCGAGCGACGCGGCACGGCGCAGATCGACCTGGTGACCGACGATCTCTCTGGCCTGAAGGGAGTCGCGAGACGGGAGGGCTGGAAACTCAGTAGCACCCGGCGCGCATTCCTCGTGCAGGGCACGGACGAGGTGGGGGCAGCGCTCGCAGCACTCGCAAAGGTCGCTGCAAAGAAGATCAACGTGATCGCAGCCGACGCCGTTTCGGCTGGCATGGGCCGCTTCGGGATGATCTTCTGGGTCTCGCCCCGTCATTACGCCCGGGCGGCAAAGGCGCTCGGTGCGCGCTGAGGGGCGCCATGGACAGTTGTGGGGAAAGCGCAGAACATCATCGGCGATGCGAGACTGATACCAACTCAACATAAAAGGGGGGATCGCATGGAAAATCTCAATCCTAAGGAAGCCGTGTCGGCACCCGAAGCGCCCGCCGGCGCTCCGAGCGCGGAAGAACGACAGTGGGCGATGTTCGCCCATCTGTCCGCGCTGCTGGGCGGCCTCCTGACGTCGGGGTGGGGCGGCAACATCGGCTTCTTCATCGGGCCGCTCGTGATCTGGCTGATGAAGAAAGACACCATGCCCTTCGTCAACGACCAGGCGAAGGAGGCGCTCAACTTCGCCATCACCGTCTCCATCGCTTTCGTGGCACTGATGATCCTGACCGTTATGACCCTGGGATTGGGCGCGCTGCTCACGGTTCCGCTGATGTTGGTCATCGGCGTCACCGCGCTGGTGTTCGTCATTATCGCGGCGATGAAGGCAAACGAAGGGGTCGCCTATCGCTACCCGTTCGCGCTGCGGCTCGTCAAATAGCGCCGGCGTCCGCAGCCGGCTAATCCCGTGCTGTATACGGTTCGAGCGCGCCGTAGCCGCGCCGGTCGATGCGATCCATCCGCGAATCAAGCGGAGGATGCGTCTTTTGCAGCTGCGCGAGACTCGCCGACTCCGTGCCGAGCGCGATCATCTTCTGCAGGACCGCGTACAACGCCAGCGGATTCATTCCGGAACGGGCGAGGTAGATTTCCGCTGCTTCGTCGGAGCGGTATTCGGCCTCGCGATCGAGCGCGGTCACCATGACGCTGGCGCCGTATTGCTCCGCGTAGCGCCGGGCGTGATCGCCGGCGACGCTGCCAGTGGTGGCATCGACGTCCTTGAGCGCCAGTTCCTTGCCGTAGCTCGCCAGCTCCTGCTTGCGTATCACGTTGTAGTGATCGCTCTGCACGCAGTGGGTGATCTCGTGACCGAGCACTGCCGCGACCTCGCTGTCTGAGGACAGGAGGTCATAGAGCCCACGCGCGAGGAGCACGAAGCCACCCGGCGCTGCGTACGCGTTTACCTCCGGCGTATCGATGATGCCGAAGGTCCACGGCAGGTCAGGCCGGCTGGTCTGCGAGGCGACCCAGCGACCGATCCGGTTGACGCGTCGCTGCGCCTCGGCATCGTTCCACAGCGGACGGGCCCCCAGGACCCGGCCCGCGATCTCCGGGCCGAGCGCGAGCTCCTCGGCCGCGACTTCCGCGTCGGATTTCGGGATCACCTTGGCGGCGGTGTCCGCGGCGGTGGTTGCCGTGGTGCCGGTCCTGTCGCCCAGCATCGAGCCGAGCTCGCGGCCGAGCGAACCGAGGATCGCGCCTGCGGACTTGGCGGGCTTAGGTTTGGCTGCCGCAGCCTCCGTTGGCTCGGCGGCGCTTGCGCCCTTGGCCTCGGCCGCGTACGCGACGCTGGTCGCCTGCAAGCCATGCTCCGCGGCATAGGCCGCGCCGGCTGCGGCATCGACCCGGTTGCCGATCATCGCGTTGAGCTGGGTTTGGTCGAGTGCGGCCGCCTTGAGCTCGTTTTCGTCGATGCCGCGGACTCCGGCGGTCTCGGTGACTCGAGCTTCGCCAGACTTGCCCTCGAACAGCGCGCGCACGTTGGCGTCGCCACCCTCGACGGCGGCGTAGGAAGCCCGCACGTCGTTGACGCGTACGAAGCCGGTCGTGCCGGCGGCGACCTGAACCTGGTACCAGAGGCCCTGCTGCGCGGAAATGGTGACCGACGCGCCGCGCGTCAGGGTCGTGACTTTGGGGGCGTCCAGCCTGGGCTCCGCATATACCTCGACGGTCGGCTTCTGAACCACGGCTGAGACCTGGGCAACCGACGCCTCCCATGCCAGCAGCATAATTGCGATCAAGATCAACGGGACGCGCATCACGAACCTCCGGAACCGCCGCCGGTCGGGGCGGAGTACGCTTCGCGCCGCGCTAGCGGCCACTCGGTGGACGAAGCCAGCAACCGGCCCACCAGGTCACGCAGCCGCACCCGCTCGCCCCGATCGCAGTCCTCGTTGTCGTCGTCGATCTCGGTGCAGGCGAAGGCCACCCGCACACTCCCGTCGTCCGGCAAGCGCGCGTCCTGCTCCGCCAGTTGTCGTTCGAGTCTCGCGAGATCCGAGCGCGCTTTCGTGCGCGCGGCGTCCTCGCTCTCCCCATGCCACACCAGGATCATTAAATCACTCAGCGCCTCGTGGAGCCAGCTCTTGCGCTCCACCACGCCTTCAAGCATCACGGCATCGCTGCCCGCGTACAGGAAGCGCCGTAGTCGCCGCTGGTATTCGCGCCGGCGGCGCGCCGCTGCCTTCGGGTCGAGCTGCGTGTCCGGCACGAAACGCAGTCGCGCGATCGCGAGCCATCGGTCGGTGGCGGGATTGTAATCGGGCAGGAAGTCGCCATTGCCCACGGCGCGCCCGCGTTGCACTCCTGCATACACGCGGCACAAGCCGAAGATCAGGCTGACGAACGCGACGCTGGCAAACACGTCGAAGAAGAAGCCGAAGAACGTGAGACCGATGAATGCCGCGCTCAGCAGGACGAGGTTGGTGGCGACGAAAACCGAGTCGATGTCGGTCGCCGGCTCACCGCGATAAAAGGCAAAAGTGGTCATGAGGACCAGGAACGTGGCAAGCACGTACTTGAGCCAGGCCGGCGGCGAGCGGATCCCGCTCCCGGCAATCAGCGCCTCGGTGGCCTCCGCCATGACCTCGACACCCGGCATCACGGGATCGACCGGTGTGGGCTTGGCGTCGTTGAGGCCAGAGGCGGTATAGCCGACCAGCGCCACCCGGTCCCGCAGGGCCGGTCGTGCGGTCGTTGCGTCACGGCAGACAGGTCGCGGCCCGTCCAGCAGGTCCGCTGCGCTGATCCGCGGCAGGCGGGTTTCCTGGCGCCAGTTGGGGCGGACCGTGGAGGCGAGCGTATCGGGTGGCACGGACGTCGCCGTCATTGCGAGACGCAGCGGCAGCGACGGCAGGGCCCAGTCGCCCACGGTTTCACGCAGCAGGATGTCGCGCAACACGCCGTCTTCGTTCCGGGTCACGTTAGCGACCGCGCTGAAGCGTGCCATTGCGCCGCCGTACGGCAAGAGGAGTGCAACTTTCGGGTCGTTGGTCGGCGCCTGTGTCAGCGCAAACGCCGCCGGCGCCTGCGAAGCGCGCAAGGCCGAGCCTTCGTCATAGTCCGGGTGCAGCCGCGTCGAGGTGAACACGAAGCGGCCGGCGCCGCCGGCCGCCATGGCTTCGAGCGTCTGATCGCCGCCGGGATCGTCCTTTGACGGGTCCGCGAACAGGACGTCGTAGCCGACCGCGCGCACGCCCGCGCGGTCGAGGCTGTCGATCAGATCCGCATGCCGCTGGCGCGGCCACGGCCAGCCACCTTCGCCGCGCGCGCGAAAATGCTCGATTGAGCATTCGTCGATTTCCACCACCACGACACGTCCGGAGGGCTTCGGCTCGAACGGTCGCCACTGGATCACGCGGTCGAAGATCGCATCCTCGGCCGCGTCGAGCGTTCGTGAGTGGCTCAAGTCCCAGCCAAGCCAGGCGATCGCCCCAAGCGCGAGAAGCGGATAGAACGCAAACTTCAAGCGGTGCGCAAGCTTCGAGAACGGTCGACGGTAGCCGCGCTCGACCCGGCCCCAGGCCTGGATGAACCCGTGCCCCAGTGCCGCGAGGCTGGCATCGATCCACGAAAGCATGCGGTCGATCAGCCGGCCGCGCATCGGCGTCAGGCGAGATCTTTCATCCGGAACCAGAGCATGGCCAGGACCAGGAGGGGCGTGCGAAGCCGCTCTCCGCCGGGGAAGTTGCGATGCTCGAGCCGGGTGAAGAGATCGAAGCGCTCCGCCTGGCCCGCGATCGCCTCGGCGATCAGTTTTCCGGCCATGCCGGTGAGCGCGATTCCGTGGCCGGAAAAGCCCTGCAGGTAATAGATATTCGGCGCTAGTCGGCCGAAATCCGGCGCGCGGCTCATCGTGATGTCGACGAATCCGCCCCATGCATATTCGATCTTCGTGTCGGCGAGCTGGGGGAAGACGCGGATCATCCGTTGCTGCGTCGCGGCACCCGTGTTGCGCGGGTCGAGCCCCGAGTAGCTGACACGGCCGCCGAACAGCAACCGGTGATCGGCCGACGGCCGGAAATAGTCGAGCACCCAGTTGACGTCGGAGACCGCGATCGGCTCGCGCAGCAGCGCGCGCATCCGCGCTTCACCGAGCGACTCGGTGGCTACGATGTAGGTGCCGACCGGCATGATCCGCGAGCGCAGCTCGGGAACGAGATCGTCGATCCAGGCATTGCAGCAGATCGCGACGTGGCGAGCGCGGACGCGCCCGGTGGCAGTTGCGACGCTGGCGGGATCGGCGCGATCGATGCGCGTCACCTGGCTGTTCTCGAAGATACGGACACCTGCGGCTTCCGCCGCGGTGGCGAGACCAAGCGTGTAGTTGAGCGGGTGCAGGTGGCCGCTGCGTGGGTCATACAGCCCGCCGAGGTAACGGTCGGACGCGATCCACTCCCGAACCTCGTCGCGCTCGAGCCAGCGCGTGCCGGAATAGGCGTACGTGCCGGTCATCTCCTGTTGCCAGGCCTTGAGCTCGGTTACGTGGCGCGGTTTGACCGCGACGTGCATCTGACCCCAGTGCAGGTCGCAATCAATCGAATGACGCCGGATGCGATCCTTGAGCAGCTCGACCGCTTCGACCGAAACGTCCCACATCCGCCGTGCCGCATCGAGCCCGACCTGTTCGGCGAGTGTGTCCTGGCTGGACGCGAATCCGGCGATCGCCTGACCGCCGCTTCGGCCCGAGGCACCCCAGGCGATACGGCGACCTTCGAGCAACGCCACGCGGTAACCACGCTCGGCCAGATGCAGCGCCGTCGAGCAGCCGGATAGTCCGCCCCCCACCACGCAGACGTCGACCGTGAGCTCGCCTTCGAGCTGCGGACGTCGCGGCGCCGGGCTGGCGGTTGCCGCGTAGTAGGAGTCGATGTGACCTTCGGTGCTCATGCGTGCCCGCTCAACTCGTCGTCAGGTACCAGGCGTAGTCGAGCGGCGGTATGTGCGAGTTGAACTCCTGCATCTCGCCGCGTCTCGTGGCCGCATACAGATCCGTGAACGCATCTCCCAGATAGCGGCGCACGAAGTCGCTGCGCTCGAACGCGGCGAGGGCTTCCGGCCAGGTGAGCGGAATGGTTGCGCGCCCGTCGCGGTACGCGTTGCCCGCGAGCGGGGCACCGGGATCGAGCCTCTGCGTGAGCCCGTGATGCAGGCCCGCCAGCACTACGCTTGCGAGCAGGTACGGATTGGCATCCGCTCCCGCGACCCGGTGCTCGACGCGACGGCTCGCCGGGGGGCCGTGCGGGATACGAAACGCGACGCCGCGGTTGTTGATGGCCCAGCTCGGAGTGAGCGGCACGTAGGCTTCCGGGCGAAAGCGCCGATAGGAATTCGCGGTGGGCGCGCATACCGCCATCGTCGCATCGATGGTCGCGGCGAGACCGCCGATCGCGTGACGGAGCATCTCGCTTCCCGCGGCGTCTTCCGCGGCAAACACGTTGCGGCCAGACGAGTCCACCAGGCTCACGTGCAGGTGCGCGCCGCTGCCCGCATGCTCGCGGTAGGGCTTGGACATGAAGGTCGCTTCCATGCCGTGCTGCAGGGCAACGCCCCGCACCAGCCGCTTGAGCCGGATCGCGTGGTCGCAGGCAGTAAGTGCGTCGGGGACATGACGCAGGTTGACTTCGAACTGTCCGGGTCCGTACTCGGCGAGCACGGTGCCCGCGGGCAGCGCCTGCGCGCGCGCTGCGGCATCGATGCCGGCGAGCAGTGTCGAGTACTGGTTCAGGTCCGCCATCGAGTTGATCTGCGTGCGGAACTCGCGCCGGCCGGACAACGGCTGGCGCGGCGGCTGCGCGCAGCCTTCCGCCGTGCGCTCGCGGTCGACCAGGTAGAACTCGAGCTCGACCGCCATGACCGGCGTGAGGCCGAGATCGGCGAAGTGCCGCAGCACGCCGGCCAGCACGTGTCGAGGATCGCCGTGAAACGGCCGGCGATCGTGCTCGTACATGCTGACCTGCATCTGCGCGACTTCCGGTCCGAGCCACGGGACCGGCGCGAGCGAGCCTGCTACGGGCAAGCAGATCCGGTCTGCGTCGCCGTCGTCGAAGCCGAGACCCGTCGACTGCACCGTGCCGCCGAGCACGTCCAGCGCGAACATCGATGCCGGCAACAGCAGCCCATCGCGCACGATCGTTTCCAGCTCTTCGATCGTCACGCGCTTGCCGCGGGGAATGCCCATCTGGTCGGGCAGCAGCAGGTCGACATAGCGCACCTGCGGGTGTTCCGACACCCACGCGCGTACCCGCTCGTCATCTGCTGGCTGCGGCATCTGGACCCAAGGACGTTTAGGATTTGGCGACAAGATCGCCGCTTATGCGGCGGCAGCATAGCCCGCTCCTGACGGGACCGGCAAGCTCATGCCCCGTCTCGGTTGTCAAGGCATTTGGCTGATTATCCAGGACTTTTAGGCTTGCTCGCGGCCCCCCGGCGACTCGCCCCCTTGGCGTGTGCTTTAATCCCTCGGCCCCGCGGCGTTCGTTCTCGGGGCCTGTCTAGGATTCTTAACGTGCGTCGCACCAAACCGCTGATCGGCATTCCCGCGGATCGCCGGCTGATGGGCCTGCATCCCTTCCATTGCGTCGGCGAGAAGTACATCGAAGCGGTGGCCCGCGCGGCGGATGCGATCCCGGTACTGATTCCCTCGCTGGACCCACTGGTCGCGATCGAGGAGCTTCTTGAGCGGGTCGACGGAGTGCTCCTGACCGGCAGTGCCTCAAACGTCGAGCCGCATCGTTATGCCGGACCGGCGAGCGACTCCGGCACGCTGCACGATTCACATCGCGATGCCCTGACGCTGCCGCTCATCCCGCTGGCCGTGGCAAGCGGCGTGCCGGTGCTCGGCGTCTGCCGCGGCTTCCAGGAAATGAACGTCGCCTTCGGCGGCACGCTCTGGCAGAAAGTCCACGAGGTACCCGGGCTCACCGATCATCGAGAGAACAAGGAGGATCCCCTGGAGGTGCAGTACGGACCAGCCCACGAGGTCGAGCTCGTCCCGGGCGGCGTGTTGCACCGGTTGGCCGGAGCGGATCGCGTCAAGGTGAACTCGGTGCACGGGCAGGGCGTGCAGAAGCTCGGCGGCGCGCTCGAGGTCGAGGCGCGAGCCCCGGACGGTCTGGTGGAGGCCTTTCGCGTGCGCGACGCCCGCGATTTCGCCGTCGCCGTGCAATGGCATCCGGAGTGGCAGGTCATGAGCAATCCGTTCTCGCACGCGCTGTTCGCGGCATTCGGTGACGCGGCGCGCGAGCGGGCCCAGGGAAAACGATCATGAGTAATACGCCGATCCAGCAGTTCTTGAAGGAGCACGGTATCTCGGAAGTCGAGGCCGTCGTGCCGGACATGGCGGGCATCGCGCGCGGCAAGGTCATGCCGGCGCCCAAGTTTGCCGAGGACGAGGGCATGCGGATGCCGGAGAGCATCTTCCTGCAGACGGTCACTGGCGAATACCCGGACGACGACCGGGCGATCAACCCATCGGAGATCGACATCGTGCTCAAGGCCGATCCGAAGACGCTTCGGGTCGTGCCTTGGGCTGCGGAGCCGACCGCGCAGGTCATCCACGACAGCTTCTACGGTGACGGCCGGCCGGTGACGATGGCGCCGCGCTACGTGCTTCGGCACATTCTCGACCTGTACGCACAGCAGGGCTGGCGTCCCATCGTCGCGCCCGAGCTCGAGTTCTTCCTCGTCGAACCCAACGTCGACGCGGACTATCCCTTGAAGCCGCCGGTGGGCCGCTCCGGCCGTCCCGAGGTCGGCCGGCAGTCCTACAGCATCGCTGCGGTCAACGAGTTCGATCCGCTCTTCGACGACATCTACGCGTTCTGCGAGGCGCAAGAGATCGAGATCGACACGCTGATTCACGAGGACGGCGCGGCGCAGATGGAGATCAACCTGATCCACGGCGATGCGATGTCCCTTGCCGACCAGGTGTTCCTGTTCAAGCGCACGGCGCGCGAGGCGGCTTTCCGGCACAAGATGTACGCGACATTCATGTCGAAGCCCATGGCGCGCGAGCCGGGCAGCGCCATGCATATTCACCAGAGCATCGTGGACGCGAAGTCCGGGGCGAACGTCTTCAGCGACAAGGAGGGGAACCCGACCCCGCTGTTCTTCGCCCACATCGCCGGGCTGCAGAAATACCTCCCATCGGCCATGTCGCTCTTTGCGCCCAACGTGAACTCCTTCCGCCGCATCACGCGGCACAACATGGCGCCGATCAACACCCATTGGGGCTACGACAATCGCACGGCCGGTCTGCGTGTGCCGATGTCGAACGCGGAGAACCGGCGCGTCGAGAACCGGCTCGGCGGGGCGGATGCCAATCCGTACCTGGCGATCGCTGCGTCGCTCGCCTGCGGCTATCTCGGCATGATCGAGGGTTTGAAACCCTCCGAGCCGATCGCCGGCAGCGCCTACGACCTGCCGTTCGGCCTGCCGCGCAACATCGAGGAAGCGGTACGGCTCCTGCGTGAGTGCCGGCCGCTGATCGAGATCCTGGGCGAGCGCTTCGTGCTGGCATACACCGCCGTCAAGGAAAGCGAGTACGACACGTTTCTGCGGGTGATCAGCTCATGGGAGCGCGAGCACCTGCTCCTCAACGTCTGACAAGGTCCCGAATGTCCGCGAGCAAGCACAACACCGCAGCATTGCAGGAGCTCGACCGGCGGCATTTCCTGCACCCCTTCACCGACTTCAAGGCGCTCGCCGCCAAGGGCACGCGCGTCATCGTGCGCGCCGAAGGTGTCCATCTCTACGATTCGGACGGCAAGCAGATCCTCGACGCGATGGCAGGGCTCTGGTGCGTCAACGTCGGGTACGGCCGCGTGGAGCTGGCGGACGTGGCGCGCGCCCAGATGGTCGAGCTGCCGTACTACAACAGCTTCTTCCAGACGGCACACCCTCCGGCGATCGAGCTGGCCAGGCAGCTGGTCGACGTGACGCCGCCGCAATTCAACCACGTGTTCTTCACGGGCTCCGGGTCCGAGGCCAACGACACCGTCGTGCGCATGGTGAGACGCTACTGGGACCTGCTGGGCGAACCCGACCGCACGGTGATCATCAGCCGCGAGAACGCCTATCACGGCAGCACCATGGCCGGGGCGAGCCTGGGTGGCATGGCGTTCATGCACGCACAGGGCGGCCTGCCCATACCGGGCATCGTCCATATACGCCAACCATACTGGTACGCTGACGGTGGCGAGCTCTCGCCCGAGGAGTTCGGGCTGGTTGCTGCGCAGGCGCTCGAGCAGAAGATCGCGGAGCTTGGCCCGGGGAAGGTCGCCGCATTCATCGGCGAGCCCATTCAGGGGGCCGGCGGCGTCATCATTCCGCCGGAGACATACTGGCCGGAGATCCAGCGCATCTGCGACCGGCACGGGATCCTGCTGGTGGCGGACGAGGTCATCTGCGGCTTCGGCCGCACAGGCCACTGGTTTGGCTCGGACCGCTTCGGAATCCGCGCCGACCTCATGGCGATCGCGAAGGGGATGTCGTCGGGTTATCTGCCGATCGGGGGCGTCATGGTCGCCGACCGCGTCGCGGAGGTGCTGATTTCGCGTGGCGGCGAATTTGCCCATGGCTACACCTATTCCGGACACCCGGTCGCGTGCGCCGTGGCGAGCGCCAACCTGCGCATCATCGAGCGGGAGAACCTGGTCGCCAGGGTGCGCGACGAGCTCGCCCCCTGTCTTGCGGCCAAGTGGCGCCAGCTTGCCGAGCATCCGCTGGTGGGTGAGGCGCGCTGCACCGGACTCATCGGCGCCCTCGAGCTGGTGCGGGACAAGGCCAGCCGCCGCTTTTTCGACAAGCGCGGCGAAGTCGGGACGATCTGCCGCGACTTCTGTTTCGACAACGGTCTCATCATGCGCGCGGTGCGCGACACGATGATCGTCTCGCCGCCTCTCGTCATCAGCCCGGCGCAGCTCGATGAGCTGGCCGAGAAGGCCTGGCGCTGCCTCGATCTGACGCTGGCGCGCTGCCGGGCCGAAGGCCGCCTGTGAGCGAAGCGTGGCGGCCGTGCGGGGTTTGCGTTATAAAAAGGCCGTCTTCGCGAGCGTCGGGCCGCACGGCTTGTACCGTTCCAAACCAACAAACGGGGTAACTTCACGATGAGCATCACCATACGCGTCGGGCTCGTGAGCCTGCTCGCTGCGACCTCGCTGGCCGGCTGTGGCAAGAAAGCCGAGGAAGCCGCCACACCGGAGGCTGCTCAGGCACCGGTCGCGGCGGGCGAGGAGCAGGTCGTCAACGTCTACAACTGGTCGGACTACATCGATCCGGCGATGCTGGAGAAATTTACTGCCGAGACGGGCATCAAGGTCAACTACGACGTGTTCGATTCGAACGAGGTGCTCGAGACGAAGCTGCTCGCTGGCAATACGGGCTACGACGTCGTCGTGCCGTCCGCTTCCTTCATGGAGCGACAGATCAAGGCGGGCGTGTTCCGCAAGCTCGATCGCAGCAAGCTGCCCAACTGGTCTAACCTGGATACCGAGATCCTGCAGCGCGTCGCGCTGCACGACCCGGGCAACGAGCACTCCGTCAACCACATGTGGGGTACCGACGGCATCGGCTACAACGAAGGCAAGATCAAGGCGATCATGCCGAACGCGCCTCTCGACAGCTGGGACATGATCTTCGAGCCGAAGGTCGTTTCGAAATTCAAGGACTGCGGTGTTTCGGTGCTCGACGCGCCGACCGAGCTGACCGCCGTGATGCTCGCCTACCTCGGCAAGGACCCGAACAGCCAGAACCCGGCCGACCTGAAGGTCGTGGAAGACAAGCTGATGACGATCCGGCCTTATATCCGGATGATCCACAGCTCGCAGTACATCGACGCGCTCGCGAACGGGGAGATCTGTCTCGCGCTCGGTTGGAGCGGCGACGTGCTGCAGGCCCGAGACCGCGCGGATGAGGCGGGCCAGGGTAACGTCATCAAGTACAGCGTGCCCAAGGAAGGCACGATCATCTGGTTCGACATGTACGCGGTACCGGCGGATGCTCCGCATCCGGACAATGCGCATGCCTTCATCAACTTCATGATGAAGCCTGAGGTCGCCGCCGCGAACTCGAACTTCGTCAACTACGCGACCGGCAATGCCGCGTCAGTGGCGCTGGTCAACGAGGACGTGCGCAACGACCCCGGTGTTTATCCGCCGCCGGAGGTCAAGGCCAAGCTGTTCCCGGATCTGTCGGAGACCGACGAGTACACGCGCCTCCTCAACCGGACGTGGACCCGCTTCACGACGGGTAAGTGAGCTGACGCAGGCGCCGTGCACAGGGGCGGTCCGGAAAGAGCCGGCCGCCCCGCTGCCGGGCGGGTTCAACGAGGGGTCCGGCGGTAACCAAGCCAGGCGCGCTGGTCCGTAAAAGACAGAAACAATCGCACGGAGCCTCATGGCCACCTCACCCCGCGACAAGCAGCTCAAGTTCGAGCCCTGGACCGATCCCAACGCCAAGCCCTTCGTCAGGGTGGATCGCATAACAAAGAAGTTCGGCGACTTCGTCGCCGTCGACGACGTCACGCTTGACATCTACCCGAAGGAGATCTTCTGCCTGCTCGGCGGATCGGGCTGCGGCAAGACGACGCTGCTGCGGATGCTGGCGGGCTTCGAGCGGCCGACCAGCGGCAAGGTCTACATCGACGGCGTCGACGTGACCAACATGCCGCCCTATGAGCAGGCCGTGAACATGATGTTCCAGTCCTACGCGCTCTTCCCGCACATGACGGTCGAGCAGAACGTCGCCTTCGGCCTCAAGCAGATGCGAGTGATCAAGCCTGAGATCACGCGACGGGTCGGCGAGATGCTCGATATGGTCAAGCTCGGCCAGTTTACAAAGCGCAAGCCGCACCAGCTCTCGGGGGGGCAGCGGCAGCGCGTCGCGCTCGCCCGCGCGCTGGTCACAAAGCCCAAGCTGCTGCTGCTCGATGAGCCGCTCGCCGCGCTCGACAAGAAGTTGCGCGAGCACACGCAGTTCGAGCTGATCAGCTTGCAGGAAACCCTTGGCGTCACCTTCATCGTGGTCACGCACGACCAGGAGGAGGCGATGACGCTCTCGACGCGGATCGGCGTGATGAATCACGGCGAGATCGTCCAGGTCGGCACACCGAGCGAGATCTACGAGTACCCGAATTCGCGCTTCGTCACGGAGTTCATTGGCTCGGTAAACATGTTCGAGGGCCGCCTGATCGAGGACGAACCGGCATACGTGCGTATCCAGTGCGACGAGTTCGAGGCGCCGATCTTTGTCGATCATGGCGTGAGCTCGGCACCCGGTGCCACCGTCTGGGCCGCGATCCGTCCGGAGAAGGTGCACCTCGGCCGGGACAAGCCGGCCTCCCCGGACAACTGGGCAATGGGTGTAGTGCGCGACATCGCCTACATGGGCGACCTGTCCGTGTACCTGCTGCGGCTCGATTCGGGCAAGGTCGTGCGCGTCACCCAGCCGAACATTTTCCGCCACGCGGAAGACCGGATCACCTGGGACGAGCGTGTCTACCTGAGCTGGCATGCCTCGAGCCCGGTCGTGGTGACCAAGTGAGCGAGGCCGGCCCGGTAGTGTTGATGGGTAACGCGCGTCCGCCCGCGCAACCGCGCAGCGACGTCGCGCGCTGGCTGCAGCGCGTGATTCCGAAGGGGAAATCGCTGGTCACGTCGGTTCCGTACCTGTGGCTGCTGTTGTTCTTCCTGATCCCGTTCGTGATCGTGCTCAAGATCTCGTTCTCGGATACGCAGATCGCCATGCCTCCGTACCAGCCACTGTTCAGCTGGGCGGCCGACCAGGTGCTACAGGTCAAGCTTCACCTGTCGAACTTTGCCTTCCTCGTGCAGGACGACCTGTACTGGATGTCCTATCTGACCTCGCTCAAGGTGGCGGCGATCTCCACGCTGCTCTGTCTGCTGATCGGTTATCCGATGGCGTATGCGATCGCTCGCAGCATGGA
>Ga0157306_10000058_pt1 | contig 18242 bp, 20 predicted proteins | sample NitcycUS163409C2_FD_108391 | JGI IMG/M metagenome (GOLD analysis project Ga0157306, IMG submission 108391) | Soil microbial communities from Arlington Agricultural Research Station in Wisconsin, USA - Nitrogen cycling UWRJ-S163-409C-2 | ecosystem: Environmental > Terrestrial > Soil >...
GCGGACCCCAAGCCGGTGTTGCGGTTGGTCACCAGCTCCTCCTGGGCGATCAGGGACAGCGTTTCTGTGCCGTTGGCGCCCTTGGTGAGGACGTACGGAAGGTCGAAGACCCGCATCGCGTCGAGGGTGCGGAAGATCAGCGCCACGGTGATCGCTGGGACGAGCAGGGGAAGGGTGATCCTGCGGAAGCGCTGCCAGGTGTTCGCTCCGTCCACCTTGGCCGCATCGTGGAGCTCCTCGGGGATTCCCTGCAGCCCGGCGAGTATGAGCAGCGCCATGAACGGCGCCGTCTTCCAGACGTCGGCGAGGATCATCACACCCAGCGCGTAGCCCCGCTCGCCGAGCCAGACGACGTTCCCACCGGGCAGCGAGAGGGTCTCCAACATCGTGTTGACGAAGCCGAGTTCGGGCTCGAAGATCGTCCGCCAGGTGATCGCGGTGACGACGGTGAGGATCGCCCAGGGGACGAGCACGACGGCTCGCAGCAGCGCCCGGCCTCGGAACGCCTGATGCATGACCAGTGCCATGCCGAGGCCGATCACCAGCTCCAGACCGACCGAACACACGGTGAACACCAAGGTCGTGATCATCGCGTCCCAGAACTCCGACGATCCGAGCGCCTCGCTGTAGTTGTCGAGACCGACGAACCTCGAGAGGCCGGGTGTGATCACGCTGTACTCGTTGAGCGACAGCCAGACCGCATAGCCGATCGGATAGGCGGCGACGAGCCCGATGACCGCCAGCGACGGGAAGAGCATCGCGGCGCCGAGGCGGCGCTCCTCTCGGAATACGGAGCGGCGCCCCGGACGGGGCGGACTTGCGGCCTCCTCGGCCACTAGAACCTCGCCAGTGCCTCCTCGATCTGCGAGTTCATCGTCGTTGCGGCCTCATCGGATGAGGTCCTCCCGTTGAGGACTTCGAAGACGTTGTCGTAGATCGCCTGTGAGATCTGCGTGTAGACCGGCGAGACGGGGCGCGCCTCCGCCTGTTCCACCGCTTTCAGCAGTTCTGGCGCGAATGGGAGCGCCTCGCGCACTTTGGGATCTTTGTAGACCTCCGTCACCGTCGCGGGCAAAGTGGCTTCCATAGCTTGCTTCTGCACCTGTGGCGTGACCAGGAATTCGGCAAAGGCAAGCGAGCCCTCCGGATTGTCGCTGAACGCCGAGATCCCCAGGTTGTAGCCACCCACGACACCCGCCCCTTCTTTCCCGGCGAAGCCGGGGAAGGTGGCGATGTCGAACTCGTCGGCGATCGCCGATTCTTTGCCGAGCGCGTAGGCATACGGCCAGTTGCGCATGAAGGTCGCGTTGCCGGCCTCGAAGGCACGCCTGGAGCTCTCCTCTTCATAGGTCGTGACCGCCTTCGGCACCGCGCCGTCCTCGATCCCGTTGCCCATGAACTCGAGCACTTCGCGAGTCTCGGGCGAGTCGACTTCGACCGTTTCTCCATCCTCGGAGAGCACCGATCCGCCGGCGCTGAAAAGCAGCTCGAGGAAGACGACGGTCAGTCCCTCATACCGTTCGCCCTGGTAGACCAGCCCATCCTGTTTCTGGGCGTCTTTGTAGATCTGCTCCCAGGTCGGCGGCGACTGGGACACCTGGTCGGTCCGGTAGTAGACGAAGCCCGCGTTGGTGTTGTAGGGGAGCGCCCACTTCTTGCCTTCGTACTCGACGGTTTCGACGGTCGAGGGGATGAACTCGTCCTCGTGCCGATCCACGACCGGGGTGAGGTCATAGAGCCATCCGGCCGCCGCATACTCGGCCGTCCAGATCACGTCCATGCCGAGCACGTCGCACTCGCTCGATTCCGCCCGCAGGCGCTGCACCTGCTGTTCGCGCTGCAGGTCGGCCGATTCGGGGAGCTCGAGCAGGTCGGCGTTCAAGTTGGGGTTTTCTTTGTTGAACGTTTCGACCGCTGCCGTGAAGGCGCCGCTGGTGTCCTTGCCGATGCACCAGGTGACGTCGCCCGAAGCGCCCTGGGCCTGCGAGGGCTGCAGCGTGCTCGCCTCTGGCGCGGCACCGTTGTCGCCGTCGCCACCGCACCCGACCAGGCCCAAACCGGCCAGGACCGCTACAAGAGAGATCAAATACCTCAGCATGGCTCTCCTCCTGCCGCGAGCTGTCGTTCGCCGCAGTCGGGGGACCCCTCTTCGATCGAAGAGGGACCCTTTTCTTTTCGATCGAATACCCGATCTGGGTGGGGCAAAACCACGCCCTGGCCCCGCCGCGGGCATTCTTGACGAGAAACCGAAAGGATGGGCGCATGGCCCAACCCCGCCGCCCGAAAAAGTCGGCCAACTCCGAGGACTATGGCTGGGCGATCTCCTTCGGCTGCAAATCCACGGGCACGCTGCGCCGCCTCAAGGTCGACACCGACCCGGCTTCCGACACGCGGCCGATCGAAGTTCCCTGCGTCTGCGGCGAGGTCCACCGCGTCATCGTCTCCCCATACCGCCGCCGGCGCTCCGCCGATGAGCCGTTCGACCTCGAGGTCAAGTCGCTCGACGAGTTGCGCTCCTGAAAAACGCCCACTGTGAGGGGGGCAGAGCGCTCGCGCGAGCGCGTGTCGAATGCTCAAACCGGGCTGACAACCTGGCTAGTCTTTTCACGAAGAGAGTCCGCCGAGGAGGAAGGAAGCTGATGAGCGATCGCCCGAGCGGGAGTCGAGAGAGTTCGGCGGACGAGTGCCGACCCTCCAACAAGATTCCGTTACCGATGCGGCGCCGCGAGATGGTGGCGCTGTCGGCAGGGGCGCTGGCGAGCGTCGCCCTTTATGCCTGCGGCGCTGAGGAGGACGAGGCGACCAGGTCCGTCGCGAAAGGAGCCACGACGATGCCCGACTGCGTGTTGACGCCCGGGCAGGAGGAAGGCCCCTTCTACATCGACCTGGCGCAGGTGCGACAGGACGTCGTCGAGAGCCGCCGCGGCGTGCCGCTCGCGCTCGTGCTGACCGTCCTCGACTCGGATACCTGCGAGCCCATCCGCGATGCCGCCGTCGACATCTGGCACTGCGACGCGCTTGGCGTCTACTCGGGCGAGCCATCGGAGGGCAGCGAGGGTGAGACCTACCTGCGTGGGATTCAGCTGACCGACGGGAATGGCCTGGCAGAGTTCGCGACCATCTACCCGGGGCAGTACCCGGGGCGGACGACGCACATCCACGTCAAGGTCCATATCGGCGGGCGACAGAGTGACGGCGCCTACTCTGGCGGTCACGTCTCACACACCGGCCAGCTGTTCACCTCCGATCGGCACGACGCGGAAGTCTTCGCGCTCGCCCCCTACAACCGGAACGCGGCCGAGATTACCCCGCGCAACACGGATGGCGTCTTTCGAGATCAGGGCGGCTCGAGCTCGGTGCTCACCCTCACACGGATCGGCAACAGCCTCGCCCGGGACGGCCTCACGGGAAGAGCGACGCTGGGCGTGGATCCCAGCGCGACACCCGACCGGCCGGCCGAACCCTAACTCCGGCATCTAGCTAGTGCATGAGACATGGGACTACTCGGACGGCCAGTCCGTTCAGGTGGGCCCTCGCACGGTGAGCGCGGGTGTGTCGGGGATGACGTCTTTCGGCTCCCGCGAGAGCTTTGCGAAGCCCCGGAGAACCCGCACGAGGGTCAGCAGGCCCTTCGGCGATCTCAGGTTGATGGCACCGAGGAGCTGGCGCAGGAACGAAAGCTGATCGAAGTAGACCCGCTCGCAGACCAGCTCCTCATTCCTGTCGAAGACGAAGAAGGCGGTCATGCGGACCTTGAAGGAACCGCCCGTCGGCGGTACTGGGCCAAGCGGCCCGCGGTGCGTGCCAAGCAAATAGAACTCGACGACCACAGCGTCGTCGCAATGCCGTAGGGCGATCATCTCGTGCCGCTGATCGGGGAACGCCACCCGGGTTTCGTGGTAGTAGCCGCGCACCGCCGCATCGCCGTCGTGCACCGTCTGCGTCGGGACGATCTCATAGCGCGGATGCGGAAAGGTCGAGAGGACCGCGTCCCAGTCCTGCTCCACCTCGTCACGGAAATGGTCCAGCACGACCTTCTCGCGCCGTGCTCGGACGTCGTCGGTAGGCATCTTGGCTTCCTCCTCCCCCGGTCAGGGCTTTCGGGCTTCGAGCGGTGACCCTCGTTCAAATCCCGGTGCGCTCGCTGGCGAGGTGAGTTAGCTCGACCTGCTGGACTTCTTGCCTCCCTCGCGACCAGCTGCGCGCTTCTGTGACTTACTGCCGCCGCTGCCCTTGCCGCTCTTTTCTCCACCCTTCTTCGAGGATTCGGAGGAGTTCGCGATGGAGGCGGCCCGCTGCTTGCTCATTCCCTTCTTCCGCAGTCCTTCGTACTGCTTGTCGTCCTTCACGCTGGACCCGTGGTCTTTAGCCATTTGCCTTACCCCCAGACTCGCCTTGTCGCCTCCAGCATGGAGACCCGTGTCCACCTGCTACCCGCAGAACGACAGAGAAACCGAGCAGCCGTGCGAATCCCCAGGAAGCGGGCGGTACGCCGCGGTCTGCTTCTTGAGCGTCGCGGTCCCGATGGTCGTATCTACCTCGCATTGACCCAGCGAGGGGTGCCGGGCACTTCGCTCCTGCAGGCAACCCTGACGTTGAAGGCCTTCCCAGCGACGCCGCGAACCAAGTAGTCATGCGAGCGATGGCTTTGATCTGGGCCGTGATCCTGATCGGCGGGATCACCTACTTCTCGGTCATCGGCCTCACCCACCACTGAGGCCATGAGGCGATTCGTCCGCGAGAACTCCCTGTCGCTCTTCTTCCTGGCCATCTTTCTGCTGGCCCTGGCCGGCCAGGCGATCAGCGGGCACAACCTCTACAACGAGGAGGCGCTCGCCCACAACGAGGCGCCAATCGGCTTCTGGCGCTACCTGAGCTCCTCCAGCTTCGGCCAAGCGGTGATGGAGAACTGGCAGTCGGAGTACCTGCAGTTCGCCCTCTTCGCGCTGGCCACGGTCTGGCTGCTGCAGAAGGGCTCGCCGGAGTCGAAGGAGCTCGACAAGGCGGGAACGGAGTCCGACAAGGAGCAGATGGTCGGCCGCCACGCTCGCAAGGGCTCGCCACGCTGGTCGAAGTACGGCGACTGGCGGACGGCGATCTACTCCAACAGCCTGATCATCGCCATGGCCCTGATCTTCTTCGGCTCCTGGTTTGCCCAGTCGGTTACCGGGACGACCGCCTACAACCAGGAACAGCACGACCACGGCGAACCGAGCCTCTCCTGGCTCGGCTACATCGGCAGCTCGGAGTTCTGGGAGTCGACCTTCCAGAACTGGCAGTCGGAGTTCCTCGCGGTCGGCTCTTTCGCGATCCTCGCGGTCTATCTGCGCCAAAGGGGATCTCCGGAGTCAAAGCCGGTCGGGGCATCGATCGACGACGCCACCGGAGAAGAGGGCTAGCGAGCGGGTTCGTCTTTCATCGCTGCCTGGAGGGGCCGCCGGAGCAGCCCCTCCACGATCTACTCGAAGAGATAGATCAGTGCGGCCCCGGGCAGTTGGGTTGATCGTTCGGCCCTTGGCATGGATTGCTGTTCGGATGGAAGTGCCCGGAGTTCCCAGCCGAGTTCGGGCCGCCGAATGCGTAGGCAGGGCCGGCCGCCAGCAGCATGATCGCGGAAACGAGTGCGGCCACCCGACGGATACGTCTCTTCATCGTTCGATCTCCTCTCAGCGCGTTGCACGCGCCTTCAAGGGGCTCCTTGCAGAATTGGAGGCGAACCACCCCGTCCTCGCCAATACCGGTGAAACGGACCACCGCACCGAATGTCAGGCCCTTTCGCTGCAAAGAGCCTGAGCGCCGATGAAGGACAGACAGCTTGGGCCTGTGCGCGGCGAGCTCGTCAGCCTCGCTTGGCGTAGTCGCCGATCTCGCCGAAGTCGACCATCACGCATGCCTCGTCGCCCTGCACTTCGGCGTCGTGGCCCGGCGGGATCGCGACAACGTCGCCGGCAACGACCTCCAGCTCGGAGCCATCGTCCATGAAGACCTTCATCTTGCCGGACAGCACGTAACCGAAATGGGCAGCTTGGCAGGAGTCGGTGCCAGCGATCGGCTTCACGTTCTCCGACCACTTCCACCCGGGCTCGAACGTCCCCTTGCCGACAGCGTGACCGGCGAGCTGCACCATCTTCGCCTGGCCCTTCCCCTCGAACGGGCGAACCTCGTCGGGAGAATCGAAATTCTTGACTTCAGCGGTTGCCATTGGGTCTCCTTCGATCGGTTTGGGAGTCGACCTTGACCGTACACCCGCTACCACGCTGGGGCAACGTCGCCTGTAGCCGCGCACGATCGGCGGCTGGGACCAATGGTCATGCGCGGGCATCTCCTCAGAAGCCGCCCCCCCAGGAGTGATGTTAGAATCATGCATCATGAATCGCCGAACCACCGTCAGCGCTAAATCCGAGGATCTTGCGACCCTGGAGAGCGAGGCTCGTCGGCGAGGGTCGAGTCTCAGCTCAGTCCTGGCCGAAGCAGTCGAGGAGAAGGCGATCGCGATAAAGCGGGCACACAGGCCGAGGCTCGGGCTGGGGCGCTCCACTGACGGTGCTTCTGCGGCGCGGACTGCAACCAAGCCGGTTGCCCGGCCGCCGCGATAGTGGCGCTCGTCCTCGACACGAGCGTCCTGCTTGCGGCTCTCGATGCCTCGGACCCCGACCACGGCCGCTGCGCGGAGCTGATCAGCGGCTCAAGCGAGAATCTGATCGTGCCAGTGCTGGTTCTCTCCGAGCTCGACTACTGGTGCCACGAGCGGTTGACGGCGGCGGTCTGGCAGGCGTTTCTCGAGGACGTGCTGGCCGGCGCCTACGACGTCCAGAGCCCGACCGAGGCAGACCTGAAGCGCTGCCTCGAGCTGCAGCGTGACTATGCCGATCTCGCCGTGGGCGTCGTTGACGCAAGCCTCCTGGCCCTGGTCGAGCGCCTTGAAGAGTCGAAGGTTGCGACGCTGGACCACCGGCACTTTGCGACCCTGCGGCCCGGCCACATCGAGGCGCTGCGGCTGCTGCCGGATTAGCTCTCTCGACCGCAGCTCTTACGGGCGTAAGGGTGTGCCCCCAAGCGGGGCCGGTGGTTCCCCTCACCAGCGCCGGGATGCGACCTCTGACATTGTCCCTTGCCGGGCAGGGAAACCTCTGCAATTCGTAAGGTTCCGCAAAAGTGGCGATTTGCAGGTGTTTAGGGGATGACCCGGATTCGACCGGGGGACATACGCCGACATGCCGCCGAATCTGGGCACCTCGCAACGAGTGCCAAATCTAGGCCGGTTCTGAGTGTCTTCGGATCGCTGGCCCGGGTCGGGCCAAGTCTCGGGGGGACCGCTCCGATCCCTCGCCTTCTCGGTTTAACGGGGTCGATGAAGCAGGGGAAGGTCATCATCGTCGCGCTAGCGCTGCTGGCGCTAGCTGCTCCGGCTGCTGCTGCTGCCAACGCCGCCCGAGGTCGAGTCCTGCTCGATCGCTCCTTCGGGAGCGCTGGCGTGCTGATTAAGCCGGATTTCGGTGAGCAGCGGATCGCGCTGGACGGCTACGGCCGGGTGCTGACCGCGGATGGATCGTCAGACGGGTTCCAGATCGTCCGCTATCTGCCCAGCGGCCGGCCAGATACCCGCTTCGGGTTAAACGGCATCGCCGAGATACCGCTGCGGACAGATTGGGGTGAGGTTGTAACCGCGATTCGCGTGCAGCCCGACGGCAAGATCCTGGTCGCTGGCTCTTACGTCGCGGAGCTCGGCGAAGGCGAGTACCAGGGAACCGCCGTGCTCGCCCGCCTTGAGGCCGATGGCAGCATCGATGAAGGCTTCGGGGGCTTTGGGGGATTCCGGGAACGCCCCGGGCTGATCGCTACGAGGGGCATCGATGCGATGCTGGTTCAACGGGGAAAGATCGTCGCCGCCGGTGGAAACGGCCACGGCTATGTCGCTCGCTTCAACCCCGACGGCAGCCACGACCGCAGCTTCAGCCGCAATGGCTGGGCATCGGTGCCGCCACTGGAATCTGGGCGCATCTACCCAACCAACAGGTTCACTGGAGTCTCGGGCCTGGTCGCCGGGCGCGGCGGCTCACTCTTCGCCACGGGGTGGGCGAAGGAAAAGTTGATGGTGGCGCACCTGCGCGCTAACGGCCGCTTTGTCCGCCAGTTCGGCTCAGGGGGGATCGTGCACACTGACGTCGTCAGCTACCCGCCCTGCCACTGCTTGCACGCGAGCGGCGTGGCGCGGGATCGGCGCGGGCGCCTGCTGATCGTCGGCACGACCAACGCGGCCTCGGGGTGGAGCACCAAGGTCGCTCCCCGCATGGTCGTACTCGCGCGCTACTGGCCCACCGGCAAGCTCGATCACAGCTTCGGGGGTGACGGGGTCGTGTACGCGGGCGTCGCTTCGTCGACCTTCGGCAACGGCGTCGCGATTCAGCGTGACGGTCGCATCGTAGTCGCCGGGTCTGGAGCGAAAGCCCATCGCGGCACCGCAGATGGGCCCGCGCGCTTCATCGTCTTCCGCTTCCTCCCCGACGGACGCAGGGATCAGAGCTTCTTCGGCGACGGGATCTTTGCTGCACGCTTCGGTGCTTTCAGCAGCAGAGCAACCCAGGCCCTGGTCCAGCAAGACGGGCGCGTGGTCGTTGCTGGGTGGGGGATCTTTCAGCCGCCCTACTCGGACCTACGTGGTCTCATCGCCCGCTTTCGCGTCGAGCATTAGCGCCACATCGCCCCGCCACGGAAAAGCGAGCGGGTACAAGCCGGAACCGGCGCTACTCCGCCCGTATTCAAGTGATTGGCACGAGTGTCCAAAATGGAGTGGAAATGAGGCGATGGTTTCAGTTTCCGTCGCCGCGGCGAGATGCCGATTTGCAGCGCCTTCCACGAGGGGTGGACGACCGGATTCGAACCGGCGACCGCCTGGACCACAACCAGGAGCTCTACCAGCTGAGCTACGTCCACCGCGTGGCTTCAATCTAGCGGGCTGGCGGACGGGGTGATCGGGCTAGGTGGCGTGGTGATGGGCGGCGACCAGGGAGGTGAAGGCTCCCAGGCCCGGAGTCGTGCGCTCGACCAGCTCGGGCTCGGCGGCTTCGGCTTCGGCGGGGAGGGCGGCGGCGCCAGCGTCGCCCAGGACGTCGGTCGCCTCTCTCACCATCTCCGGCACTGCCAGCCAGGCCTCGAGCAGGGCGAAGTCGGCCTCGGGATGGAAGAGCACGCCCCAGGCGTTGCCTTTGCGGAAGGCTTGGACCTCGGTTTGCTCTGAGCGCGCGAGGTGCTGGGCACCGTCAGGTAGATCGAAGACGTCACCGTGCCAGTGCAGCACCGTCGTGCTCGGCGCCAGGCCGCCGACGATCGTGTCACCGGGGTCCAGGACCTCGACCGGAGCGAAGCCCAGCTCGGGTTCCTTCCCCCGCCGCACCTCGACTCCCAGCGCTCGCGCCAGGAGCTGTGCTCCCAGGCAGACCCCCAGCAGCGGCATATCGTGGCGCAGCGCCTCGGCCAGCCACTCGCGCTCGGTCCCCAGCTCGGGGTGGCGCTCCAAATCGTCGACGTTCATCGGTCCGCCCATGACGACCGCGCCGGCGACCTCGTCGTGAGCGGGCAGCTGCTGCCCAGCCAGCGGTTTGACCGTGTGCTCGGCAAGCCCGTCGCAGGCATCGAGGATCCGGTGCGGGCCCTCCCAGGGAACGTGCTGGATGACCAGCAGGGTTGGACGGTCGTCCACGGTCACGGCGCCTCAGGCTAACCACGCTACGGTTGGGGCGATGGCGAAGCGACGCGGGATTGCGCTCTTCCCGCCGCCCCAGCGTGCGGTGGCAACAGGCGCCCAGGTCAAGGGGGCGATGGCTGTGGGCGCCCTCGCCGTGGGCGCCGCGGCGATCGGCGGCTTCGCCATCGGTCGACTCAGCGTCGGCCGGCTCGCCGTCGGTCGCGCCGGGATCGGGCGCCTGAAGGTCGACGAGCTCGAGATCGGCCGGCTCGACATCCAGGACGATGCCGGCCACGGGGCGTAGCGAGCATTGACCACACTGGAGTGGGGTCAATGCTCGATGCGCGGGCTCGCGGGCGCGCTGATCTGCACCGGGCTCATCGCGGGCGCGCTGCTCGGCCCCAGCCACGCCGCCACTCTCGGCCCATATCCCGACCTCGGCTCCTGCCCAGTCTTCCCCAATCCGCCCGCCAGCCTCCCGGCCAACGCCCCGTCGCTTCCCAACCAGGCCGCCTGGAGCCAGGACGTCTCCAAGGCGCCGGTCGCCCGCGGCTCCGCCGCGACCATCGCCTACGTCAACGCCAACGGCGGCGACCTCCTCCACCCCGACTTCGGCTCGCCGCGCGCCTACGGCTTCCCCTACGCCGTCGTCGGCGCCGGCCAGCGCAGGCTGCCGATCCGCTACACCGCCTATGGCGAGGAGAGCGACCCGGGGCCTTTCCCCGTCCCCAGCGGCGCTCCGGTCGAGGGCGGCAACCGCAGCGACGGCGATCGCCACGTGCTCGTCGTCGACCGCTCGAGCTGCACGCTCTACGAGCTCTACCGCGCCTTCTTCAAGGGCGACGGGGGGGCGCGCTGGAACGCCGACTCGGGCGCTCGCTGGGACCTGCGCTCCACCGACCTGCGTCCCGACTCCTGGACCTCGGCCGACGCCGCCGGGCTGCCGATCTTCCCCGGCCTCGTCCGCTACGACGAGGTCGCCGCCGGCCACCTCGACCACGCGATCCGGGTCACCTTCGAGAGCACCCGCGACGCCTGGGTCCATCCCGCCTCGCACTGCGCCGGCGACACCGCGGACCGGCGCGCGCCGGCGATGGGCACGCGGCTGCGGCTGAAGGCGGGCTACGGTCTCGGCCGCTTCAGCGGCGCCGCCCGCACGATCGCCCTGGCGCTGAAGCGCTACGGGACGATCGTCGCCGACAACGGCTCCAACTGGTTCATCAGCGGCGCCAGCGACCGTCGCTGGGACGACGAGAACCTGAATCAGCTGAAGCGCATCCCGGGCAGCGCCTTCCAGGTCGTGAAGAGCGCGGCCCCTCCGCACGTCTGCTGAGCGGCCGGCCGGCCTCTATCCGCTCCGCCGTTCCTCGGCGAGCGCCCGCTGCAGCGACTCGTCGAAGGGCTCCGGCGAGATCCCGAAAGGCTCGGCGCCGGAGGAGTCGGTGACGACCGTCGCCGTGGTCAGCCCCTCGATCAAGGGACGCGCCACCTTCGTGTCCACCGGCGTGATCAGGCCGAGCCAGAGCGCCGAGAGCCACGGCGTGATCAGCGGCACTGGCAGCTTGAGCGGCGTCCGCTTGTTCATTGCCACCGCCATGCGGTCGAGCATCTGCTCGTAGGAGAGCACGTCTGGACCGCCGATCTGCACCTCGCGGCCGGCGGAGGACTCGACCTCGGGCGCTCGCCGCAGGTACTCGATGGTCGCGTCGATGCCGATCGGCTGGGTCAGCGTCCGCAGCCAGCCCGGCGTGACCATCACCGGCAGCCGCCCGACCAGATAGCGCAGAGTCTTGAACGACTCGCTCCCCACGCCGACCACCATCGCCGCCCGCACATAGGTCAGCGGCGGGCCATCCGCAGCGAGGATCCGCGCCGTCTCGTGGCGGCTGCGCAGGTGCTCGGAGGCGCCCTCGTCGCCGAGCCCGCCGAGATAGACCACCCGCTTCACGCCCTCCCGCTTCGCCATCCGGGCGAAGTTGTGTGCGCCCTGGCGCTCGCGCTCGGCGAAGTCGCCGCCACTCGCCATCGCGTGGACGAGGTAGTAGGCGACGTCGACGCCCTTGCCGGCTCCCGCGATCGTCTCCGGGTCGATGACGTCGCCGACGTGCAGCGAAATGCGCTTCGGCAGCCAGCTCGCCTTGGCCGCGTCGCGGACGATGCAGCGGACCTCAGCGCCGTCCCCGCTCAGCGCACGGCTGAGGCGCGAGCCGACGAAACCGGTCGCCCCGGCAATCAACGCCTTCACCGCGATCGGCTCCGACTAGAGGCGCACATGGTGGAAGCCGGTCTCGAGTCGTGAGCGCAACTCGACCACCGCATCGTCGGTCCCGCCTTGGTCGCCGCCGCTGACGAGGACGACCTCCGTAGCCGGGTAGCTCTGCAGCTGATCCTCGACCGCCTGCACGATGTCCTCGTCGCCGACCCGGGCCTCGGCCTCGACGCCGGCCTTCGCCAACGCGGCCACGGTGACGACGAGGCGCTGCTGGGCCTGGCGACGGGCTCCCTCTACGTCTGAGGCCCAGCGATCGAGGAACCCGATCCGCGCCGGAGCGAGCACCCGCACGTCATCCCCGTCCCGCTCTCTGCCGATCCTTGCCACCTCGGTGATCCGCGCCACGTCAGCCGGCTCCTCGACGCTCTCGGCCGCGACGATCAGCACATGACGCCGTGCATCGCCGCTGCTCGGCGCGCCGATCGGGCCGTAGGGGCGTTGACGCGCGGCCACAACCAGCAGCGTCAGCACGGCGAGGGCGCCGATCGCGACGCCAAGCGCTGGGCCGACCGTGAGGAACCCGGCGACGATCGGCACTACGAGGCCCGCGACGATCAGCGGCAGCTTCCAGGGAGCCATCTCCTAAGCGTGCCAGGCCTTCCGCCCGGGTGCGGGCAACGGCGGCGGGGCACAGTGCCCCGCCGCACCCGCCCTAGGCTCGTCGCGTCCCGAGCCGCGGCAGCAGGAGCATCGCCAAGCCAATCAGGATAACGATGATCCCCAGGATGTAATTGACCAGGATCGCTAGGACGATCCCGATGATGATCAACAGAATTGATAGCTCCATGCCGCCGGAGGTACCCGACGGTCAAAGCCACCAAACCGAGGGCGGCGTCAGCCGCGCGTGCCGCCGCTGCTGCCGTCGGGCGACCAGCCGGGACCGCGGAAGACGTAGCCGAGCCGCTCGCGCCAGCCTTTCGCCGTCCGCACGTCGCGGGCCAGAGCGGCGAACTCGTGGAAGGCGACGCGGGTCGGGCGGAAGCTGCGGATGTTCTTCGTCAGCCCGTAGCGAGGCTTCTCGGTCTCCCCCTGGAAGGTTCCGAAGATGCGGTCCCAGACGATCAAGATGCCGCCGTAATTGCGATCCAGGTAGACCTCGTTGGCGCCGTGGTGGACGCGATGGTGCGAGGGCGTATTGAAGAAGAACTCGATCGGCGCCGGCAGCTTCTTGACCCGCTCCGTGTGGATCCAGAATTGGTAGATCAAGCTGATCGCGAGCTGAGTGAGGATCATCCAGGGAGCGAAGCCGACCAGTGCCAGCGGCGCCCAGAAGGGCAGCGCCGTCATCGGCGTCCAGGTCTGGCGCAGCGCGGTCGAGAGGTTGTAGTGCTGGGAGGAGTGGTGGACGACGTGGCTGGCCCAGAAGACTCGCACCTCGTGGTGGATGCGGTGGAACCAGTAGTAGGCGAGGTCGTCGGCGAAGAAGAGCAGCGCGTAGGTCCACCAAGCGTCGGCGGGCATGCGCAGCGGAGTCAGCTCATAGAGCCCTGCGTAGGCAACCACCACGACTGCCTTCCAGACGGCGTTGATGACCACGTTGCCGCCGCCCATCGCCAGGCTGGTGCGCGTGTCCCGCGACTCGTAACCGACCAGCTCCTCGTCGCGCGCGTACTTGAACGAGAGCATCTCGACCACGAGTAGCAGCACGAATGCCGGTATCGCGTAGTAGAGAACCTCGGCCACGGGGAGAATCTAGCGGGGGCCTAGGAAAGCCCGCGCCGTTAGCGAGCCCGCCCGACGAGAAATACGCCCGCGATGCAACCTGCGGCCAGCAGAGCCAGGGCCATGTCCGCTCTCTGCTCCGCGCTTCTCATGTCCTAGAAACACATCGGAGTCCAAAAAGGCTCGCGCGCCGGCGAGCGCCCCAGGCTGGATTCGAACCAGCGACCATCGGCTTAGAAGGCCGGTGCTCTGTCCTCTGAGCTACTGGGGCGGGTGTGCCTAGATTAGGCGCTGCGATGCCGGCGAGGTCGTGCTTCCTCCGGCGACGTGGCGGCGAAGTGCGACGTCTGCCGTAGGATCGGCGTCATGCCAAGCGTCGACGCAGCGGGAACGGAGCTGCACTACCTGCGCGCCGGCGAGGGCCAGCCGCTGCTGCTGATCCAGGGGATGAGCGCCACGCACCTCGCCTGGGGCCGGCCCTTCCTCGAGGAGCTCGAGCGCAGCTTCGAGACGATCGTCTTCGACAACCGCGGCATGGGGCTCTCCGGCCAGGCCGAGCTGCCCTTCACGACGGCCGACCTCGCCGCCGACACGGTGGCGCTGCTCGACGCGCTCGAGCTCGAGACCGCCCACCTGGTCGGCATTTCTATGGGCGGCATGATCGCCCAGGAGCTGGCCCTCGCCCACCCCGAGCGCATCCGCACGCTGACGATCGGCGCCAGCTACTGCGGCGGCCCACAGGGAACGCTGATGGCGCCCGAGGACCTGCAGATGCTCGGCGAGGCATATGTCTCCCGGGACCGCGAGCGGGTTTTCCGCGCGATGTGGGAGATCAACCTCTCCCCCGACTTCCGCTCCGACGACTCGCGCTTCGCAGCCTTCACCGAGATGGGTGCGGCGCTGCCGGCCCCTCAGCCCGTCGTCCTACAGCAGATGCGCGCCTGCGGCGCTCACAACACATACGAGCGCCTCAGCCAGATCTCACTGCCGACGCTGGTGATTCACGGCGACGTCGATCGCCTGCTCGGCTACGACAACGGTCGCGAGATCGCCGCCAGGATTCCCGGGGCCCGGCTCGAGACCTTGGAAGGCGTCGGTCATATGTTCTGGTGGGAGCAGCCGCAGCGCTCCGCCGAGCTGATTCGCGAGCACGCCCTGGCCGGCGCTCAGCCCGATCCAAGTCCGGCGCACCCCGCCGGGTCGAGCTTGCCCTTGACCCGGAAGACGTAGTCGGGCTGCGGTGTGATGTCCGGCTCTTCGACCTCGACTTCCAGCGCCGGGTCGGATTTGACCCAGGCGTAGATCGGCCGCCAGTAGGGCGAGTCGGCCGAGTCCTGGGTGTACTGACTGAGGACCAGGTAGTCATAGTCACCTTCGTTGATCAGGAGACGGAACTGACGGCAGCTGGTCGCCAGACGGTAGGTGCCGTTATCCCCCTCGACGCCGATGTACTGGACGTAGTTGTCGAGGTTGCGGCCATAGAAGCCGTACTGGCCGAAGAAGATCTCCCCTGAGCCGGCGATCCCGATCCGTTTGTCGCTCAGGTTGTGAGCGAAGGCGAAGGCGTCCTGCGGCCCGCCTTCCTGCAGGAAGGGAGTCGTGCGCGTGTAGTGATGCTTGTAGTACTGGACCTCCTGGGCGCGGCCAAGGGTGACGGCGAGCAGCAGGATGCTCGCCGCTGCCACGGCGACGATGCCGCGGCTGGCCATGCGCCGCCCGCGCATCATGCTCAGCGCCGCCGGCGCCCAGACCAGGGCCAGGGTGAGGAAGACGGTGCCGACGATGTAGCCCGGGTACCAGCGCGGCGTGGTCAGCACCGAGATCGCGAAGACCCCGGTGAGGAAGAGCAGCGTCTGCCAGGCGCGGCTGTCGGGTGCGCGCAGCGGTCGCGCGATCGGCAGCAGCACCAGGGCAAGGAGCAGACCTGGCATCAGGTACCGGGTGTTGGTGAAGAAGCCGGTCGGCGATCCCTCCTGGCCGGCCGCGGTCAGCGGCGTGAAGAGGTAGACGGCGGCAGTGAAGAGAGCTGCCCCGGCCAGCACCCGCAGGATCTTGTTGCGGGAACGGAAGACGATGTAGACGGCGGCCGCGACGGCGACGATCAGGATCAGCGGCCAGAGCGGCCCGAGCGCGTTGTCGAGCTGGGGGAAGAACCACTTGCGGTAGATCGTCGGCTCGCCGAGGTAGTGGGCGACGGCGAAGCGGGGCCGCGGGTCGAGCGGCATCTGGTCGGGACGCGGCAGGTGCAGCGGCCCCCAGCCGATCTGCGGGATCGGGTTGCCGCCGGTGTGGATCGCCGCCCGCACGTACCAGTAGCCGCCGACGAGAAAGGCCGGGATGCCGATCGCCGCGGCGGTCATCAGCCGGCGGCCGGCGCCGCTGACGATCACCATGCCGACCGCGATCGCCCCGACCGGCGCCAGCAGCGGCAGCTTCACGGAGACGGCCAAGCCGGCGGCGATGCCGGCGAGGATCAGCGGGCCCTTGTCGAGCAGGGGCGCCCCTGTCTCGGGCGCATCCTGCACCGCCCCCGCGCTCGGCGCCCGCCGCTGGTGGCCGTTGATCAGGAAGGCGGCGAAGGCGAGCAGGAAGGCGAGGCCCATGATGTCGTTGCGCCCCTCGCCGGGCTGGGTCTCGATCATCACCCCGGCGGCGAAGACCAGCGCCCCGGCGACCAGCGTCGCCGGCCCAACCTTGTAAGGACGGCCGACACACCAGGCGGCGAGCAGCGCGATCGCCAGCCAGATCATGTTGATCAGCGGTGAGAGCCAGTCGGTCTTGAAGATCACGATGCCGGCGCCGTGGACCAGCTCGGAGCTGCCCGGGTAGAACCAGGCCACGAGCCGCAGCGGGTCGGTGTAGTGGAGGTGGACGATCGAGGCGTCCTGCGCGATCCGCCCTGCGAAGGGCATGTGGTACCAGGTCGTGTCGCCACCGAACATGCCGAAGTCGAGGCTCTGCAGCGAGGGGAAAGTCCACTCTGCGACGACCCAAGAGGCGACGCCGAGCGCGATCAGCAGGGCCATCGCCTGCACCTGCGGCGCCGGCACCTCGCGCCGCTCGGCAGGCGCCATCCACCAGCCGAGGGCCGCGGCACCGAGACCGACCGCAATGCAGCCGAAGATCGTCCAACCGAGGGTGAGGATGCTCAGCGTGCCCAGCGCCTGCAGGGCGACGATCAGCAGCGCAGTGGCGATCGTCGCGTCGGCGAGGCGGGCCAGCGCACCGGAAAACTCGGGCACGATCCAGCGCCGCAGCCAGTAGCCGCCGAGGCCGACTGCGCTGACGATGCCGATCGTCGCCAGGCAGCCGCCGAGGTAGGAGCCAAAGGAGGGCGTCACGAGCGCGGGATGCTATTCGCCGCGCCGGGTGGTGGCGCCCAAAGGCAATGTGGGACGAGTTATCCGTCTCATAGACGGATAACTCGTCCCACATGAGCCGCTCAGGAGGCCGCCGCCGGGATGCGGCAGGAGACCCCGGTGCCGGCCAGGCCACAGTAGCCATTCGGCACCTTGTGCAGGTACTGCTGGTGGTAATCCTCGGCGTAGTAGAAGGGCGCCGCGGGCTCGACCTCGGTCGTCACCGGGTCATGGCCGGCGGCGCGCAGGTCCTCGTCGTAGGTGCGCTTGGCCATCTCGGCGGTCGCCTTCTGCGCGTCGCCCGTGAAATAGATCCCTGAGCGGTACTGGGTGCCGATGTCGTTGCCCTGGCGCATGCCCTGGGTCGGGTCGTGCTCCTCGAAGAAGACCTTGAGCAGGTCGGCGTAGGAGACCCTGGCCGGGTCGAAGGCGACCAGCACCGCCTCGGCGTGACCGGTCTTGCCGCTGCAGACCTCCTCGTAGGTCGGGTTTGGCGTGGTGCCGTTCATGTAGCCGACGGCCGTCGTGTAGACGCCGTCGATCGTCCAAAAGAGCCGCTCCGCGCCCCAGAAGCAGCCGAGGGCGAAGTAGGCGACCTCGGTTCCGTCGGGAAAGGGCGGCCGCAGCGGGGTGCCCAGCACCGCGTTGCGCTCCGGCACGTCGAAGGCCGGCTCGCTGCGACCGGGCAGCGCCTTCTCGGCCGTGGGCATCGGGGTCTTCTCCGGGTTGAGCATCGCGATCAGCTTGCCAAGTCGGTTCATCGCATCTCCTTCGGCTCCCACCGACCTTAGCGCGCGTTTGTTGCCGTTCCGCGACCCAGCGGATAGCGTGCGCCCATCGGCTGCCTCATAGCCCTATTCGCCCTGATCTCGCCGCGCCTGGCGCTTTTCGCCCTGTGGCTCTTCAGCGACCTGCTCGGCCGCGCCTTCGACGACTGGTTCGTGCCGCTGCTCGGCTTCTTCCTGCTGCCCTGGACGACACTCGCTTACGCGGTGATGTGGAGTGCTTCCACCAACAGTGTCAACGGCTTCGAGTGGTTCATCGTCATCCTCGCCTTCGTCTTCGACCTCGGCTCCTACGCCAAGGGCAGCCGCGAGCGCAGCTAGCCGTACCGCATCCGCGGCGCGTGGTGACAGCTAGGTGTAGTTCCCAACCAGGTTGTTCCCAAGCAGCTCGTTGAGACGAGCAACTGGCGGGCGATGGCCGAGGGAGCCGTGCTTTCGGTGGTAGTTGTAGCGATTGAGCCAGCCGGGGAGTTGGCCGC
>Ga0157306_10000059_pt1 | contig 18126 bp, 21 predicted proteins | sample NitcycUS163409C2_FD_108391 | JGI IMG/M metagenome (GOLD analysis project Ga0157306, IMG submission 108391) | Soil microbial communities from Arlington Agricultural Research Station in Wisconsin, USA - Nitrogen cycling UWRJ-S163-409C-2 | ecosystem: Environmental > Terrestrial > Soil >...
ACGATGGGCGCGGATTGCGCACTGTGTTTTGTGACGGTGAACAGATTCACCGCTGCATTTATGCCGATACGTTGCGCGGCACGGTGAAATTTTACGGACGTGATCCGGTGATGAATGCCGAGTGTGACGGTTATTTGATCCATGAAAAATGCGGAAAGGTGGTGGTCCATTTTGTGCCGAAAACAATGCAGGAGTTGACCCATGAGCGGGGTTAGTTCGGGCAAATTGCGCCACCTGGTACAGCTGCAAGTACCGGTAACAATTCAGGACCCGGCCACCGGCGCCATGGAGGAAACCTGGGCAAATTTTGGCAGCAAATTATGGGCGGAAATTGTACCCAATTCCGCGCGTGAGTTTGTGGCGGCGGGCGCTGAGCAGTCCGAAGTACGCGGGCGGCTTACCATACGTTACCGCGAAGGGATAGACGCGACCATGAGGGCTTTATATTTGGGCAGAAAATACGCCATTTTGGGTGTACTCCCGGACGCGGAATCTATGAAGGGACATATCACCCTGATGATTGGTGAGGGTGTTATCAAATGATCTGGGCGTTATTAGCGCCCGGTCATTCCGCATCGCAAGAGCTAGCCGAGTCATTGCGCGGATATAAATTGGGTGTTGTTAGTTGTGCGTATCAGCTGGCGCCCTGGGCGGATTTTATCGCGGCGAGCGACCGCGCTTGGTGGGATAAATACCCGGAAGCAAGAGCCTTAACGCTTTGTTATTCGATGCTGCCGACTAAGGGCATCGAATTAGCAAGGGTGCCAGGGTTTTCAATTTGCAATTCCGGGGTGCTGGCGCTGGATATAGCACGACAGATGGGCGCAACCGAAATACACCTTTATGGTTTTGATATGCGCGGAAGTCATTTTTTTGGCGATTACCAAAACGGATTAACAAATGCGGATGCGGACAAACGCAAACAGCATTTGCGCGAATACCGACAATGGGCCGCAACAAACAAACACATTAAGGTGATTAATTACACCAAAGGATCAGCAATCGATTTTTTCCCGATGGGGGTTTGATGAAAACATTTTCAGGGCGGAACGCGTCACAAGACGAACAGGAATTAAACGCCTTTATTAATTTATTGCGCGAGCAGGATGTCACCAAATACCTGGAAATCGGCGCGCGTCATGGTGACACGTTTCATCAGATTATGTGTAGCTTGCCGCCCGGCTCCGTGGGGGTGGCGGTGGATTATCCCGGTGCTTTATGGGGGACCCGCGCATCAGAAAAAAGCTTAAGGCTAGCGTGCAAGGATTTAATCAAAAAAGGTTACAAAGTCGCGCATATTTTTGGCGACAGTACGGCCATAGGGACTATCGAGATCGTGAAATCCTTTGGCACTTTTGATGCGGTGTTGATCGATGGCGATCATACCTATGCGGGTATAAAAAAGGACTGGGAAAACTATTCGCAACTGGCGCGCATTGTAGCGCTGCACGATATTGTCGGGACCGGACAAATTGAAAAGGTATTCAACTCGCCCGTTGATGTCCCTCGCCTATGGGGTGAAATAAAACCGACCCTGGACAAGTGCATCGAGTTTATTACGGAAGGATCAAAAATGGGGATTGGTGTATGCCTATCACGGTAATAGCTAAGCCAAGCGCGCCGCACCAGGTTACGCATCAACAGGCGTTAATCGAGGGCTTTAAAGCGCACGGGGTCAACGCGATTGGCGCACCTAATTCCTACCACATTAAAACGAAATCGGTCGCCTGTTGGGGTTGGAAAATGGGCAAGCGCTTAAGGGCGGCGGGTCACGATGTGTTGGTGATTGAGCGCGGGTATTTAGGGGACCGTTTTAAATGGACCTCGCTCGCCTGGAATGGCCTAAACGGACACGGTGAATTCCCACGAATTGACGGGTCTAGTGACCGATTTGCAACCCATTTTGGTTTAACGCCTTGGCAAACGAATGGCGATTATGTGCTGGTGATGGGGCAAGTGCCGGGGGATGAGAGTTTGCAGGGGCGCGATCTGTTGAGCTGGTACGCGGACGCCGCCAAAACGGCGGAAAAGGTTTATCAAAAACCGGTGTTATTCAGGCCGCACCCGGAAGCGATCCGCAAGGGATACAAGCAAAAATTAACCGGTTTTGAAAATTGTTTTTTGCCGCTACGGGATTCGCTCCAATTTGCCCACGCGGTGGTTACATTTAACAGCAATTCAGCGGTGGACGCGGTGGTCCAGGGCGTGCCGTGTATTGTGTTTGATAAGGGGACAATGGCCTGGGATGTGGCTGGGAAAAAAATTGGCGAGCGCATCACGCCAAGTCGTGAACGGTGGGCGGCGGCGCTTGCGTGGAAGCAGTGGAGCATGGATGAAATTGCGTCAGGCTTTGCACTCACTCATCACGTTATGAGGCTGGAAAATGGGCGATTCGGTTGATTTTAAAATCACGGGTGTTGAGGAATTAGTCGGCAAGTTGCGCGGCCTAACCTATGATTTGAGATACAAGGGCGGACGCGCGGCGATGCGAAGCGCATCAGACGTGATTGTTAATGCCGCCAAAGCAAACGCGCTGCGCATTGACGACCCCAAAACGGCGAACTCAATCAGCAAAAACATCGTGGGGCGCTGGAATAAAAATCTATTTAAGTTGAGCGGGAATTTAGGATTTAGGGTGGGGGTGCTTGGTGGTGCGAAAAGCAGAAAAGAAAACCAATCGAACCCAGGGGGCGATACTTATTACTGGCGTTTTATAGAATTCGGCACATCAAAAGTTCCGGCAAAGCCATTTATCCGGCCAGCGCTTGAACAAAATTTAGGAAATGCAACCGACAAATTTGTCACCGAATACAGCAAAAAAATTGACCGGGCATTAAAACGCGCAAAAAAAGCGAGCATCGCTAAATGATCCCGCCGATTTTTGAAATATGCGCCGCCTCGCCAGCGGTTACCGATTTAATCGGCACAGACCCGGTGCGCCTATTTCCATTTGGTGAAGCACCGGCCAGTGTGGAGCGGCCCTATGTTGTGTGGCAAACCATTAGCGGATCGCCTGAAAATTATTTAGGCACGCTACCCGATGCAGATAGTTATAGCGTGCAGGTTGATGTCTATGGAGTAGACGGCGCGGATGTGCTGGCAGTGGCCAGCGCAATTCGCGACACCGTTGAACCGGATGCGTATGTCACTAGTTGGGGTATTACCAACCGGGATTTTCCGACCAATCTATATCGTTACAATTTCACGGTTGATTTCATGGTCCGCCGTTGAAAACCAGACGCGCCTAGTACTGCCGGGAGGCACCACGACAGCGCGCATTTTTACACTAATGTCGTGAGACATAAGAGAGGGTTATTACCATGGCTATGAAAGCGCAAGGCTCGCAACTCTATACCATCGACCCGGCAGACGATTCACTTTTGATCATCGATTGTGTAATCAGTATTGACGGCATTGACACCGCCATCGATCAAATGGAAACCACCTGCCTCGAAGATACCACCCGCACCTATGAAGCTGGACTCGCAACACCGGGAACCGCCACCTTTGTAATCAACACCGACCCGCGCGAACCATCCCACTTACGCCTTCACGAATTAAAAACAGCGGGCACGGTACTGCCTTGGGCGCTGGGCTGGTCTGACGGTACCGGCATTGCCCCGGACATTGATTCATCCGGCCAATTTTCGCCACCGAATACGCGCTCTTACATTCTGTTCGATGGGTATATGAATTCCTACCCGTTCAGTTTTGCGCAAAACACAATGGTGAACTCAACCATCGGCATTCAAATTTCCGGCGAACCTGTGTTAATTCCAAAAACCACCGATGTGGTTGCGTTTTCCGCCCCACTACGCAGCGACGTAAAACCCTTACCCATAGTCCAATTTGAATAAGGGGTTTATATGGATATTCAAGGCTTGCTTGAAATTGGCAGATGGTCGGGCGACATCGTTGAGAAAACCGTCACTTGGAACGGCAACACGTTTGACGTAAAAATCAAACGGGATTTAAGCCCGGCGGATTATGAAGTGGTTTACGCCAGTGTTGAAAACGGTGTTGATTCCCGCATGGCGCGTCTGGTGTCTCGATCCGTGATCATTGGCGATGAACCGGTCGGCATTGATGTAGCGAAATTATTCAAGCCGTCATTGCTTAACGCATTGTGCGCCGCCGTTCACGATGTGCAAAAAACCGAAGACGTAAAAAAGAATTAACCCCGGATGATGAATTTTGGTGTGATCTGGTGGCCGCCGGGGTGGGTGGTAAAACAATTGCGGAAGCCAAGCGGAATTTGTCCTATGCAGAGGCTAAGCAATGGGTGCGGTATATAAGCAAGCGCGGACCGCTCAATCCATCGCGGCACTTGGAACGGGGCTTTGCATTGCTGGCCTCGCTGATTTGCACCGGGGATAAAATCACCATCGGCGGCAAAAAACCGACTCAACAGAGCTTTATGCCTTATTCATTCCCGGCTGAGTCTGGGGGCGATGTTGAGGCAACGGCAGAAGATGTTTTCAATCTGTTCAAAAGTTTGAAAAAAAAGGCCTAGACAATGGCAAGTAAATCGCTAGGGACATTAACGCTAGATTTAGTCGCAAATGTCGGCGGCTTTGTTTCCGGTTTAAATAAAGCCGAGCGCGCCTCTGAAAAGTGGAAAAAACAAGCGGCCAGTGATGCAAAAAAAATCGGCGTTGCATTTGCGGCAGCGGGCGTAGCAGCGGCGGCAGGTTTAACGGCGCTGGTGAAATCATCGATAGACGCCGCCGATCAACTATCAAAAACGTCCACCATTGTGGGCGTGGCCATCGATGATTTATCGGGGCTTAAGCACGCGGCTGAATTGAGCGGAGTGGAATTCAGCGAACTTGAAGCGGATTTAATCAAGTTTAATAAAACTACGGCGAGCGCATTTGAGGGCGTTGGAAAGGGTGCAGAAGCCTATGAAGCGCTGGGCATTAGCGTAAAAAATACCGATGGCACCCTAAAAAATAATTATCAATTAATACAAGAAATTTCCGAACAATTTCAGCAAATGGAGGACGGCGCACAAAAGGCGGCGCTGGCACAGGATTTATTTGGGCGAGGCGGTGCAAAGTTAATTCCCTTATTGAACGGCGGCGCCGAAGGGCTAGCCGATTTCCGCGAAGAGGCCGAACGGTTGGGCCTGGTATTAGATCAAGAGACAGGCAAAGCCGCCGAAGAATTTAACGATAATTTGGATCGCCTTACAAAAAACGTTACCGGTCTTGGCAATCAAATTGCCGCCGATTTGTTGCCCGAGTTGGTGGACATATCGAGCGCTTTTCTCGATGTCAATTCTAGCGGAACAGCAGCTAATTTAATTGCGACCGAAATCGGCAGCACATTGAAAGTCTTGACCGCTACTGCAATTGGTGTGGTCGCCGCCTTTGATTTAGTCGGTAAAAGTTTGGGCGGCCTTGCGACCATCGGTAAAACACTCACAGAGGGCGGATTAGGACTCGCCGGTATATTGCCAAACAATTTACCGATGACGATAGCGCAAAATTGGGGCAAGGTAAAAAGCGAGTTGGATATTGTCGGCGATGATTTGGACACGACCGCCAACGAATACGCCGATTTATTGAACAAGATTTGGAACGCGGGCGGCGATAAACCGAATGGAACGCCACCAGTAAAAGCTATCGCAGCCGACCTATCTTATCTTAATGCTGAAATAGCCAAGGCAGCGAATAGCCGGACCTTTGATTTTTTTGACCCCTTTGCCGAAGGCGCAGAAGAAACCAATGAAGAGCTGGAAAAACTGCTCGACAATTTTGAAAACGTTGAATCATCCCTACAGCGCCAGCTTGCGCTAAATGAAACCGCGAGCGAGTTGCAGCAGCTTCGCTATGAAATCGAGCACGGCTCATTGGTGGGCATTAATGAGCAGCAACAAATCAAACTCGAATTACTCGCCAAAGAATTAGATGCAATTAACGCGGCCAAAGACGCGGACGAGGCACGCACCGAACTAACCAAAGAATATAAAGCAGTACGCGACGGCCTGATAAATCAAGATGTGCTATTGACTGAGCAGGCCGAAGAGCGAGCGCAAGTGCTGAAGCGGGCACTTGATCAAGGCATTATTTCCGAAACCGAATTCGGCGAGTTGGTGATTTTAAACAGCGAAAAATTGAAAGAACAAATTGACCAAATTAAAGATAAAACCAATGAGCTGGACGAATTTACCAAAAACGCCGCGCGCTCGATTCAAAGCGAATTAAGCGATGCGATTGTTGAAGGGTTTGAAGGGGGCAGTGATGACCTATTAAAACGCTGGGGCAAACTGCTGGAGCGGTTGGTAGCGGATGCGCTGGCGGCAGACATAGGCCGCGCCATTTTTGGCCAGGCCAATAGCGGCGGGCAAATGGGGGTCGGTGGTTTACTTAGTGGAATAGCGGGCGTGTTTGGCGGCCTGTTTGATTCCGGCGGCTCGATTGGCTCCAATCAATTTGGCATTGTGGGCGAAAATGGCCCCGAGATTGTGCGCGGTCCGGCAGTGGTCACGGGCCGCATGGAGACCCAAAAAATCATGAGTGGCAATTCGGTTGGCAACATCACCATGAATTTCCCGGGTGTGACCAATGCGCAAGAGGCGCGGCGCGCGGCGGGTGCGGCGGGGCGTGAATTACTGTCAGTTATCCAAGGCTCGCAGAGGTACGCTTAAATGGCCGGTGATTTTTTGGACGTGAGAATCGATCTTTGTGCCCGCTATGGCAGCGGCTATGAAGAGGGTTTCGTGGTGTCTCACGTTGACGATATTGGGGGCACCGAATATTCCCGGCTGTATCATCCCTTTCCTAAATTGCGCTATCAGCTGGACTATGCCAACGGCGACCGCGAAGGCCTGGCCAAAAGAATTACCGATTTGTTCAAGCGATGCGCGGGGACTATGCAATATTTTCGCGTGAAACATTACGCGGAATTTTCCACCAATAACAAAACGCAACCGCCCACCGCGCAGGACCAGCTATTAATCCAGCTACCCACGCCAGCGGGCCAATACGTTTATCAGTTGGTCACCTGGTACGACTATCCATCACTGCCATGGGCGCCGCGCCGGCTTATCACCAAACCGATTCCCTTTACTGAAAAAATTGCCATCGATGGTGTCGAGCTTGATCACTCCCTTTTTACCGTTGATTACGATCACGGTACCGTAACCCTGACTATTCCGCCCGGCGGAACGGTTTCCGGGGGCTGTGAGTTTGACATCCCGATGCGTTTTTCGGCGGATTATTCAGGCACCTTTAATAATTTGGATGTGCTAAGTGCGTCAATGGCATTAATCGAAGTATTGGACGGGTCCAGCTGATGGCTATCGATGCGCGCTATCTGGTGCAATGTCTGCTAATTGCTCCAAGAAAAGGCTATCCCATTCGGATTGCATTGTCCTATCCGGTCGATTTGCTAATGAATACCGGTGAGATTTATAAGGGTGGGATATACGCGCAGCCAACCGCGATTAATTCCACGCTCGATGGCAGCCCGACGGTGATCGATATAGGCAGCGTGTATGACGTGGACACCATTACGCGCGACCAAATTCAAAGCGGTTACTGGAATGAAGCAAAGGTTTATTCATTTTTTACTCAATGGCATACACCCATTGAAAATGAATTGTCTGACCGCCTGTATACAGTGGGAAAAATACGCGAAGAGGACGACCGCTATACCATGGAATTAATGGGTCACCTGGATTTGCTCAATCAATCAAGCGGCGTGATTATGACGGCGGGTTGTCGTTATGTGTTAGGCGATGCCCACGTTGACGGCACCATCATTGCCACTGATAAATCCAGGTGCAAGGTAGGCAGCGCGGTAACTAATGTGCTGGCCGAAGTGGGCGAGGTTTTATCACCCTTAGATTTTTATACGTTTGATTTATTCACTTTTGAGCCTGACTGGTTCGGCTGGGGCGAAATCATGTTTACCTCGGGCGCTAATGCCGGATTACATTTTAAGGATGTTGTGGCATTTGATGGCGTACAGATCACGTTAAAAGAGCCGTTTTATTATCCCTTACAAGAGGGCGATCAATTTTTAATTCGCGCCGGGTGCCGCAAACGTTACACAGAGGATTGCATCGGGAAATATAACAATGCGGTCCACTTCGGCGGCTATCCAGACGTCCCGCAAAAATCATCGGTTATTAAGTTTGGAGATCAATAAATGGAGGATTTGGGTAGCGCCATCATTGCCGCCGCGCGTGAATGTGTCGGCACACCGTTCAGGCACCAAGGGCGCTTGCCAAAAATTGGGCTTGATTGCGCCGGTCTGGTTATTCACGCGGCGCGCGCGCTGGGGTTGCCGGTTGTGGATTTCAAAGGCTACCCGGACCGGCCTTTTAACGGGATGTTAAAAAGGATGTTGGATTCCCAAACCTGTATTCGCGAAATTTACACCATCGATATTCAGCCGGGCGACTTGCTCTTAATGCGGGTAAACCGTGACCCGCAACACCTGGCGATTGCAAGCGAAAATAATTACATCATTCACACGTTTCAAGAAATCGGGAAAGTGGCCGAGCACAGTATCGATTTGTTTGCGCGCGCGAAAATTGTAGCCGCCTACAGGTTTCAACGTGAGTAATTTAACAGGCGGTCAAATCGCCGGGGGCGTCGTTGGCGGCATCGTGGGATTTTTTGCCACAGGCGGAAATCCGCTCGGGGCATTTAAAGGCGCGGCGATTGGGTTAAGCCTTGGCGGTTACATTGACCCGCCCAATGGCCCCACGATGCGCGGCCCCACGCTCGATGACAAATCGTTTCAGTCCTCTTCCTATGGCGTGGTGCTATCGCGTTTATACGGCCGGGTTGCCATTGTCGGCAATGTCTTTTATTTGGAAAACAACGAATATAAAGCAGTAAGCAAATCCAAAAAGGTTGGAGGAAAAGGTGGGGGTGGGCAGAAGGTTGTCACGACCACCTATTACGCTACCTTTGCCGTTGCGCTGGGCACCACGTATGCAGGCAGCAAACCTTTTCGCGTATGGGCGGGCGGCAAATTAATTTTGGGCGGACCGTTGACCGGAATTGAAACAATAAACGGCAAATCAAAAAAACTGTTCGATTATCGGTATTACGATGGAACGCAAACCACGCCCGATCCGCGCATGGAGGCAGTCAAAGGCGTGGGCAATTGCCCGAGCTATGAGGGCACCACCTATATTATGTTTTATGATTTTGAGTTGACCGAATACGGCAACGGCTTGGCGGGGTGTCCGATTAAAGTAGAATTTTTTGAACCCGATCCGGCAGCCGAGGCGGCGCAAAATGACATTTCCACCTTCGCTATACAAACCGAATTCGACTTTCTTTTTCCTGGTCCATACGCCTCCCCTGGGCAATGTGCAATCGCAATCTATGGAGGTAATCGCTATGCAATCCATTCAACGCAGCAGAACAAAATCTATTACCACCGATTTGGAACTTTAAGCGGCGTAGGGCAAATTGATGCCGAAAGCGGTGCACCACTGTCAGCCGTTTTTGTACATACCAACAATAGTCAATCTAACGCGATTTTGTGGGCTTATTATCTTCCTTATCAGCTGCCTGATTTAAAGGCATTTATTTATACCAATATAGGTGATTTTTTATACCCGTTTCCTCTCAACGCTAGTAATGAAGTTTTTGCTTACTTGGAGGCAATACTCAGTATCGAGGGACTTAATTATACCGTGTATTGGTTGCAGCCCAATACACCGCCGGATTTCGGAATGCCTGCGGGGACTCGATTTGTAACGCTGTTGGGGTCAAGCGAAGTGCGCGTAAATTTGGGCGTTTTTACTACTTCAACGGCAAACCTTCAATATACAGTTTCGGCAAGCAAATTTTATTTGTTAATGTGCCAGATCAATAACACGTTTATATTAAAAGTCTATAGCCTTTCGACCGGATCAATTCTGACTAATCAATCAATTGCCGTTCCATCCTTCATTATTGCAAATCATTTCATGACGCCAGCCGCCGAAATTTATAACGGTAAATTTTATGCAGGCGGTAAAAATTATTCGACGAGCAAAATTTTTGCGGTTGCCATTAATTTGACAACGTTTGTTTGTGAAACCGTTGAATACCCAGTGATTCCGCTAGCGGGCGAATTATCTCCCTCACAGGCACAATTATCAATTTACAACGGCGTTATTGGGATGTTTTTTTTATATAGTGCCGGCCAGGATTTGCGTGGTCATATTTATGTTTTTGCGGCGCCTACTATCGATTATACAGACCCCGAAGATTTTCGAATTAGTATAAATGGGATTGTCGAATCAGAATTACACGCGGTCGGTATCCCGGCGAGCGAATATGATTTAACTGAAATCGCGAATGAAACCACAATCGGTTATCGCGTGACAGAAATAACATCGGCGCGCGCGGCAATTGGGCCGATCCAATCGGCTTACCTATTTGATTTTGTCGAGCGCGGTTATACGTTAACGGCGGTTAAGCGCGGCGGCCTATCGGTCAAGCAAATCCCGTTTTCCAAATTGGTGTTATCCGGGGATTCGGTTGTCAAAACGCAGGACTCATCCAAAGTATTAATCCCGTCAATGTTGACGCTCAATTACATTGATTATGACCGTGAATTTGACGCGGGGTCGCAACCCGCGCGTTATCCGGCGGCATTTGACAGCATCCAGGCCAAAGAGTTACCGGTGGTGATGCAGGCGGACGAGGCCGCCAAACTTGCCGATATCTTTATCCGTTCGATGTGGGTGGAGGTTAAAAAATACGAGTTTTCCATCCCGTTCACCTATATCGATTTACGCTTGGGTGATGTCATTACGGTGGAGGCGTATCCCGGCAAATACATCACCATGCGGATTGATCAACGGTCCTTTGATATTTCGGGACTCATCACCCTTGGATGTACCGCGACATCGGCATTGACCTATGCGTCTGACGCCCTGGGCTATTCCGGCGAAACTCCCTCCGATATTTATATCCCGGTCTATGCCGACCCTATCCCGATTGTGCTGGATATACCGCTCATTACCGACGAACAGGACGTTTTTGGTGTTGCGGCCGTAGTGATGCAAGAGCCACCGACAACACAATCGGCGCTTATGGTATCGGCTGATGACGGTGTGAATTTTACCGAAATCGGGCGTTTTGACGGTCCGGGTGTAGTAGCGCAATCGTCAACGGATTCGCTGGACCCGGGTGATCCTTTTGTCACAGAGCGGGGCACGGATTTGGTGCTGGATAATGTGATTAGCGGCGAATTTTTTAGCGTCACCTATGAACAGATGCTGCGCAATAACAATTTGATCGCCTACGGCCAGCCAGGGCGCTGGGAAATTTTATCCTATCAGGATGCGACACCCACGGGCGTGGGCACCGGGGTTGTGCTGTCCACATTTATCCGGGGCAAATACGGCACAGAGCAATACATGCAAGGCCATACAATCGGCGATTTTGTGGTTTTGCTCGATCATCCCAATACTATTTTTGCACCGCTGCCCGCGCAAGCCTATGGGCTGTCCTGGCCCATTAAAGCGGTGAACGTGGGGGATGATGAGGATGGTGGGACGCTGGCAAATTATGGAAGTTATCAGGGTGTAAATTTAGAACCCTTGTCGGTGGTCAATCCCGACTTAACCCGCGTCGGGCTTGATTGGCAAATCGATTTTGACCCGCGCACCCGCTACCCATCCAACCAATGGGTGAATGGCGCCATCGAGCAAACCGATACGCAATACTACGCGGTGGATATTTTTAACGGGTTGTCGATTGTGCGCACCATCCAAAGCACCACCATCCCGGTGATCTATACCGAGGCCCAACAAATCGCCGATTTTGGCAGTGTTCAAAACAGTATTACGATTGATATATACCAGGTTAGCCAGCGGGTTGGCCGAGGGTATCCACTAGGGGTAACAGCATGACGACGCCCATCTTAGGAATTCCCGAAATCGCGGGGAATCAGTTAAACCAATACATCACCGCCAATGAGGCGTTTAGGGCATTGGAGGCATCCGCCAATGATTTTTTGTCGGTGGAATTGTCGGGCGGTGATGTCACTCTCACGCAGGCCCAATTTTCAGCGGCCTATGCGTTTATCGGCACCGGCCATACCCTTACAAGGGCCTTGACCGTTCCCGCCTCCAAACGCGCGTTTGTGGTGGGTAATGCGGGCACGCAAAATATCAACGTTACCCGAGGGACAACGGTGGTAGTGATTGCGCCGGGCACCGCTTTTTTACTTTACACAGACGGCACCGCGAATGGCATCTTTGCTATTTCCGGGGGCAGTGGTGGGGGTGGTGGCGGGTCATCGACCTGGGGGTCCATCACTGGCGACATTAACAGCCAGGCGGATTTATTGGCCATCTTTACCGCGTTAGGGAATTCGGTGTTGTCCACCGGTGTGACAAAAACCACCGACACTATCGGGCTAACGGCGCTCAACGATACCACCTTGCGCTTAAAGCCGGTCGCGCAAGCGGTTTTTTACAATTTAATACCCAACGGCATACCGCTCGCGGTACGCACCTTCGCGCAAATTGATTACCCGCTGGCCAGCTTGCCAGGCATCGCGGCGGACGGTATCTATATTCGCTTTGTGGGGGTCAATCAGGCGGGCGCGGTGGTTACATCGGCGCAGACCTTTAAACTCGATGAAACAACGCTCCAATACGGATACATCATCATAAAACGGGTGGCCGGGGTAAATACCTTTTTAGATGGGGCGGCAGGCCCGCGCAACGTTTTCACCTGGCCGGATTTTGCCGGAGACAACGCGAGCATTAATGAGTTTTTAACACCCGAGAGCAATATCAGTATTGTGCCTAATTCCGCATTGACGGTGCAAAATTCGGCAGGATTGATTAAAGGCCTTGGCATTAACTGGGGCACCGCGAACGTCAACGAACGCACCAAAGCCGCCGCCAATCCCACCAGTTTTATCACGGTAAATCCCTCCACAATTTTGGCCGCGTCATTGCCAGCAGCGGGCACGGCAGTACAAGTTACCCAATACTGGAACGGGTCGGTGATGACAACACTAGCGGGCGCTAATAATGCCTCAGTACAGCGGTTTTTAATCACCATCGCGGGCACAATATTTTTACAAGTGGGCGAGGCGCAATACGCCAGTTTAGACGCGGCGGCGCACGCCATCGGGGCGGCACCCTTTACTAATTTGCTCCCAGATAACACAGCGGTCGAATTATGCCGGTTTGCAGCGCGCCGGGGCGCTACCAATCTTTCCGATCCGGCGGATGCTGTATTTTCTTACGGCAGCGGTACGGCATCGGGTGGCAGTGGGGGTGCGGGGACTAATTTGAGTTATGTGGCGTCGGCCATTGATGGAGTAATGCAAAGCAGTACCGGATCGAGCGCCACCTTGCCTTTATCAACGGGCGTTAATGCGGGGTTAATGTCGCCAGAAAATACCGCCAAACTTGAGGGGATTAATATCGGCACTGGCGCAAGTGATGTTCCTAATAATAGCCAGCTCGATGCACGACTTGGCACAAGTGGAAATTTGGGAACCGCCGCACAGGCCCCGGTGACTACCAGCGCAACTGATACGACGGCGGGTAGAGTCTGGCGCACAAACGATTTAGTTAAGACAACATCAGCAAATGATGGAACAGTGGGCAGAGTATTAAAAGTGGGCGATGGTGGATGGTTAGGAAACGCCATACAAGCATCCGATTTAAATGCTCTTGAATACTCAGGATTATATGTTTGTGTTGGTAGTGCTGTAGGTGTGCCTCTTATCAGTCCCGGTGTAGTTGAACATTTCTCAGTGGCTGGAGGGTTCGCTGTTCAATATTTTACCTGTTATGGCTCAGGCGTAGGTGCAAATGAGAATAGAGTATTTGTTAGACACAAAGACTCAGGGATTTGGGAGGTGTGGCATGAACTATTACATAGCGGCAACCAGCTTAACCTCGGTACTACACCTGCGTCTGCCCGCACCGCTATAGACTCATCTGTATTTCCAAGTTACACAGTTGCCACAGTTCCATCTGCTGCGGCTAACACGAACAAAGGAATCATAGTCACCAATGCTGCATCGGGCCGTCGCCCTTATTGGAGCAATGGTACCGATTGGCGCGATGCCGCGAACGTAATACTTTCATAATTCGAGGGTTTAACAATGACAACCAGAATCATTCCATATGAAATTTTGTTCAGGTTAAACCAGTCCGGTGAGGTTGTTGGATGTCATCGTCGGGACCTAAAAGTCATGGTTGATGGCGCGGACACTTTTGAAAAAGAACTTGACCCGGTGGCCATTGAGGGCGCTGAGATGGAAGCAGTTTTAGGCCAGTTAAATACCGCGCTAGTCGGCACACTTGCCTTTCGTGATATACAGATAGCCACGCTCGAAGATGAGAAGACAAAAATGCGCAACGAGCTAAATGAATTTCGGGAAAAACTCAGTGCTGAGCATGAAGCGTTATTCGCGGCGTATATTGAACTAAAAATAAGGCTTGGCGAGGCTGATGATTTGGTTACAGTCGGTAAAGCGGAATAAAAAAGCCCGCATTGATGCGGGCAAAATGCCGAATATAAGGGAGTTACATGGCAAAATGTACTATAGGTTAGGTTATTGCCCCCTGCAAATAACAACGATTAACTGACTCTCAAATCATCAAGTGAATTATCTTCATTTTCTAATAGAAATTTAGAAAAGGACGCCGGGGCGTGACCTTTTCCGTTCCATTTTTCTCCCTGCAATTGATAAGTTGCATCAGGCTCCACTTTGGTGGGTCTTTTTGGTTTGTTGTCGTTTTCGATTACCCATTGCACAGCCGCCTCAATTTCCTTGGTGGGGCTTGGCATATCGATACCCTGTTTTCGAGTATTCAGAATAATGCGCGCAATATCTATATTGGCCGCTGAAATGATTGAGGTGCGTTTCTTAATCTCTGATTTCATTTCGTTAGCGAGGGCCAGGGAGGCATCCAGGACGCCGACCACCCGGTCGATTCCGTAATGTTTGATCGCGTGTTTGATCATCGCCTTAAACGCCATTTCATTGCCAAATTTAGTGATTAAGGGATTTTCATCGGGGATTTTATTGGGCGGTGTTTCCTCTTTCGGTAGTCTTTTTCCGTGTGAACTTTTTAAAAGGGTTTCCTTGCTGGGAATGTTAATCTTACAGCGGTATTCCTTCGCTAGCGCATTGGCTTCAATCACAATACATTTATATGCCTCATCGCACGTTCTTAGCCTCCCCCACGCGAGTGTTTTTGTCTTTATACAGTCGTCACCCTGAATAACTCTCGCGAGAAATTGATTTTTTGAAACAGTACACCCAAACGCAATTCGCAATTTTCCGTCCTTTTCCATCGCTGAAAACCTCAATTTAATTGATGTATGGCCAAATAGTTAAGTGCTCTTATGAGCCTTCACTGTTGACCCTTCAAATACAAATCCAGACCCGCCCGAACAATTGCACTGATATTCTTGAGGCCTTTCCCTTCGCGCTTGTTGACCATAGCCAAATCTTCTAACTTTTGCAATTGTGACTTAGGGAGGGAAATACTAGTCCTGACGATTTCATCGGGGATCTTCTTATCCTCCCCATAGGGTTTATCGGCGAGGGTATCCGCAAGCGCTTCCACGGCTTTGGGATTCGTTTTTTTTCGGTCGCTCGGTTTCGTAATCATATCTCGTACACCTCTTTTATAAGTTTCTCAATTTCTAAACAGGCGGGGCTTGTAAAGTCTTCTATGACCGATTCACCGGTCGCCATGACATCGCGGTAGATTTTCCGATAAAACCCAATGGAGTCTAGTGGATAAAATGCACTGAATTCGCCCACAAACTCCAAAAACTCTAAGCGTTCTTTTTGTCTTACGGATGGGTTGGTGCTCGCCAATGAATGGTAAATCAACACCTTTAATTCTGGATTAATGTCGCGCACCCGTGTCACTTGATCTTCTAGCTCTGTCAAGGTGTCAAGGTCAAGCTGGGAGCATTGATGAGGCGCAATGATCACATCGGCGACTGCGGCGCCGGTAATCAATTCCCGGCTGTTGCGCCCGGCAACATCAACGATAATTTCATCATATTTTTCCGAAAGACTTAACAGCGCTTGGCTGATGTTGTCGCGCTTTTCCAATAGTGTGATGGTCGGGTCGAGGTGACTTTCTTCACGCAGCGCATGCCAGCGCGATGCCGAGCGCTGGGGGTCCGCATCCACCAGACAGACATCTTTACCCTTTAATGCCAGCCCTATCGCGACATTTACAGCGGTGGTGGTCTTGCCCGCGCCGCCTTTGTTGCAGCCGATGATTGTTATCATTTAATACTCCATGAGTGTGAGTTAATAAAACTCGCGCAGTATTAAATAATAATTGTTAAATGTGAAGTATTAAATAATAAATATTACAGAGTAATTATTAATTATTATTGCGGGGGCCAATTAAAATACAAAATAATAACAACATGGGCCGACGCCAACAGCAGCATAATCCCGATAAAAACCTCGATAACGTAATTGCGAATGACGATAAATCGCACGCCCGCCCAAAACATCACCACGGCGGCCAGGACGCACAGCGCGAAGGGGATAGTGCTCATTGTGGCACCTGTTCGCGCTCTTCAAATGACATGCCGTAGCGCCTGCGGTGGCACTCATCAACGACACCATTGAGCGCAACATCATAGCCACCATCGGCAATACACCCGACAAACTGCACCGGGAAACCGTATTTACCATTGCGCTCCACACGCATGGGGATAAAAACGGAATAGGTCCCGCTAGTGTTTCGCCTGATTTCCATAACTAACCTCCTTGCGTTGTCAAGTATTAATTTCTTCATTGAGCCTAGCTTAATGCAAGATTTTGTTCATTAAGCCTAGCTTAAAGCAAGAAAGAATAAGGAATGCGCCTGCGGCGCGACTTACTCGCTCCGCCCGGTCGCTTCGCTCCCTCCTGCTACGCTGCGACAGGGCTTGCAGCCCTGACCCTGCTTTTGTGGGGGTGAACCCCCACGCCCCAATAGTAAACAGCAGGAAGGGGCGTTTCCGGGGCAAATATAGCCACCGAAAGCGCAGAGCGCGCCTTGTTGATACATCGAAGGTGGACTTTACTGTATTGGTCGCCGTTGTGGTCGGGGTGAAAAAGTGGTGAAACCGGTGTGTAAACGCCTAGGCGTTTTCCACGGGTTTTGCCGCGTTCGCGAAGCGATTTTCACGCCGTCCATCAACATGCCCAAAACCACGCTATATAAGATATAAGAAGGGAAATGCCCGCAACCCGCATGAATGCTGGGGTCAATTTTCAGGATCGAGCACTGCAAGGCTCAGCCCGCCAACCTATAGCCTCAAAATATATGTTGATTTTGAGCCTTGAAAGATTTATCGTGTCAATAAATGCGCCAAAAATTGAGGGTAAAATGAGCCTTGTAAGATACGAAACAAACCCATTTTTGACCGATATGACGGTGCCCTTAAAGGGCCGCCAGGTTAAAATTTCTACACTGTCAAAAGATTCAAATGTGCTCATTAACCAAACAACAGGGGAGGTTCACGGAACCCACTTATTGACTTACAAAAAAGTGGATGGAGAGCAGTTTATAAAACTATTTACCGCGAATATTGCGTTGACGTTTGACTTATCCGCCGCTGGTATAAAAACGTTTAATGTCCTGGCGTGGGTAGTCCAAAATAAGGCTATATCTAGGGATGAGGTTGTTTTGGATTCCATCATGTTGAGTGATTTTTTAAAAGCACAAATAAAACCACTTAATCTAAGTTTGGCCACCTTTAAGCGTGGTCTAAACGAGTTGGAAGAGGCGCAAATAATCGCAAAAACAATGCGCAAAAGCTTTTATTTTATTAATCCTAATTTTGTCTTTAATGGCGACAGAATAGCTTTCACCACGTTGATCGAGCGGAAAAAAGAGAATATTTAACAATTAATAAATATTAAGTAATAATTATGATGTATATCAATCTATCTCAAAATTGCGATATGACAGCCAAAGAATGTAAAAAAGCTTGGGCGGCGCGCGAGGTTATTTTGGTTCAGGCAAACCCCAATGACATGAGCATCTTTTTTTTAACAAAACGGGGCGATCTGGGTTTTATTGTCACGCGCCCTGGTGGACCATTGCGACGGTATAAATCTCATGATGACCGCGCTTTCGTGATTTTAAAAATCAAAGGGTAT
>Ga0157306_10000063_pt1 | contig 17788 bp, 17 predicted proteins | sample NitcycUS163409C2_FD_108391 | JGI IMG/M metagenome (GOLD analysis project Ga0157306, IMG submission 108391) | Soil microbial communities from Arlington Agricultural Research Station in Wisconsin, USA - Nitrogen cycling UWRJ-S163-409C-2 | ecosystem: Environmental > Terrestrial > Soil >...
CGAGAGTTCAGATTGGCCTGACTGCGACAAAAAGAGTCCCATGACCAAATGCACCGCGTCCTGATCAGGGTGGCCGGCGACCAATCCTTCGACCCACACCTTGACTCTGGCAATGTCGCCGGCCTCCTGGAGCGACATCGCATGGCTGGTCCATGCCTCGGCAAACTGTCCCTTGATCAGCTGCACGACGTTCAAGACGAAATGCGGACGCGGATCGCGCGAGCCGGTCGGCTCCGGGTGACGCGCCCAAGCGAGCGCCTCCTCGGCCGCCCGTTCCCACGCTCCGCTCAATAGTGCTGCTTCACAGGTGGTTTGGTACTGGCTCATGGAAGAGGAGGCTATCTGGTCAGCGTGTCTTCGATGTCCGGCGAGGTGGCTTGCATATGCATGCCGAGGGCGGGATACCGCTCGGTCAATTTTTGCTTCATCAGCCAGGCGATGGTCCGGTAGGACCAATGGCCCTTCACTCCCGAGCGGAGCTTCGCGATATATTCCGCTTCGGCAAAATCCATCTTGAACAGGCAGCGCACTTTAAAGCCGAACGGGATGGCATAGAGCGCTGCCTCCCCGCTGACCTTCTTTAACTGCTCAATGTCGATGCGCACCGCGTCCATGGCCTGGCGATATTCTGCGTCGAGTCCGGCCTGAACCAATGGTGGAGGCACCTCATACCCGTGAGCGGTCGTAAAGTTCTGTTGGATCTGTTGGCAGCGGCGATGCCGGTGCATGTCCCGCCAGCCTCCGATGTCCATGAGCACGTCGAACGTCAACGCGTATCCGGCGCGGAACTCCCTCGGCAATTCGTCATAAGGTCCGCGGCTGCTCAGGGCCACGGCGATCGTATCCTGCTTTTGTTTCTCCGACCAGTCGCGTACGACCGCCAGCAGCTTCCGATACGGTGCCTGCGACACGCGGTACAGCAGCGTCGCCACCGTTTCATCCAGCGGATCGTGTGGCTCGATCAAATCGACAGGTTCTTGCATCCCCCATGTCGCGGGAGAATCCAGTCCCGTCCCGCGCAGCGCTTCCTTCGCGTAGCGCGCCAGCTCAGTATAGACAGTGACCTGATAGTCGTTCGCCTTCGCATGACGCGCAAGGGTCGGCGCCATGGGTTCGTTGAGTCCGCCGGTTTGACCTGACAGCTCCCCCCACACGTTCATCGGCGGCCGCTGACAGGCATCCTTCAGTTCCTCGCCGATCATGCGGAGTTCCGGAAGTTGCGAGGACAGCAGTCTCGTGATCTGCTTCTCCAGCGTGCGAATACTGACCACCTGTCCCACGTTGGTTTTACAGGCCAGGGGCAGCAGATACCGCGTCACATCGAAGGCGCGGGCGCTGATCGTTCGCTGATAGTCAGCGGGCTTCATCGCCTCCGGGCGCGGTTCCCGCTCTGTGAGGAACTTGACGAGCGGCTCGTGCAGCAGCCGGTAGATTTCCCCGAGGCTCCGCAAAACACCTTGGTAGGTGCCCTCGGTTTCGCTCCCATGAATGGCGTCCGGCACGTACCATCCGCCCGAGGCAAAATTTTGGTACCGGCTCGACTTGGCCTGGCCATCCCACACAGGTTCGTCCTCCAGCCGGATGGCGGCCAGTTCGGTGATGTCTTCGAAGCAAATGATGACGTGGCCTAAATCGGCAATCGAGGCGTGGCCATAGTCGAAATAGAATTGTTCCCAGAATTTCTCCGACGAATGGCCGTGGACCCACTTGATGCTGTGCTCGATCGAATCTGGCGACCGACTGTAACGTGCCAGGGCGTAGGCGGATTTTTCCGGAGGCATGGGCGCCAGGGCGATGACGCGGCGGACGGGACGATCACTGCTCACAAATTTGCTCCCGTTATGGACTCCGTGCAGAGTGGCGAACTATAGCGCCAGCGCAGCGCTCCCTGCAAGAAGAGACGGCGCGTTGACTTGCCCGCAAACCGGTCGTTATATTCGCGCGCACATCCCCCGAACGACTGAGCAGACCACGCGGCCAGCATGATTAAAGGCATTAAAGGCGTCAAGGACATCCTTCCTGAAGAGACGCCGCGCTGGCGCTTCATCGAAGAGAGCGCACGACGGTGGGCGGATCGCTATGGGTTTCGGGAAATCCGCATTCCGATCTTCGAGGTCACCACGCTATTCGCCCGCAGCATTGGGGCGGCCACGGACATCGTTGAAAAAGAAATGTACACCTTTCCAGACCGAGACGGTACTTCCCTGACACTGAGACCCGAGGGAACCGCAGGAACGGTTCGAGCGTTCATCGAACACAACCGCTCCGCCGATCCTCTGCCGCAGAAGTACTTTTACATTGGACCCATGTTTCGCCACGAACGGCCGCAGGCCGGCCGCCTCCGGCAGTTTCATCAGTTCGGCGTCGAATACTTCGGAACGCAGGATCCCAAGGCCGATGTCGACGTCATCGCCCTCTTGTGGCGCTTTCTTTCAGATCTGGCCCTACCGGACCTCACCCTTGAAATCAACAGCCTAGGAACCGCTGCCGACCGCGCGGCATATCTCCCGGTGCTCGTCTCCTTCCTCAAGGGCCGCATTGGAGACCTCTGTGACAATTGCCGCCGGCGCATGGAGACGAATCCCCTTCGCGTACTCGATTGTAAAGTGCCGGGTTGTCGAGCGGCGACCGAGGACGCCCCTCAACTGGTTTCCCACTTGTCCCCTCAGGCTAAGAGCCATTTTGATGAGGTGCTTTCAACCTTCGCCGTTCTCGGCATCCCCTGGCGTCTGAATCCGCGGCTGGTCCGTGGACTCGATTATTACTGCCTGACTGCATTCGAGATCACGTCCTCGCATCTCGGTGCCCAAAATGCCGTGGGCGCTGGCGGCCGTTACGACGGTTTGGTCGAATTATTGGGAGGGCCCGCGATGCCAGCTGTCGGATTCGCCGCCGGTCTTGAACGGATTGCCATGATGCTTCCGGAAACGAGTCTTCCACCGTCTCTCCCATCAGTGTACGTCGCAGCCTTCGGGTCTCAGGGTGGCCCAGCGGGAGTTCGCCTCCTAGACGCGCTACGTCTGGCTGGTCTTTCGGCGCAGAGCGATTATCGCGCGACGACGCTTAAAGGGCATCTCCGGCAAGCCGATCGGAGCGGATGTCGCTTTGCGGTGCTCCTCGGCGATGATGAGGCGAAGTCCGGATCTGCCGTGGTCCGTAACATGGATTCCAAAGCCCAAGAGACTGTGCCGCTACCGGATCTTCCTCGTTATTTTCTCTCACTTTTCAAGGGATTTTAGGCCGTGGTTTTTCCGATTGACTTCACCTGAAAAACCCCGTAGTCTCGCCCCCACAGGCTCCATATAACCAGTTGATTCTTCAAGAAATATTCTGTTTGCTGTCTAGAGATTTCCAATGCCTGCACGGAAACTTGGTCTTCTCTTATCCACAGCCCCCTCTGACAGGACAATTGAGACGGTGGTGCAGGTCGCCCAAGCGGCGGTTCGGCAAGGTGTCGAGGTGTATTTGTATCTGATCGATGAAGGGGTTAAAGGGTTCACGGATATGCGTTTTACCCGATTACTTGATGGCGGCGTAAAGATGTCCGTCTGCGCCTATGGGTGCCAACAGCATGGTGTCTCTACTCAACAGGTGGATCCCCGTGTTTCATTGTCAGGCCTCGTAGTGCTTTCCAGCATTATTGATGCCTGTGACCGATTTTTGGCGTTCACTTAAGCTGTGTGCAGCGTGAGTCGATGTCGAAGCGTGTGGTAGTGGTCATAGCCGAAGATCCGACAATAACTCATCGTCCAGTCGAAGCCTTACGAATTGCTCTTGGTCTCTGTGCCGGCGAGCATCACACGACAATCGTACTGTTGGGACGAGCCCCTCTTCTCTTGACTGATGACACGGAAGATATCGTCGACGTGGATATCCTCGAAAAATACCGTCCTTCCCTGTCTCAACTCGACGTACCGTTTGTCCTCGAATCCGATGCCGCCACAGATGCGCTTCTCGAGGAGTTCTCTGTGACGACAAAGTCCGCCGAAGAGATCCGTAGTCTCGTTGAATCATGTGACCGTACGCTGGTCTTTTCATGAAGAAGACACTCTATCTCCTGAGAAAGCCGATAGATCAAATCAATTCCGCGCTGTTTCATCCAACGAAGTCTCAGGGAGACGTCATCCTGCTGGAAGAAAGCGTCGGGCGGCTGTTTCCTTATGAGGGAGGAGTGGTGTTCTCACTCAGGAATGACGAAGTCGATGATGGCCTCACGTATGATGACCTTGTGAAAAAGATTTTCGAATATGATCACACGGTGGTGATCTAGCCTGTCGGCTCTTCTCCGAAGACGTGTGGCATAGAGAAAGAACAGGAGTCGTCGTAGGAATCGGAGTAGGAGGGGTGAATGGTGTGGATTGTCGGTAAGAGGATGATCTGAAAGCGTTGTTGTCTTTGACGCGTTGTGGATGAACTTGGGGATTGACTCGGAGTGTGGGGACAGTGCACTGTTCATAACTTCTTAAAGGGCGGCGGACGCTGAGGTGCCCTCGGAGTGTAAAGGACAGGAAGTTCTCGTCGTGACTCACGATAACACACGAAAATGGCTCATTATCCACAGGTGTGAATAAGCCTGTGTATGGGGAGAATATAGGGAGATGACGGTCTCGGCGGTTTGGCAGGAAGCCTTAGCGTTTATTCAAGGACGGGTGCCAAAACAGGTCTACGATACCTGGTTCATGCCAGTCCGTCTGGAGAGGATTGAGGACAGGACCGCACAAATAGGCGTTCCAAATAAGTTTTTTGGTGACTGGCTCAGTCAACATTACGGACCACTCCTCGTTGAGGCCGTCTCGACTGCCCGGGGAGGGGGGGAGACGGCAGTGTCATTCGTCGTCTTCAATCGTGTGGCGTCGACGCAGAGTGATGCGGCCGCCGTGGCACAAGCTGTTCGGGCAGCCGGACCGACGAAAGCCAAACGCGGTATCCAACTGAACCCCAAGTATTCATTCAAGAATTTTGTCGTGGGGGCCGGTAATCAATTTGCCCATGCCGCTTGCATGGCTGTCGCTGAACAGCCAGCCAAGGCCTATAACCCTTTGTTTATTTATGGCGGTGTGGGACTCGGAAAAACCCACCTGTTGAACGCTATTGCCAATCATGTGGCAGAGCGAACCGACTTACGGATTGCCTACCTGACGACCGAGCAATTTACAAACGAGGTCATCAATTCAATCCGCTACGACAAGATGATGGATCTCCGGAAGCGCTACCGCCATATCGACATGCTCATGATCGACGACATCCAATTCTTGGTGGGTAAAGAACGGACGCAGGAGGAATTTTTCCATACGTTCAATGCGTTGTACGAAGCACATAAGCAAATTGTCCTTTCGAGCGATCGGTTTCCCAAGGATATGCCCGACATTGAAGAGCGGTTGCGCTCCCGCTTCGAATGGGGGCTGATTGCGGACCTGCAGCCGCCGGACGTGGAAACCAGAATCGCCATCCTTCGCAAGAAATCGGAGGACGAAGGCGTCACGTTGCCAGAGGACGTGATCCAGTTTCTCTCCAACACGATGAAAAGTAACATTCGCGAATTGGAAGGTTCGCTCGTGCGCCTGGGTGCCTACGCATCCTTGACCGGTCAGACGATTACGCTCGAGATGGCGAGGAACGTCCTGCGCGATCTGATCGGCGACAAGAAAAAGATTGTCGCAATGGAGGACATTCAGGAGGCCGTTGCCGCCTGGTTTCACATCAAAATCGCTGATCTTAAGTCACGGCGCCGGAGCAAGACGTTGGTCCATCCGCGACAGATTGCCATGTTCCTCTGCCGCGAATTGACCGATGCCTCGTTTCCGGAAATCGGCCGCCTGTTTGGTGGGAAAGACCATACGACGATCATGCACGCCTGCCGGCAGATCATGAAAATCAAAGAGGGCGACAGCGGCTTGAGTCAAACGCTGGACGGGTTGAAGGAAAAGATTCTCCGGAGCTGACCGGCGTGTCGAGAGAGGGGCAACTATGAAAGTTCGCATCGGGAGGGATGAGTTGCTGACAGGGCTTCAGCGGGTGCAGGGCGTCGTGGAAAAGCGCAACACCATGCCAATTTTGTCGAACATTTTGATCGAGGCAAAACAGGAAGGCGCGGAAATCGTGGCCACCGACCTCGAGATCGGCATGCGCGGGCTCTACAAGGCGACGGTCCACAAGGCCGGCGGCATCACCGTGTCGGCGAGAAAGTTGTACGAGATCATCAAGGAGTTGCCGAGCGGCGACATCGACTTGGTCTCCAGCGAGAATAACTGGACGACGATCCAGGCCGGCAAAAGCCAGTTCAAAGTCGTCGGACTCCCCAGCAGCGATTATCCGGCCCTGCCCGCCATTGAGCGCGAAGGCCTGACGCCGCTTGCAGGGGCTGGCTTCCTTGAACTGATTCGAAAAACGCTCTTTGCGGCGGGGGACAACGATGCCCGATATATCTTAAACGGTCTGCTCGTCACGCTCATCTCCAATGAAAAGAAGACGACTCTCAGACTCGTCGGGACCGACGGGCATCGGTTGGCGGTGGCCGAGCAGGATCTTGGAAAGGCCGGCGCCAAAGGGGCCCCACAGGAAATCAAGGCGATCATTCCCAAGAAAGCCGCGCACGAAATGCGCCGCCTCTTGGAAGAGGGAGGCGATGGCGAGCCGCTCATTGGGTTCACGAAAAACCTCATGATCTTCCGAAAAAGCGGCCTGCTCCTGACATCCCGCTTGATGGAAGGCAACTACCCGAACTACCAACAGGTCATTCCGAAGGAGAGCAATAAGAAGATCGTCGTGCAGCGCACCGAACTCGAAAGCGCGTTGCGGAGGGTCTCGGTGCTGTCGAAAGACAAGGCCAATGCGGTGAAGCTCACGTGTGCGCCCGGGCGGCTCACGCTGTTTTCGAGCAATCCGGACTATGGGGAAGCCACCGAGGAGATGGCCGCGCAATACGAAGGGGAGACGTTGAATACAGGCTTTAACGCGCGCTACATGCTCGATGTGTTCGACGTCATGGACGGGGAAAAAATCTCGTTGCAGATGGAGAGTGCGCTCAGCCCGTGCCTGATCCAAGAGGCGGAAAGCCCCGGTTTCAAATGTGTTGTGATGCCCATCAAAATCTGAGAGGGATATTGAATTACGGTGCTGACGTACGCCTCGCCCTTCCCTTGCTGCGGACAATCTTCGTGACCATCCTGGTACAAGTGATGAGTGTTCGGGATGTAGGAGTCTGAATGGCTACGGACGAGACCACCAAGCCCAAATCCGACAGCTACAGCGCAGACCAAATCAAGGTGCTGGAAGGGCTCGATGCCGTACGGAAGCGACCAGCGATGTACATCGGCAGCACCGGCGTCGATGGTCTGCATCACCTCGTCTACGAAGTCGTCGACAACAGCGTGGACGAGCACATGGCCGGATTCGGCGAGACGATCGAGGTCACCATCCATATCGACGGGAGTGTCACGGTCGTCGATAACGGTCGTGGGATTCCAACTGGAATGCACCCGACTCAAAAGAAGTCGGCTGCCGAAGTGGCGTTGACCGTGCTGCACGCCGGGGGAAAGTTCGAGCAGGGCGCCTATACCGTCTCGGGCGGTCTGCACGGAGTCGGCATTTCCGTGGTGAATGCGCTCTCCGAGTGGCTGGAGTTGGAAATCTGGCAGGACGGCCAGGTGTTCGAGCAACGATACGAGCGCGGCAAGCCCGGCGCTCCCCTCAAAAACACCGGCATTACCAAGCGCCGAGGGACCAAAGTCCGCTTCAAATCGGACAGTCAGGTGTTCGAAACCCTCGACTTCAGCTTCGACGTTCTGGCGCAACGCTTGCGCGAGCTGGCCTTCTTGAACAAGGGCCTGTCGATCACGTTGAAGGATGAGCGGAAAGAGCCCGCCAAAGAGCAGGTGTTTCTGTACAAGGGCGGCATCGTTTCCTTCGTCGAGCACCTGAACGAAGCCAAAACCCCCCTGCACAAACCCATCTACGTGAAGGTCGAACGGCCGGAGATGGTTCTCGAAGTCGCACTCCAGTACAACGACAGCTATGCCGAGAATCTCTTCTCGTTCGCCAACAATATCAACACGAAAGAAGGCGGCACGCATTTGGTCGGCTTCAAGGCCGCGCTCACTCGCACGATCAACAATTATGCGAACGCTAATGAGCTGTTGAAAAAGGACACTGAATCGCTGACGGGCGACGACGTGCGAGAAGGACTCACCGCAGTGGTGAGCGTGAAGGTCCGCAATCCGCAGTTCGAGGGACAGACCAAGGCCAAACTTGGGAACAGCGAAGTGAAGGGTGTGGTGGAGACGGCCGTCAATGAAAAGCTCGGCGCCTACTTTGAGGAGAATCCGCCAGTCGCGAGGAAAATCATCGGCAAAGCGATTGATGCCGCGCGTGCCCGCGAGGCGGCGCGCAAGGCGAAAGACCTGATCCGACGCAAAAGTGCCTTGGACGGCGGTTCATTACCCGGCAAGCTCGCGGATTGCTCCGAAAAAGATCCGGCACTCAGTGAACTGTACATCGTCGAGGGTGATTCCGCCGGCGGTTCGGCCAAGCAGGGTCGGGACAGGAAATTCCAGGCCATCCTGCCGTTGAAGGGCAAAATTCTCAACGTCGAGAAGGCCCGCTTCGACAAGATGCTGACGAGCGATGAAATCCGGACGCTGATCATGGCGCTCGGGACTGGCATCGGCCGCAAACGCGAAGAGAGCGACAAGGCGGACAAAGACACGTTCGACATCGCCAAAGCGCGCTATCACAAAATCATTCTCATGACCGACGCGGACGTGGACGGCAGCCATATCCGCACGCTGTTGCTCACATTCTTTTTCCGGCAGATGCCCGAACTGCTCGAGCGCGGGTACATCTACATCGCGCAGCCGCCGCTCTTCAAAGTCAAAAAGGCCAAGGTCGAGCGCTATCTCAAGGACGAAGGGGCGTTGAACGAATACCTCGCCGATCTCGCCGTCGAAGATGTGCATCTGTACCTGGAAGGAACTCAGGACTTCGTGACCGGACGCCGACTGCTGCCGATCTTGAAAAAGATGATCGCGTTCGAGACGTTGTTAGCGCGCTTCAACAAAAAACCACACGAAGCCGCCATGATCCGGGCCTTTGTGGACGAACCAGGGCTTGACCGGGATCTGCTCAAGGACCAGACCGCGCTGGCCGACGCCGTGGACAATGTGAAGAAGATGCTTCGCATCGTATACCCCAAGTTGGATCCGAGTCTGGAGATCCTTCCCGACGAAGAACACCAATCGAACAAGATATTATGCCGCTTGCAAGCCAGCGGCACCACGTTCGGTCTTGATGTGACGCACGATCTGGTCGGGTCAGCGGATTTCCGCGAGCTGCAAAAATTGTCGCCTTCCGCAATCGGCCTGGGACGCGCACCGTATAAACTCAAGGCGAAAGGCCAACAACAAGAATTGCGGTCGACCGCGGATCTCGTGAGAGCGATCCTCGATCTCGGCAAACAGGGGCTGGCCATCCAGCGGTACAAAGGATTGGGCGAAATGAACCCGGGTCAATTGTGGGAAACCACGATGAACCCCGAAGCGCGCACGCTGCTGCGGGTCAAACTCGAGGACGTGCCAGGGGTCGATGAAATCTTCACGATCCTCATGGGTGACGAAGTTGAGCCGCGCAGAAATTTCATCCAGACCCATGCCTTGGAAGTCAAAAACTTGGACGTGTAAGAGGACCGTGGCCTGTCGGATGCCCCAATGGTCATCCGGCAAGACCGTCGCGAGGAAAGTGTCGAGGTGGACGTTGCCGAACGTTACGTCGCTGAGCCACGCGAGGATGAAGCCGGTGATCATTTGAAGCATCCGAGGAACGTATGCCGCCTGATGAACGCCTAGGGCAGATCGCCATCGAAGACGAAATGCGGGCCTCCTACCTCGATTACGCGATGAGCGTCATCGTCGGCCGCGCACTGCCCGACGTGCGCGACGGTCTCAAGCCCGTGCACCGCCGCATCCTGTTCGGCATGAACGAGATGGGACTTGTGCATAATCGGGCCTACCGAAAATCGGCCAAAATCGTCGGCGAGATCATGGGCAATTACCATCCACACGGCGATTCCGCCATCTACGACACGTTGGTGCGCATGGCGCAGGACTTCAACATGCGCTATGTGCTAGTTGACGGCCAAGGGAATTACGGCTCGATGGACGGTGATTCTCCGGCGGCCATGCGCTACACGGAAGCGCGCATGACGAAGCTCGCGGAAGAGATGATGGCCGATATCGACAAGGAAACCGTCGATTTCGGGCCTAACTACGATGAGTCCCGTCAAGAACCGCTGGTGCTGCCGACGAAGGTGCCCAATCTCCTCATTAACGGGGCCGGCGGCATTGCCGTGGGCTATGCGACCAATATTCCCACCCACAACATCGGCGAAGTGATCGATGGTCTGCTGCTGCTGCTGGAAAACCCGGACGTGACGATTGCCCAGTTGATGAAGAAAATCCCGGGACCGGACTTTCCGACCGCCGGATTTATTTACGGCATGAGCGGGATCAAAGAAGCTTATGAAACTGGCCGCGGACTGCTCTCGCTGCGCGCGAAGGTGGTCGTCGAAAGCGATGAGCGAACGGAACGAGAGCGATTGATCGTTACGGAAATCCCCTACCAGGTCAACAAGGCCAAGCTCATCGAGAAGATCGCCGAATTGATTCAAGAGGACCGCATCAAAGGTATCAGCGATCTCCGCGACGAATCGTCCGACCGGGAAGGGGTCCGGATCGTCATCGATCTCAAGCGCAACGAGATCCCGCTCGTCATCCTCAACAACCTCTATAAGCACACTCAGCTCGAAACGACGTTCGGCGTGATCATGCTGGCGCTGGTCAACAATCGGCCGGAGGTCCTCAATCTCAAACAGATTCTGCACCATTTCCTCGAGCATCGGCGGGAAGTGGTGGTCCGCCGCACCATCTATGAGCTCCGCAAGGCGGAAGAGCGCGCGCATATTCTTGAAGGCCTCAAGATCGCGCTCGACAATCTGGATGCAGTGATCGCGCTGATTCGGCGCTCGCAGTCTCCCGATGAAGCCCGGGCCGGACTGATGCGGCAGTTCTCTCTGACGGACATTCAGGCCAATGCCATCCTTGACATGCGTCTCCAACGGTTGACGCAGCTCGAGCGGGCTAAACTCGTCGAGGAATATCAAGAAGTGCTGAAGCAGATTGAATATCTCAAGTCGGTGCTGGCGAGCCAAGCGCTGGTGCGGTCGATCATCAAGGACGAGTTGACCCAACTCCGCGAAGACTACAAGGACGATCGCAAGACGCAGATTGTGAAGGAAGAGGCCGAGATCAGTCTCGAAGATTTGATCGCCGAGGAGGAGGTCGCCGTCACGATTTCTCACGCCGGGTACATCAAACGAAACGCGGCGTCGCTGTATCGTGCCCAGCGGCGCGGCGGCAAGGGCAAGATCGGCATGGGCATCAAGGATGAAGACTTCGTCGAAACGCTGTTTACGGCGTCGACGCATGACACGCTGCTGTTCTTCACCGATGCCGGCAAGGTCTTTTGGCTCAAAGTGCACGAGATTCCGGAGGCGAGTCGGGCCGCAAAGGGCAAGGCGCTGGTGAATCTATTGGCGCTTACCGGGAGCGAGAAGGTCACTGCGACGTTAGCGGTGAAGGATTATCCCGAGGACCGGTTTGTGGTCATGGCCACCAAAAACGGCCTCATCAAAAAGACGGAGCTCTCCGCCTACAGCAATCCACGGCAGGGCGGCATCATTGCCCTGGGGCTCGAGGACGGCGACAAACTCATCGGTGTGCAGGTCACCGATGGCCAACGGGAAATTCTGCTCGGAACAAAACAGGGCATCACCATCCGCTTTTCTGAAGGCGATGTGCGGGCCATGGGACGGACGGCCTACGGCGTCAAAGGCATCACGCTCGAGGAAGGCAACGAGGTGATTGGGATGGAAACGATCACGCCAGATTCGACGACCGCCATTCTCACGGTCACCGAAGGGGGGTACGGCAAGCGCACGCCCGTCGGCGAATACCGCGTCCAAGGCCGTGGAGGCAAGGGCATCATCAGCGTCAAGACCACCGAGCGCAACGGGTTAGCCGTCGGCTTTTTACAAGTAAGGGACAGCGATGAAATCATGTTGATGGCTGCGCAGGGCAAGGTGCTGCGCTGCAAGGTCGGCGATATCCGAGAGATCGGCCGCAATACACAGGGCGTGAGAATTCTCGACCTGGACGGCGACGAGGATCGCGTGGTGGCTGTCGCGCGTTTGGCGGACAACGGGGAGCGGGAAGAGGCGGGTTCTGACGAAGGCGCCGCCGGACAATAACCGGCCGCTTTGCCCTGCCCGTGTCTCCGATGAACGATGCACCAACGCCCCAGGCTCCCTCTCTTTCCCAAAAGAAGCCGCTCGATACGGTCGTCAAACTCGCCTTGATGGTGTTTTTCGGATCGTTTGCGCTGATCTGGGGCGGAATGTACCTGAGCCGGCCGGATCGATCGATCCCCCCCTACAGCATCGGCTCTCAGGAAGGCACGGCCGTCTCCATTCATGTCCCGGCGTGGACGAGCGATACCGAAATCGAAACGCTGATCGAGCGTTTCCGGAAGGTCGGGCGGGAGACCCGAAACTTCGGACCGATGAAGATCAGACCAACGACACCTGACGACCCCGCCGGACGCTATCGCCGAATCAGTATTTATATTTTCACCCACGACGCGTGGGCGGAGGCGCCGATTCTTCACCAATATTTGAGCGGTGATGACCTCGAGGTCCGCAATGGCTTCAAGCGGGCGCTTCGGGGGTTCTATCAGCTGACGGACACCGAGGAAGAGGGAAGGATCGGTCCGATGGTCGATGGGCCGGACTCTGCCGCCACGGCGGCGTATTCGCGGCAATTGTTCAAGCAGGCGGTGACCCCTGATCGTTGAGCGCTGACCGTGAAAACGCTGCGGCCATGAGCGATGCCAATCGCGTTCTCAGTTCAGGATCCTGCAGGGCGGCCGCATGGGCTTCGGCTTCGGTCATCGCAGCATCGCTCACCGGGACGCTTTCGGGCGATGGCCCGGCGGCTATGGCAGGAACGTCCGGAATCTCTCCCACACGGAAGGCGATGTCCGTCAGCATGTCAGATCCAGCCCGCTCGTTCAATTTCGCCAGTAGCGTGGGCTTCAGAAAGACGAGTTGTTGCAGCCAGACGGAATTTCTGACAATGAGGTACAGTTTCTTAAAGCGGACCTGCGTGGGCCACGTATGAGAGCCGACGGGTTCCCCGATGAGTTCACGCCATTGCTGTTGGAGCCGGAGCTCGAACAGATGGGATTGCAGCCCGAGCCGTTTCGAGAGACCCGAAAGGATCGTGCTGAACGAATCGAGGGAGCCGTGAGGACGCATGACGAATCTTAGGCGGGAGTCCGGGTCAGGTCAAGAGGACGGGCTGCCGAGGACATCATGACAGCGCGCACCGACGCCTCCGAAAAAGTCGTGGCCACGAACCGCAAGGCGTTTCACGATTATTTTATTGAGGAGCGATACGAGGCAGGCATCATGCTTCAGGGCACCGAAGTCAAATCCTTGCGCGAAGGCCGGGTAAATCTGCAAGACAGTTATGCCTCTGTGCGAGGAAGCGAAGTCTACCTTCATCAATGTCATATCAGCCCCTACAGTCATGGGAACATCATGAACCATGATCCCACGCGAGTCCGGAAGCTCCTGCTTCACAAAGCCGAGATCCATAAGTTGCTGGGCAAGACCCAACAAAAAGGGCTCACCCTGATCCCCCTCCGCATCTACTTCTCCAAGCGCGGATACGCGAAGGTCGAGCTTGGGCTCGCAAAGGGCAAGAAGCTGTACGACCGGCGCGAGACCATCAAAACCCGCGAAGCCGGCCGGGAAGTCCAGCGGGCCATCAAAGAAAGAAAATAACACAGGCGGGTTCTGTCAACGGACGGGCCACGAATCGTCCTGGCCCCCGATGTAGGGACCTCCCGTTGGACGGTCGAGTCCATGAGATGCCACCGTCTCGTCAGAGCGCACGAAGTTGACACCGACCAATGGAAACTTGTAGTACTACGCTGGTTTCCAGCGTATTACCATGTCTGCTCACAGCTCGAGACGACACCAGAGGACAGCCGAATCTGCCGTCGCACGGAACGTGATCGCTGCGGCCCGGCGACAATTTCTAGTCCACGGCTTCAGAAGGGTCAGCATGGACGATCTCGCCGCCGAGCTGCGAATGAGTAAGAAGACACTCTATGCCTGCTTCCCGAGCAAGTCGTCGCTCGTGGAAGCCGTGTTGAAAGACAAATTCAACGAGGTAGAGGCGGATCTCAGCCGGCTGGCATCGGAGCGCTCCTTCGATATGGAAGAAGCGATCCGTCGGTTTCTCCAGCGTGTGCAAGTGCACACGTCCGAAATTCACCCCTCGTTCGTTCGGGACTTGGGACGGGAAACGCCGGACTTGTTCCAGATCGTCGAGCATCGTCGTCGTCGGCTGATTCGCCATCATGTTGCCGCCCTCTTCAATAAGGGACGCAAGGCCGGCCTCATTCGGAAGGACATTCCGGTGCATCTGCTCATTGAGATATTGCTCGGCGCGGTCGAGGCCATCATGATTCCGTCGAAGGTGACCGAACTCCGCTTGACACTGGAGCGAGGCTATTCGGCCATCATCCGAGTCATTTTAGAAGGGGCCATCGTGCGGAGGGTATCGCCATGAAGCCGCGCGGGCACGCTGCCGCTCGAACATGGTTCTGCGTGACCGGCGCGGTCATGGCATCGGCCCTGTGGATCTCCTGCCAACGTCCGCCTTCGGATCGAATCCAAGGCTATGTCGAGGGCGAGTTTGTCTACGTCGCCTCCCCTTTTGCCGGGGCACTGGAATCCTTGGCCGTACGGCGCGGCGCACAGGTGCGTGCGGGAGAGGCCTTGTTTGCCTTGGAACGAGTGTCCGAAAAGGCCGCGAAAGATGAAGCCGAGCGCCGCCTGAGTCAAGCGCTCGCGAATCTCGAGGATGCCAGGAAGGGTAAGCGGCCGACGGAAATTGAGTCGATGAAGGCGCAACTCAAGCAAGCACAGGCGGCGCTGCGGCTCTCGAATCGTGAAATGGTACGGCAGGAAGGTTTGGCGTCGGTTCCAGGCGCAGCGGTGGAGTTGGAGGTGGACCGTGCCCGGTCGGCGCGAGATCAGGACCGACAACGGGTGGCGCAGCTCCAAGCGGATTTGGACACGGCACTGCTTGGCTCTCGCACGGATCAAGTCATCGCGGCCGAGGCCGAAGTTCGGGCGCGCGAGGCGGCGCTGGCCAGGGCTGAATGGGAGCTCGGGCAGAAGCGTCAGCAGGCGCCGAAATCAGGGTTGGTGTTCGATACGCTGTATCGAGAGGGCGAGTGGGTGCCGGCGGGGCGGCCGGTGGTGGTCCTCCTGCCTCCTGAAAACATCAAGGTGCGGGCCTTCGTGCAGGAGAAACGGCTTGGAACGATACATCCTGGCGATGACGCACAGGTGGCCGTCGACGGTGTCGCCAGACCATTTTCGGGGAAGGTCAGCTACATCTCGCCGCGCGCCGAATACACCCCTCCGGTAATCTATAGCCAAGAAAGCCGCGAGAAATTGGTCTTTATGGTGGAACTTGTCTTTGATCCATCAGCGGCCGCGGAGCTAAATCCGGGGCAGCCGGTGGATGTATTATTCGGGTTGGCCCGATGAACGACCTGTCTGCACAGACCCTCGCCATCGACGTTCACGGGATGACGAAACGGTTCGGCGAGCGCACGGTCGTCAATCGGATCGGCCTCGAGGTCCGTCGAGGGGAGATCTACGGATTTCTCGGCCCGAACGGCAGCGGAAAGACCACATTCATCCGGATGCTCTGCGGTCTGCTTCGTGCGGATGAAGGTAGCGGCACCTGTCTGGGGTACGACGTCATTCGGGAAAGCGAATTCATCAAGGCTGAGGTCGGCTATATGACCCAGCGGTTCAGCTTTTACGAAGACCTCAGTATTGCTGAAAATCTGGACTTCGTGGCCCGCATGTTCGCCGTGAAGAACCGGCGGGAAGCCGTCGAGCGGAGTCTCCAACGACTGGGGCTTGCTGAACGCCAGCAGCAGCTGGCTGGACAGCTGTCGGGCGGCTGGAAGCAGCGGCTCGCCCTCGCGGCCTGTCTGATTCACCAACCGAAGCTTCTGCTGCTCGACGAGCCCACGGCCGGCGTGGACCCGAAGGCTCGTCGCGAATTCTGGGAACAGATCCATCAGCTTGCCGCCGAAGGGCTCACGTTTCTCATCACGACCCACTACATGGACGAAGCCGAACGATGTCACCGGGTGGCGTATATTGCCTACGGACGCTTGCTCACGCACGGTACCGTCCCGGAGGTCATCGCTCAGGCGCGTCTCACGACCTGGGCGGTGAGCGGGCCGAACTTGCACCAGCTGGCGGAAGAGCTGCGAAGGCATCCCAGCGTGCGTCAAGCGGTCGCGTTCGGCAACCGGTTGCACGTCAGCAGCGATGACGCCGCGGCCCTTGACACTGCCATCGCGCCCTTTCGCACTCCGCCCTATGAATGGCATCGGACCAACTCGGGTCTGGAAGAGGTGTTTATTCACCTCATGGACCGGGCGCCGGACAATTTTGCGTCATGAACACGATGCGCAGATTTTCGCTATCGCGTCTTTGGGCGATCGTGGTGAAAGAATTCATCCAGATGCGCCGGGACCGCGTGACTTTTGGCATGATGATCGGTGTCCCGTTGATCCAACTCGTGCTGTTCGGTTATGCCATCAACGCCGATCCGAAGCACCTGCCCACCGCCGTGCTTCTGGCCGACTACGGCCCGCAAGGCCGGACGTTACTTCATGCCATTCGCAACAGCGACTACTTTGAATTCAGGCGAGAGCTGACGACCGAGCAGGAAGGCCGGGACGTGCTTGCCCGTGGAGAGGTGCAATTCGTGGTGAGTATTCCGCAGAATTTCACGCGTGATCTGTTGCGGGGGGAACGGCCGGCGATTCTCGTGGAGGCGGACGCGACCGATCCTGCGGCCACGAGCAACGCGATCGGCTCTCTGCGGGTGCTCATGTCGACGGCCCTCCGGCATGATCTCAAGGGGCCACTCGGCTTTCTGGCGGCGAGCGATGAACCGCTTGATCTGCGAATCCATGCGCAATACAACCCGGAAGCGAACACACAGTACAACATTGTGCCCGGTCTGATGGGCGTGGTGCTGACCATGACGATGGTGATGATCACTGGACTGGCCATCACTCGGGAGAGGGAACGAGGCACAATGGAGAATTTATTATCGATGCCGACGCGGCCTTTTGAGGTGATGGTGGGAAAAATCATTCCCTATATCCTAGTGGGATATGTACAGGTCGGACTCATTCTGCTTGCAGCCCGGCTCTTGTTTCATGTGCCGATGCTGGGAAACATTGGCGTCTTGCTAGTGGTCGCGTTCGTCTTCATCACCGCGAACCTAGCCATGGGCATCACCTTTTCCACGCTGGCGGAGAATCAGCTTCAGGCCGTCCAGCTGTCGTTCTTTTTCTTTTTGCCGTCCCTGCTCCTCTCAGGGTTCATGTTTCCGTTCCGTGGCATGCCGCTGTGGGCGCAAGTCATCGGCGAGGCGCTGCCGCTCACGCATTTCATGCGCATCGTGCGCGGCATCACGCTGAAGGGGACAGGCCTCGCCGACATGCAGATCGACGTGGCGGCGCTGTTCATCTTCATGATCGTGGCGATGGGGCTTGCGCTCGCCTTCCGCCGCACGCTCGATTGAGGTAACACGCCCGCATGCTGCTTACGGGCATCCGCTTTACC
>Ga0157306_10000064_pt1 | contig 17604 bp, 16 predicted proteins | sample NitcycUS163409C2_FD_108391 | JGI IMG/M metagenome (GOLD analysis project Ga0157306, IMG submission 108391) | Soil microbial communities from Arlington Agricultural Research Station in Wisconsin, USA - Nitrogen cycling UWRJ-S163-409C-2 | ecosystem: Environmental > Terrestrial > Soil >...
CCGGGCCCGTTCGAGTGGGACGTGAAGCGACTGGCGGCGAGCGTCGTCATTGCCGGTCGCGATCGCGGGCTGCGCCGTCGTGAGCGCCGCGCCGCCGCCCTGGCAAGCGTCTCCTCCTACCGAGGCGCGATACGGCGCTTCGCGGCGATGCGGGACATCGACGTCTGGTACGCGCGGATCGACGTCGAGTCGAGGCTGGTCGAGCTCGGCGGGCACCTCGATGCCAAGCACCTGCAGCGAATCGAGCGCGGCCTCGCCAAGGCAAAGTCGAAGGACAGCCTGCGGGCGTTGCGCAAGTTGACCCAGCCGGGCGAGGACGGGCTGCGGATAGTCAGCGACCCGCCGCTGATCGTTCCGCTGGAGGAGCTTGCCGAGGGGTCGGCGGCTGAAGGCCAGCTCGAGTCCGTGCTGGCCGAGTACCGGGATTCGCTGAGCGGCGCCCACCGGCATATTGCCGGCGCCTACCGTTATGTCCACGCCGCGCGCAAGGTGGTCGGCGTCGGCAGCGTCGGCACCCGCGCCTGGATCGTCCTGCTCGTCGGACGGGACTCCGACGACCCACTCTTCCTGCAGGCGAAGGAAGCCCAAGCCTCGGTTCTGGAGCCGTATGCGGGGGAGAGCCGCTTCGAGCAGCATGGACGCCGCGTGGTCGAAGGTCAGCGGTTGATGCAGGCCGCCAGCGACATCTTCCTCGGCTGGGTGACCGCGACGGGAGCGGACGCCTCGCCACGCAGCTTCTACGTCCGGCAGCTCTGGGACGGCAAGGGGTCGGCGAACCTCGACGCGATGTCTGCGCGCGAGCTCGGCGCCTATGGCTCGCTGTGCGGCGAGGCGCTGGCCCGCGCCCACGCCCGTTCAGGTGACCGGATCGCCATCGGGGCGTACCTGGGTGGGGGCGGAAGGTTCGACGAGGCGATCGCCGATTTCGCTGAGTCCTACGCCGATCAGAACGAACGCGATTTCGAAAGCGTCAAGCGGGCGGCTGACGAAGGCCGGCTCGCAGTCGAAGTCGGCGTCTAGGCGTAAGACCCAGCAACGTGGCAGCGTCCAGCTCAGACGCCAGCCGGCAGGCGGACCTCGGTGAGCCGAATGCTGTTGCCCGATGGGTCGCGGAAGCCCGAGTCGATCCCGTAGGGCCGCTCTTCGGGCTCTTCGGTGAACTCGACGCCACGGCTCTTCAGCTCTTCGAAGGAGGCCCGGCAGTCGTCGGTGGTGAGGAAGACGGTGCCGGCGAAGCCCTTGCCCATCAGCGTTCGCACCTGCTCGGTCGTCTCGTCGTCCATCAGCGGCGGGCCGGGGATCGCCATCAGCACGATCGAGACGTCCTCCTGTCCAGGTGGTCCCACCGTGAGCCAGCGGAAGTCGCCCGTCTCTGGCAGCGTCACGTCAGCGTGAACCTCCATGCCGACCTTCTCGGTGTAGAAGGCGAGCGCCTCCTCCTGGTCGTGGACCCAGAGCTGTGCGTTGGCGATTCTGAACATCGTCTTTTCTCCTTCGGCTCGAACGGAAAGGTCGACGGCGATGCTAGGTCGCAATCTGCGCGTTGTCTTCTCGAAACGTGCGGTGTTGCGGCCTGGCGTGGGCGCGCACGATGCAGCCGGGGACCAGCGCCCACTGCGAGGCGGGCGGGTGCTCGGCCCGATACGCAGTTGGCGAGACTCCGAAGGTCCGGCTGAAGCTGGTCGTGAAGGAGCCGATGCTCTGCAGCCCGACGGAGAGACAGATGTCGGCGACTGAGCGGTCGGTCGTGCGCAGCATCGTCGCGGCTCGCTCCAATCGCCTGGTCAGCAGGTACGCGTGCGGCGACTCGCCGAACGCCCGGCGGAACTCACGACTGAAATGTGCCTTCGAGAGTCCCGCCGCCGCCGCTAGATCGTCGACCGTCAGCGCTTCCGCGTAACGCGCATCGGCGAGGTCCTTTGCACGCAGCAGGTGCCGGGTGGGCGGGACATACGCCATACCCGCAGTCTAGGCTCGCGGGCCTCGTGGTCGGGACCTATGCAGCCGTGATCGCCGTCTGCGGCGCCTCGTTGACGATCGGCCAGGCGGCGATCGGCCTCTGCGGGGTGCGGCGCTGGTCCTGGCTGTCGCCGGCCGTGGGATTGGCGCTGGTCTGCGCGGTCTGCTGGGGAACGGTGAGGCTGCCGGGCGGCGGCCTTGCCTCCGCACTCCTTGTGGTGCTGCTCGGGGCCGCCGCGATCGCCTCCCTGCGCGGTCGCCTGGAGGGTGGCGAGGAGGCGCTGCGCGCGGGCTGGCCGGTGGCCGTGCTGGCGCTTCTCGCCACCGCGCTGCCCTTCGTTGCCGAGGGCCATTTCGGCATCCTCGGCACCGGCTTCAACCCGGACATGTCCCAGCACCTGCTCGCTGCGGACAGTCTCGCCGGCGACCACGGCTCCCAGCTCCTCAGCCAGGGCTACCCGCTCGGCCCGCATGCAGTGGTCGTCGCCCTCAACGAGGGCCTCGGCATCGGCCTGGTCCAGGGCTTCACGGGGCTGACCGTCGCGGTCGCAGCGATCGCCTCGCTCACCGTGCTGACCGCTGTCCGTGACGAGCCACCGCTCATCCGTATCCCGGCGGCCCTAGTCGTCGGCCTCACTTACATGGTCGCCTCCTACTTCGCTCAGGGCTCCTTCAAGGAGACGATGCAGGCCCTCTTCTTCCTAGCCTTCGTCCTCGCCCTCCGCGAGACGTCCCGAAACCCCGAATGGCGCCAGCTTCCTCTCCGCTTCGTCCCAGCAGCAATCCTGGCCGCCGGCAGCGTCTACACCTACAGCTTCCCCGGCCTCATCTGGCCGATCGGCGCCGCGACCATCTGGGCAATCGCCGAGTACGCCCGCGGCAGGTTCGTCTCTTCTGCGGGTGCCGTGGGGGTGGGGGTGTCCGGCGCAGCGCGGCGTCCTGTTTCTCGCCCCGGTCACGACCGCGGAGAAGACGCCGCCCCTGGCGAGAAACCCAGCGCGAAGCCGGACACCCCCACCCCCACGGCAGGCCCCGCGGTCGTGCGGTCTGTCCTATTGGCGTCCCTCGTCTTCCTGATCCTGATCGCCCCCGAGATCAACCGAATGATCGACTTCCAACGCTTTGAGACCTTCGACCCCAACGGCCCCGGCCTCGGCAACCTCTTCGGCCAGATCTCGCCCTTCGAGGCGCTGGGAATCTGGCCCTCCGGCGACTTCAGGCTCTCGCCAGGCGACGGCGCCGTGCCGGCGCTCGGCTACCACCTGGGCGCCGCCTTCGCCTCGATCCTGCTCCTCTACGGCGCCGTGCTCTGCTGGCGGCGGCGCGAGACGGCGCTGCTCGCCGGCCTTGCAACGGCTGTCCTGGTCTACGCCGCGGCCCGTCTGGGCGGCACGCCCTACACCGGGGCCAAGGCGATTGCGATCGGCGCGCCAATCGCGGCGCTCGTCATCGTCCTACCGCTGCTGCGCCGCCCGGTGGCATGGCTCTACCTGCTGGTGGCCGGCGGCTCCTCGTTGCTGGCACTTGCCAACGCACCGGTCGGTCCCACGTCTTACACGCCAGTCCTGACCGGCCTGCGCGCCGAGGTGGGCGAAGGCCCAACCCTGGTTCTCGCCTCGCGCCAGTTGCTCGAAGACGAACACGGCACGCCGTACGTCGCCTGGGAGCTGCGCGGCGGTCGCGTCTGCATCGAGTTGAGCGACGAAGCCGGATCGAGTCTGCCCGCCGGCGTCCGCTTCGTTGTCGCTGAGTCCTCACCGGGCCAGCCACCCTTCCCGGGGTTGAAGTTGCGCCGCATTGCAGACCCGTACGTCCTTTGGGAACGACGGGCATCGTCGCGCGGTCGCAGCTCCTGTCCACTGGTCGCGGTCCGCCAGGCCCGCCAGGGCCCACCCCGGTGAGTGCGTTCGCTTTTTGTCAGGACTAGCCAGACAAACAGCGAACGCGTCAGGCGGTGGCGCCTCTCTTACCGTGGGTAGCATGGCCGCATCGAGGCGGCCACCCAAAAGATCACCGTCAAGCTTCCCGACGGGACCCCACTGGAGCTCGCCGAGGGCGCCTCCGGGGCCGAGGCCGCGGCGGCGATCGGACCCGGCCTCGCCAAGGCGGCGCTGGCGATCCGCGTCGACGGTGAGTTGCGCGACCTCTCCACCGTGCTTCCCGACGGCGCCGAGATCGCGATCCTCACCGACCGCGACCCGGAGGCGCTGGCGCTGATTCGCCACGATGCCGCCCACGTGATGGCCGAGGCGGTGCAGGAGCTCTATCCCGGCGTCAAGGTGACGATCGGCCCGGCGATCGAGGACGGCTTCTACTACGACTTCGAGTTCCCCGCCGAGGTCAAGGTGACCGATGCCGACCTGGAGCGGATCGAGGCGGCGATGCGCACCCATATCGAGGCCGACGAGCCCTTCGAGCGCCGCGACGTGCCGGTCGCCGAGGCGATCGAGATCTTCGAAGGCCAGGGCGAGGACTACAAGGTCGAGCTGATCCGCGACCTGGTCGAGAGCGAAGGGGTGGAGACCGTCTCGCTCTACCGCAATGGGCCCTTCGAGGACCTCTGCCGCGGCCCCCACGGCCCCTCGACCGGTCGCATCAAGGCGGTCAAGCTCAACTCGCTGGCCGGCGCCTACTGGCGCGGTGACGAGTCGCGCCAGAGGCTGACCCGCATCTACGGCACCGCCTTCTTCTCGAAGAAGGACCTCGAGGCGCACCTGGAGCGGATCGAGCAGGCCAAGGCCCGCGACCACCGCCGCCTCGGCCCGCAACTCGGCATCTTCATGCTGCGCGAGGAGGCCCCGGGCATGCCTTTCTGGCTGGCCAACGGCACGACCCTGCTGCGCCTCATCGAGGAGCAGGTCCAAGCTCAGCTGCGCAAGCGCGGCTATGAGGAGATCAAGACGCCCGAGGTGATGGACGTCGAGCTCTGGCACCGCTCGGGCCACTGGGACAACTACCGCGAGAACATGTACTTCACCGAGTCGGGCGAGCGCGAGTACGCGCTGAGGCCGATGAACTGCCCCGGTGCCTGCCTCGTCTTCGGCGCCGAGCGCCACTCCTACCGCGAGCTGCCCTTGCGCATCGCCGAGTTCGGCCAGGTCTCCCGCGCCGAGCGCGAGGGGGTGCTGCACGGGCTGCTGCGGGTGCGCGCCTTCACTCAGGACGACGCCCACATCTACTGCACGCCCGAGCAGATCGTCGAGGAGGTCGGCGGCGTCTGCGAGGCGATCGACGAGCTCTACGCGCGTTTCGGCTTCGAGGACGTGCGGGTCGAGCTCTCGACCCGACCCGAGAAGTCGATCGGAACGGACGAGCAGTGGACGCAGGCCGAGGAGGCGCTGCGCGGGGCGCTCGAGCGCCAGGGCCGCGAGTACCAGCTCAACCCCGGCGACGGCGCCTTCTACGGGCCGAAGATCGACTTCCACGTCACCGATGCGCTGGGCCGCTCCTGGCAGTGCGGCACCTGTCAGGTCGACTTCTTCATGCCCGAGCGCTTCGACCTCTCCTACACCGACGCCGACGACGTGCAGCAGCGGCCGGTGATGATCCACCGCGCCCTGCTCGGCTCGATGGAGCGCTTCGCCGGCATCCTGATCGAGCACTACGCCGGTCGCTTCCCGGTCTGGCTGGCGCCGGTGCAGGCGGTCGTCCTGCCGGTCTCCGATCCCCATAACGAGTACGCCGAGGGTGTTGCCGCCGAGCTGCGCGAGGCCGGGGTGCGGGTCACTATCGATGCCCGCTCGGAGTCGGTCGGCAAGAAGATCCGCGACGCGGAGCTGGGCCGCTACCCCTACATGCTGGTCGTCGGCGACCGCGAGCAGGAGGCCGGAGCGGTCGCCGTGCGCTCGCACGAGCAGGGCGAGCTGGGGGCGATGCCGGTAGCCGAGTTCGCCGCCCAGGTGGGCTCCGAGAGCGGGTTGGGCTGAGTCCCCGCCCGCCGGGCGGCAACCTCTGTCTATACTCCGAGCACTTGATCGCAGGCACGCAAAACCCTCCGCGCCGCTGAGCGTCCCGTGCCTGCCGTCCCTCTCGTCCACTTGAAGCTCCACCTCTCTCTTATCTAGTGCCGGTCCCGCGCAGGTTCGATCGGCGCCCGCCAGAGCGCGACACGACCCGGATCAACGAGCGGATCCGGGTGCCGAAAGTCCGGCTGATCGGCGCCGACGGCGAGCAGCTCGGTGTCGTTGAGATAACCGAGGCGCTGAAGCGAGCCCAGGATGCCGATCTCGATCTGGTTGAGGTGGCACCCAACTCGAAACCGCCAGTCACCCGGCTGCTCGACTACTCCAAGTACCGCTACGAGCAGGAGCAGAAGCAGAAGGCGGCGCGCAAGCACCAGCAGCAGGTCAACATCCGCGAGATCAAGCTGCGGCCGAAGATCGCCGACCACGACTACGAGACCAAGAAGGGCCACGTCGAGCGCTTCCTGCGCCACCAGGACAAGGTGAAGATCACGATCATGTTTCGTGGCCGCGAGCAGGCTCACCCGGAGCGCGGCCGAGCGCTGCTGCAGCGCCTCTTCGAGGACCTCGACGGGCTCGCCGTGATCGAGTCCCAGCCGCTGCAGGAAGGGCGCAACATGAGCATGCTGCTGGCGCCGGGCAAAGAGGCAGCTGTTGAGAAGCCGGCTGAGAACGAGGCGAAGCCAGCTGAGGCGGATGAGTCGTCCGGTGAGGGCGAGACGCCTGGCGACGACGCGGCCGCTGCGTAGGGCCAGTCCCAGCAGGCCTCCGCTTAACTTTTCCGCATGTGAGTAGGGCGGCTCTCGGACGGTGGTTTCAGGCGGAAAAGTACAAGACGCTCCGGCCTACTGAGACTGGCCCTGCCCGGTAACGATCTCGGCGATTCGCTCTGCTGCGTGACCGTCCCAAAGGGGTGGCGGTGGCGGGGCCGCCGCCGGCTGCTGTGTGAGGGCTGCGGGGATCGTGGCGATCGCGGCCGGGTCAAGACCCAGCAGGGTGTTGGTCCCCGACTCGATCGTCACTGGGCGCTCGGTGTTGTCGCGCAGGGTGAAGCAGGGGATGCCCAGGTAGGTCGTCTCCTCCTGGATGCCGCCGGAGTCGGTCAGCACGGCGCCAGCGTCGGCCAGCAGCGAGAGGAAGTCGAGGTAGCCGAGCGGCTCGGTGAGCAGCAGGCCGGGGTGCTCGGAATCGATCGCCTCCATCTTCGCGCGGGTACGGGGGTGGACGGGGAAGACGACGGGCATCTCGCGGGCGAGTGCTGCCAGCTGCTCGATCGTCTGCCGCAGCAGCGGCCCGTCGACGAGGGCCGGGCGGTGCAGGGTGACGAGCACGTAGGAGCCGGGCTCCAGATCCAGGCGAGAAGCGGCTCCCGCTGCGCGAAAGCGGTTCTCCAGAGCGACGAGGGTGTCGATCATCGTGTTGCCGACGAAGTGCAGGCGCTCCTCGGCGATGCCCTCGGCTCGCAGGTTCTCGGCCGCTTCGGCGCTGTGCAGGAAAAGATGGTCGGCGAGCTGGTCGGTGACGATCCGGTTTAGCTCCTCGGGCATCGTGCGGTCGAAGCTGCGCAGGCCCGACTCGATGTGGGCGAGGGGGATCTGCAGCTTGGCCGTGGTCAGCGCCGCCGCCAGGGTCGAGTTGACGTCGCCGGGGACGATCACCAGGTCGGGTCGCTCCTCGATCAGCACCGGCTCGAGCCGCTCGATTACCCGTGCTGTCTGCTGCGCGTGGCTGCCCGAGCCGACCTCGAGCATGTGGTCGGGGGCCGGCACGCCGAGCTCCTCGAGAAATACCTCCGACATCAGGCGGTCGTAGTGCTGGCCGGTGTGGACGATCGCGTGGCGGCCCTCGGGGAGACGCGCCCGCAGGGCGGCGATCACCGGCGCCGTCTTGACGAAGTTGGGCCTGGTTCCGACCACGTAGACGATGCGCATCCGGCGGCACAGTACCCTGCGCCCCGCCTGTCACCTGCAGGAGCAGCGGTACTCGCCCGCGCGGGTCTGCTTCAATAGCGATCCCGTGCCCAAGATGAAGACCCACTCAGGCGCCAAGAAGCGCTTCCGCAAGACTGCGACAGGCAAGCTGCGTGGCCGGCGCGCTTACTCGAGCCACATCCTCGAGAAGAAGTCGCCGAAGCGCAAGCGGCGCATGGCGCGGCCGGTGGAGATCGCCCCGTCCGATGTCAAGACGGTGCGGCACCTGCTCGGAGGCTCGAAGTGAGCCGCGTCAAGCGCTCCGTTCACGCGCGCAAGAAGCGCCGCAAGGTGCTCAAGGAAGCGAAGGGCTATTTCGGCCGCAAGCATTCCTCCTACCGCTTCGCCAAAGAGCAGGTGCAGCGCTCGGGGATGTACGCGTACCGCGACCGGCGCAACCGCAAGCGCGAGTTCCGCCGGCTCTGGATCACCCGCATCAACGCCGCCGCGCGGCTCGAGGGCATGAGCTACTCCGAGCTGATCCACGGCCTCGGCGAGGCCGGGGTCGAGGTGAACCGCAAGATGCTGGCCGACATCGCGGTCAACGATCGCGAGGCCTTCCGCCGATTCGTGGAGCTAGCCCGGGAGGCTGCGGCTGCCTAGCCGCAGCCATCACTCCACTTTCCCGGGCGGGCCGTCTACACGGCCCGTTTTTTCGTTCCAGGAGAAGAAACCACCAACCAGAACAGACAAGCCGATGATCGAAAGCCCCCAAAACGAGAAGTTGAAGCTGGTGCGCAAGCTGCGCGAGCGCAAGCACCGCGAGCGCGAGAAGGCCTTCGTCAGCGAGGGCGAGGACCTCGTCGAGGCCGGCCTGGCGGCCGGGGCGCAGCCCCGGTTCCTGCTCAGCGCCGCCGGCAGCGGACTCGGCGGCGAGGAGGTCGAGCCCGAGCTGCTCGCCAGCGTCTCCAGCCTCGGCTCGGGCACGAGGGCGATTGCCGTCTGGCCGCAGCGCTGGGTCGAGGCGGGCGGCGCGCCATGCCTCTACCTGCATGGGGTGGGCGATCCCGGCAACGTCGGCGCGATCGTGCGCAGCGCGCATGCGTTGCTGGGCGGCACCGTCGTGCTTGGCTCGGAGTGTGCGGACCCTTACTCGGCAAAGGCGGTGCGGGCCAGCATGGGCTCGATCTTCGGCCAGCCTCTGGCGCGGGCCGGGATCGCCGAAACGCCGAATCCTCGAGCAGCGCTGGTCGCACACGGCGGCGAGCCGCTCGCGGCGCTCGCCGGCGCGGCGACGATCTGCCTCGGCGCCGAGCGCGATGGTCTGCCGGATGAGGTTCTGGACCAATGTGAGTCGCAGGTGACGATCTCGCTGCGGGCCGGCGGCGCCGAGTCGCTCAACGTCGCGGCCGTAGCCGCAATTTGCGCTGAGCGGATATCTTCGCTCGCCATGCCGGAGGCCGCTGATGGCAATTGACGGAGGGCTTGATCGGATCGAGGAGATCAGGGCGACGGCCTCGGCGCAGATCGAGGCTGCACCGGGCACGGCTGAGCTGGAGGAGCTGCGCGTGCGCCATCTCGGTCGCAAAGCCGAGCTGACCTCGATCCTGCGCGGCATAGCCGAGCTGCCGGCCGAGGAACGGGGCAAGGTCGGCGCCACCGCCAATCAGGCGCGCAAGGAGCTGGAGGGGCTGATCGAGTCGCGGGCCGCCGCGCTCGACGCCGGTGAGCTGGAGTCGCGGCTCATCGACGACCGAGTCGACGTCACCCTGCCCGGTGCGCCACCGCGCCCGGTGGGCCACAGCCACCTGATCACCCGCACGACGCGCCTGATCGAGGACGTGATGATCGGCCTCGGCTACCGGGTGATGGAGGGGCCCGAGGTCGAGCACGACTACTACAACTTCACCGCGCTCAACCACCCGCCCGGGCACCCGGCGCGCATGCTGCAGGACACCTTCTACGTGCAGTCCAACCCCGAGCTGCTGCTGCGCACCCATACGTCTCCCGTGCAGGTGCGGGCGATGGAGACCCAGCCGCCGCCGATCTTCATGATCGCGCCGGGCAAGGTCTACCGGCGCGACTCCGACGCCACCCACAGCCCGATGTTCCACCAGGTCGAGGGGCTGGCGATCGGCGAAGGGATCACCCTTGGCGACCTGCAGGGGACGCTCGAGGAGCTCCTGCGGGCGATCTTCGGCGGCGGGCGGGAGGCACGCATGCGGCCGCACTTCTTTCCCTTCACCGAGCCCAGCGTCGAGTTCGACGTCTCCTGCTTCCAGTGTGAGGGGACGGGCGCCTTGAGCGACGGCGAGCGCTGCAACCTCTGCAAGGGCATTGGCTGGATCGAGGTCGGCGGCGCCGGCATGGTCGACCCCAACGTGCTCGGCTTCGTCGAGGCAAATGGCTATGACCCCGAGCGGGTGCAGGGCTTCGCCTTCGGCATGGGGGTCGAGCGGATCGCGATGTTGCGCCACGGTGTCCCCGACCTGAGGCGCCTCTTCGACAACGACGTGCGTGTCCTGGAGCAGTTCTCATGAAGGTGCCCTACTCCTGGCTGCGCGAGTACTGCGACCCCGGCGTCGAGCCGGCCGAGCTGGCCGAGCGGCTGGCGATGACCGGCACCGAGGTCGAGCGGGTCGACGTCCTCGGCCCGCCCTCAGTCGAGGGCTTCGTCGTCGGCAGGGTGCTGACGGCCGAGCCGCACCCCAATGCCGACCGGCTGCGCGTCTGCACGCTCGATACCGGCGACGGCGAGCGCACGGTGGTCTGCGGCGCCCCCAACGTCGCCGCTGGTCAGACGGTGCCCGTCGCGCTGCCCGGGGCGACGATGCCGGGTGGACACCAGCTTGGAGAAGCAAAGCTGCGCGGCGTGCGCTCGGCGGGGATGATTTGCGCCGCCTCGGAGCTCGGCCTGGGGGAGGGGGCGCCGGGAATCATGGTGCTCGAGGACGACAGCCTGACCCCTGGCACGCCGCTCTCAGAGGTGCTGCCGATCGCCGAGCCGGTGCTCGAGCTGGAGGTGACCCCCAACCGGGTCGACTGCTTCGGCGTCTACGGCGTCGCCCGCGAGGTGCACGCGATAAGCGGCGCGCCGCTGGCGGCGGAGCCCTGGGCCGAGGACGCCGCCGCCGAGGGCGACGCCGAGGTCGACGAGCATGCCTCAGTGGAGGTGAAGGTGCCTGAGCTCTGCCCCCGCTTCACGGCGCGTGTCTTCACCGACGTGACGATTGGGCCTTCTCCGGCGTGGCTCCAGGCGCGCCTGGTCGCCGCCGGGCAGCGGCCGATCAACAACGTCGTCGACGTCACCAACTACGTGATGCTGCTCACCGCCCAGCCCCTGCACGCCTTCGACCTGGATAAGGTCCCGGACGGCGCCCTGACGATTCGCGCTGCCGAGGACGGGGAGAAGATGACCACCCTCGATGGCGTCGAGCGCAGCTTCGATGCCGAGACCGTCCTGGTCTGCGACCGCAACGGCCCTTCGGGCATCGCCGGGATCATGGGCGGCCAGGTCTCCGAGGTCTCGAACGGAACGAGCCGCGTATTGCTCGAGGTCGCAAACTGGAACGGGACCAACATCCTGCGCACCTCGCGCCTGCTGGGCCTGCGCTCCGAGGCCTCCTCACGCTTCGAGAAGCAGCTCCACCCGGAGCTCTGCCTGCGCGCCCAGCGGATCGCCTCGCGGCTGATGATCGAGCTCTGCGGGGCGAGGCTGGTCCCCGGGACGATCGACGTCGCCGCCGAGATCCCCGAGCCAGGGCGCCTGACCCTTCGGTCAGCGCGGGTCGAGGGCCTGCTCGGCATGCCGATTGCCCAGGCCGATCAAGTCGTCTACCTGGAGCGGCTCGGCTTCGGCGTCGAGGTCAACGGCGAGGACCTCGAGGTCACCGTGCCGCCCGACCGCCATCACGACGTCACCCGCGAGGTCGACCTGATCGAGGAGGTGGGCCGGATCCACGGACTCGACGAACATCTGCCGAGCACGCTGCCTGCCGTCGCCGGCCGGGTCGGCGGCCTCAGCCGCGAGCAGCGTCTGCGGCGCCGGGCCGAGGACACGATGCGAGATCTCGGTTTCGACGAGATCGTCGGTTGGAGCTTCACCGACCCCGGCGAGGCGAAGCGGTTGCGGCTTGGAGCCGACGACGCGCGGGCCAATCCCGTGGTGCTTTCCAACCCGCTCTCCGAGGACCAGTCGGCGATGCGCACGACCCTGCTGGGCTCGTTGCTCGATGTCGCCCAGGGCAACCTCGCCCGCGGCAGCGATCGCGTAGCTTTCTTCGAGTCCGGCCGCGTCTACCTGCAGGCCAACGGCTCGGGCTGCGGTGCGCTTGCCGGCGAGTTCCCCGGTGAGCGGCCGGCGCCCGATCGCGAGCCGCACCGGATCGGTTGCCTGGCGGTCGGGCCGCGGGCGGCCGAGTCCTGGAAGGGCGGAGGCGGTTCTGCCGACTTCTTCGCCCTCAAGGGTGTGCTGGAAGCGCTCGCCGCCCAGCTCGGCGCCCAGCTGGCGATCGATCCCAGCTCCGACCCCGCCGGAGACCCCTTTCTGCACCCGGGACGCTCTGCGCGAATCGCGATAGGGGCTGGATCGGCGGGCTGGATCGGCGAGCTGCATCCGCTCGTCTGCCGGGCGTGGGATCTCGAGGCCGCCGTGGCTTTCGAGGTCGATCTGGCGCCGCTCGTCACCGCTGCCACCGCCGGCGAGGAGACCTTCGAGGACGTCAACACCTTTCCTGCCGTCTACCAGGACCTCGCCGTGGTCGTGCCGGACGGGGTGCCGGCCGCCGCCGTGCGCGAGGCCGTGCTGGCGGGCGGGGCAGAGCTGCTGCAGGCGGCCGAGGTCTTCGACCTCTACGAGGGCGAGCAGGTCGGCGAGGGCAAGAAGAGCCTCGCCCTGCGGCTCGAGTTCCGGGCACCCGACCGCACGCTCACCGACGAGGACGTGGCCGGCAGGCGCGCTGCGATCGAGGCCGAGCTGGAGAAGATCGGGGGGCAGCTGCGTGGCTGACGCGCCTACACAACCGCTCGACGGCGATCCAGCCGCGCGGGTGCTGGTCGCCGGCGCCTCCGGCTACACCGGCGCCCTCGCCGCGCAGATCGTCTGGCGCCACCCGAAGCTGGAGCTGGTCGCGGTCACCTCGCGCAGCGACGCGGGCAAGCGGCTGAACCGCCTCTATCCGCGCTACCGGGTGCCCCTGGAGCTCACCGAGCTCGACCTCGAGCAGCTCGATGACGTCGACACGGCCATAGTCGCTTATCCGCACGGCGCCTCTGCGCCGGCGGTGGCGGCGCTGCGCGCCGCCGGCGCCCTGGTCGTCGACCTTTCCGCTGACTTCCGCCTGCGCGACCTCGCTGCCTATGAGCGCTGGTATGGCGAACACGGCGCCCCCGAGCTGCTCGAGGACGCCGTCTACGGCCTCACCGAGCTCTACCGCGAGGAGTTGCGCGAGGCGAAGCTGGTCGCCACTCCCGGCTGCTACCCGACGGCGAGCCTGCTTGCTCTGGCGCCCTTGGCCGAGCGCAGCCTGCTCGCCGACGTGGTGATCGACGCCAAGCAAGGGGTCTCCGGCGCCGGTCGCGGCGGCGGCGACGCGATGCACTACGTCTCGATGGACGAGAACGCCTTCGCCTACAAGACCGAGGGTCATCGCCACCGGCCCGAGATCGAACAGGAGCTGGCGGCGCTGGGCCGCCCGACGCCGGTCACCTTCGTTCCACACCTGCTGCCGCTCGACCAGGGCGAGCTGACCAGCTGCTACGTGCAGACCAGCGAGCCGCTTTCCAAAGACGAGGTCCAGGCCCTTTACCGAGAGCGCTACGACGGCGAGCCCTTCGTTCATTTCGTCGACGCTCCACCCGGCCTACGCGACGTGCGCGGCACGAATGAGTGCCACGTCTACGTCACGGTCGAGGAGCGCGGTCGCGTGCTCGCCTTCTCGGCGATCGACAACCTCTGGAAGGGCGCATCCGGTCAGGGCGTGCAGAACCTCAACCTGATGCTGGGCCTGGACGAGACGGAGGGCCTCCAATGAGGTTCCGGTGCGCCTTTTCCGGCATATACCCGCATAAAGCGCACCGGAAGGGGTTTCGGTGAGCGAACCGTTCTTCAAATCGCGCTGGGTCGAGCCGCCTATGGGCGTCGAAGAGCTCGATCCGGCCCAGCTCGCCCCGGGCTTTCGTGCCGGCGCTGCCCACTGCGGGCTCAAGGGAGGAGGCAAGACCGACGTGGCTCTGCTCGTCTGCGACGTCGAGGACGTCAGCTCTTCGATCCTGCTCACCCGCAACGCCTCGGCGGCGGCACCGGTGCGGGTTTGCCGCGAGCGCTGCGAGCAGGACGCGATCCGCGCTGCAGTCGTCAACGCCGGCAACGCCAACGCCGAGACCGGCGAGCAGGGCTATGCCGACGCGCTGGCGATGTGCGACGAGGCGGCGACGAGGCTCGGCCTGCGGCCACAGGCCGTCGCCGTCGCCGAGACCGGCGTGATCGGCGTGCCGCTGCCGCTCGAAGCGGTCCTCGAGGGAATCGGCGAGGCCGCCGGCTCGCTCTCCCAGAGCGGCGGGGCGGCTTTCTCCGACGCGATCCTCACCACCGACCGCTGGCCGAAGCGCTGCACCGTGCGGGCTGGCGGCGTGACCCTTTCCGCCCAGGCCAAGGGCGGCGGCATGATCCAGCCGAACATGGCCACCATGCTCTGCTTCGTGCAGACCGACGCCGTCGTGCCCGATCCCGACGCCGCTCTGCGAGCTGCCAGCGACGCTTCCTTCGAGCGGATCACGGTCGACGGCCAGATGAGCACCAACGACACCCTGCTGCTGCAGGCGACCGGCGCCGCCGGCGCCCCCCTACCCGAGGGTCTGCTCGAGGCTGTTCTCCTGCAGCTGGCGCTCGAGGTCGTCGCCGACGGTGAGGGGTCATCGCGGGTCGGCCGCGTCCAGGTGGACGGCGCCGCCTCGCCGGGCGAGGCCGAGCGCGTCGCCCGCGCGGTCGCCAACTCGCCGCTCGTCAAGACGGCGCTCTTCGGTCGCGACCCCAACTGGGGCCGGATCGCCCAGGCGGCCGGCATGGCGCTCGCCGGCGAGGACCTCGACGAGATCGGCGCCGATGCGATCGACAATGCCGAGCTGGGTGAGGACGTCGCCGAGGCCGAGATCGGCGTGCGCCTCGACCGGGGCGAGCACGGCGCCCACGTCTGGTTCTCCGATCTCGGCTACGAGTACGTGCGGATCAACGCCGAGTACACCACCTAGGAGGCACCGTGAGCACCAACGTCGACACGCTGCTCGAGGCCCTTCCCTACATCAAGGAGTTCCACGGGCGCACCGTGGTGATCAAGTACGGCGGCGCCGCGATGCGCGAGGACGCGCTGCGCGAGGACTTCGCCACCGACGTGGTCCTGCTCAAGTACGTCGGCCTCAACCCGGTCGTCGTGCACGGCGGCGGTCCTGAGATCACCCGCTACATGGAGCGGCTAGGGCTCGAGGTGCGCTTCCACGAGGGGCTGCGCGTCTCCGATGCGGAGACGGTCGAGGTGGCGCGCATGGTCCTCGTCGGCAAGCTCAACGCCGAAATCGTCCAGCGGCTCAACGCCCACGGCCAGCCCGCCGTCGGCCTCTCGGGCGAGGACGGTTCGCTCTTCCAGGTCGCGCCGCTGCCCAACGCGGACAAGGTCGGCTTCGTCGGATCGGTTGAGCGGGTCGACGTCGACGTGCTCAACCACATCGCCGCCGACTACATCCCGGTGATCGCCTCGACCGCGACCGACGCCGAAGGCAACCCGCACAACGTCAACGCCGACGAAGTGGCGGGCAAGGTCGCCGCTGCGCTCGACGCCTACAAGGCGATCTTCCTCACCGACGTCGAGGGCTGGCTCGACGATCCGCAGGACCACGACTCGCTGATCTCGCACGCAACCGTGCTCGAGGTGGAGCAGAAGCTGGCGGCGATCGACGGCGGCATGCGGCCCAAGCTGCAGGCCTGCGTCGACGCGATTCACGGTGGCGCCAAGTCGGCTCACATCATCGACGGGCGCAAGCCGCACTCGCTGCTGCTCGAGCTCTTCACCAACGCCGGCATCGGCACGATGGTGACGCCGTGAACCTGACCGACCTGCAGGCCCTTGAGCAGCGCTACCTGATGCGCACCTACCAGCGCGCCCCGGTCGAGTTCGTGCGCGGCGAGGGGGCGCTGCTCTGGGACGCCGAGGGCAACGAGTACCTCGACTTCCTCGCCGGCATCTCGGTCTGCTCGGTCGGTCACTGCCACCCCGACGTGGTCGAGGCGGTGCGCGAGCAGGCCGGGCGGCTGATGCACACCTCGAACCTCTTCTACACCGAGCCGATGGTGAGGCTTGCCGAGCGACTTGCCGAGTCGAGCCTCGGCGGCCGGGTCTTCTTCTCCAACTCGGGGACCGAGGCCAACGAGTGCGCGATCAAGATCGCCCGCAAGCATGCCCACCGGCGCGGTGTGGAGGCGCCCGAGATCCTCAGCTTCGAGCGCGACTTCCACGGCCGCACCTACGGAGCCCTTTCGGCGACGCCGGCCCTCGCAGCCAATTCCGATCTGGGGCCGATGCTGCCTGGTTTTCGCTCGGTGCCGCCGGACGACGCGGACGCCCTGCGCGCGGCCGTCGGGGAGCGCACCGCGGCCGTGCTGATCGAGCCGATCCAGGGCGAGGCCGGCGTCTACCCGGTCGGCGATGAGGTCCTGCGCGCCGCCCGCGAGGCCTGCGACGAGGCCGGCGCGCTGCTGATCCTCGACGAGATCCAGACCGGGATGGGCCGCACGGGCTCGCTCTGGGCCTACGAGCAGACGCCCGTGCGGCCCGACCTGCTGACCAGCGCCAAGGCGCTGGGCGGCGGCATGCCGATCGGGGCGTGCGTGACCTCGGCCGAGGCGAGCGATGTGCTCGAGCCGGGCGACCACGGCTCGACCTTCGCCGGCGGTCCGTTGGCCTGCGTCGCGGCGCTCGCCGTGCTCGATGTCGTCGACGACCCGACCCTTTTGCGCCGCGTGCGCGAGCTCTGCGTCGAGCTCCGCGACGGCCTGCTCGAGCTCGACGGCGTGCGCGAGGTTCGCGGCCGTGGTCTGATGGCGGGGGTCGGGCTGGCCGAGGGAATCGACGCGGCTGCCATCGGCGCCGACCTGCTCGAGCGCGGCCTGATCGTCAACGTGCCCGAGCCCGGCACGCTGCGGCTGCTGCCGCCGCTGACGGTCGATTCCGACCAGATCGGGCGGGCGGTGGCGACGATCGGCGACTCACTCCTAAGCTACGCGGGCTAAATGAGCTCCGATAAGCGCCCACCTGAGCCCCGTGCCCTGACCAGCGGCACGGCCCAGCGCCTGGCGGCGATCGTCGAGGCCGCCGAGCAGGCTGCCGCAAAGGTGATCGACGACGCCGAGCAGGAGGCCCGCCGTCAGCTCAGCGAAGCCGGTGCCCGCGCTGACCGGATCGTCGCCGAACGTCTGCGCGCGCTTGCCGACGAGCTCGACCCGCCGACGGAGTCGGTGCGGTCGGAGCCGCATCTGAAATCCGTCGCGCCGGCCGAGGAGACCTCTCCGCGACGACGCTCGGGCTCGGCGGGCGCCCGTCTGCTCGCTACCCAGATGGCGGTCTCCGGCGCAACTCGCGAGGAGATCGAGGAGCGCCTGAGCAGCGGCTTCGAGATCGAGGACACCAGCGAGATACTCGACGCGATCCTCGGACCGGAGGAGTAGGCCATGCATGAGGACCCGACCCGGATGATGGGCCAGCCCGACCACCAGCGCCGGCACG
>Ga0157306_10000066_pt1 | contig 17229 bp, 23 predicted proteins | sample NitcycUS163409C2_FD_108391 | JGI IMG/M metagenome (GOLD analysis project Ga0157306, IMG submission 108391) | Soil microbial communities from Arlington Agricultural Research Station in Wisconsin, USA - Nitrogen cycling UWRJ-S163-409C-2 | ecosystem: Environmental > Terrestrial > Soil >...
GCGGTCACGGCGGCGAAGCGCACTGCGGGCGCCCCACCGGGCTCCGCGTAGAGGCCGTCCTTGAACCGGTAGGCATCGTTGATCAGCTCCATCACGGCGGCGATCGCGGTGTTGAACTGGAAGCCGCGCCGGAAGTCGCGAGTCACCTTGTCGATCGCCCAGTGCGCCTTGACGAGCAGCACCCGAGCGTCGCCCGCGACCGTGCCGGCGTCGAGCTCACCGGCCTGCTTTGCCTCCACCTCCTCGCAGAGCCGCCAGAGCCGCGAGAGGAAGCGGTTGACTCCCTCCACTCCCTCGTCGGCCCAGTCGGCGTCGCGCTCGGGCGGGCCCATGAAGCAGATGTAGGTGCGGGCGGTGTCGGCCCCGTAGCGCTCGACGTACTCGGCCGGGCTCACGGTGTTGCCGCGCGACTTCGACATCTTCGCCCCGTCGCGGGTGATCATCCCCTGGGCGAAGAGGTTGGCGAAGGGCTCCTGCACCTCCAGCTCGCCGACGTCGGCCAGCGCCTTGGTGAAGAAGCGCGCGTACATCAGGTGCAGGATCGCGTGCTCGACCCCGCCGATGTACTGGTCGACCGGCAGCCAGTGATCGGCGACCCCGTGGTCCCAGGCAGCGGTCTCGTTGCGGGGATCGAGGTAGCGGATGAAGTACCAGGAGGAGTCGACAAAGGTGTCCATCGTGTCGGTCTCGCGGCTGGCCGGCCCATTGCAGCGCGGGCACTCGGTGGCGACCCAGTCCTCGGCGGCGGCCAACGGGCTGCGGCCCTGCGGCGCGTAGTCCTCGACCTGGGGCAGCTCGACCGGCAGCTGCTCCGCGGGCACGGGCACGATGCCGCACTCCTCGCAGTAGACGACCGGGATCGGCGCCCCCCAGTAGCGCTGGCGCGAGACCAGCCAGTCGCGCAGCCGGTAGTTGACGGCGGATTCGCCGCGACCCTCCGCGGCGAGCCAGGCGACGATCTCGGCGTAGGCCTCGCGGTTGTGCTTGCCGTCGAAGCGGCCCGAGCCGGTCATCGGCCCATCGCCCGGATACGGAAGGCCTTGCCTCTCACGAGCGGTCTCGGGGTCTTCGCCCTCGATCACGCGACGAATCGGCAGGTCGAAGGCCTTGGCGAACTCGTAGTCGCGCTCGTCATGGCCAGGCACAGCCATGATCGCCCCGGTGCCGTACTCCATCAGCACGTAGTCGGCGACGAACATCGGGATCGGCTCGCCGTTCACCGGGTTGACGACGCTGCGCCCGAGCGGCACGCCGGTCTTCTCGCGGCCCTCCGCGCCGCGCTCCTCGGCCGACTCGCGAGCGGCGCGCTCGACGTACTCGCGCACCGCGGCCTCGGCCGGCGTACCGGCGACGAGGCGCTCCAGCTCCGGGTGCTCGGGTGCGAGCACGAAGAAGGTGGCGCCGAAGAGCGTGTCGGGCCGGGTGGTGAAGACCGGGAAGTCGAGGTCCAGCTCCTCGCAGCGGAAACCGACCTCGGCGCCCTCGGAGCGGCCGATCCAGTTGCGTTGCATGGTGATCACGTGCTCGGGCCAGGACTCGAGCCGATCGAAGTCCTCCAGCAGGCGCTCGGCGTAATCGGTGATCTTGAAGAACCACTGCTCGAGCTTGCGCTGCACGACCTCGGTGCCGCAGCGCTCGCAGCGCCCGTCGACGACCTGCTCGTTGGCGAGCACCGTGGCGTCCACGGGACACCATTGAACTGGTGCCTCGGCGCGGTAGGCGAGGCCGCGCTCGAAGAGCTGCAGGAAGATCCACTGGGTCCAGCGGTAGTACTCGGGGGTGTGGGTCGCCAGTTCGCGCGACCAATCGATCGAAATGCCCCACTCGCGGAACTGGCGGCGGAAGGACTCGATCGAGCGCTCGGTCGCCTCGCGCGGCGGCTCGCCGGTCTTGATCGCGTTGTTCTCCGCCGGCAGGCCGAAGGAGTCGTAGCCCATCGGGTGGATCACCTCGAAGCCGTGGCGGCGGCGGAAGTGGGCGATCGCGTCGCCGACCGCGTAGGTCTTCAGGTGGCCGACGTGCGGTTCTCCCGAGGGGTAGGGAAGCATCTCGAGCACGTAGGACTTGGGCTTCGAATCGTCGTAGCCGGGCTGGTCCGGGTTGGCGACCTCCCAGGTGCGCTCATCGGCCCAGATCTGCTGCCACTTGCGCTCGATCGATTTTGGGTCGTAACCAGGCATGAAGGCGATCTTATGAGGGGTTGATGGCCACGGGGCGCCTCCCGCCCGGACAAGTCGTCGCGCCAGTTGGCGCGACGACTTTGAGTATCCGCCCGTTCGGGAGGCGCCCCGTGGCCATCCCAGCCATTTGATCGCTCAGCTGCGGCGCTTCGTCAGGCGCAAACCAGACCATGTCTCGTCGATAGCGCAGACCTTGGTATCGACCAGGCCGGCAGGGAGGGAGACTTCGCGGATGACGTCCTCGGTCAGGTCGGTGTCGACGCCGGAGGAGCGCTTGGGCCAGGCCATCCAGAGGGTGCCGTCGCCGACGGCTTTTGCGATAGCTGCGAAGCGTCGCTCGTACTCGCTGCGAGCGGTGACGAACCAGAGCGTCATCTCCCGGGCGCCGCGGTTGCCGCGGCGCAGTGTGACCTCGTTGGGCAGCGGTCCCAGGGTCGCCTCGATCCCCTCCGGAGCGTTGATCAAAGCCAGCACCGAGCCGGATTTGATGCCGAGCTTCTGTGCCAGGGGCCTGCCCGAACGCGGTCCGGAGTCCGAGGCCGGCACTGCAGGGTCGGTGGGCGGATTGGCGATCGCCTCGCGCAGGTCCGCCCCGATGCTCTCCCACTCCGTGTAGGTGGCATCGGGGAGCGCAGTCCGGATCGCCTCGACCTTCTTCTCGTCGCCGCCGACGAAGACGATCGGGATCGCGCGCAGCGCCTTCGACTCGCGCAATGCGTAGGCAACCTCACGGCCGTGGGAGGGAAGGCGGCCGAGGTCGATGACGAAGGCGTCGGGCGGATCCTCGCGCAGCTGCTTGACGCCGATGCTCGTGCCGGGCACCTCGCCATCGACCTCGAAGCCCTCCGCCTCGAGTCGCCGAGCCCGCTCGGGAACCTCGTCCTCTTTCCAGTGGACGAGGCGAATGCGTTTGCCAACGGCGGTCATCGCCGCCGATCCTACGACTGCGACCTGCCTCAGAAGACCGGCGAGAGCGCCTCGAGGATCTGCGGCCAGACGTAGACCTCGATCGTCGCGGCAACGACAAGGGTCGGAATCGCGATCAGCACGGTGATGAAGGTCGCAGCGAGCAGTTGGCTCCACTCGCCGCGCTGACTGGCGATCAACCAGGCGGCAAGCGGCAGGAAGAGCGCCATCAGCTCGGGGATCGCGTGCGGCAGGACGCTGAGGATCAGGGTCGCGTGGGAGATCTCGAGCTGGGAGGCGATCGTCGAGCCCTGGAAGCCGAGGTAGAGGGCCTGGGTGCCGAGCGAGAAGAGGGTGACCGCGGCGACGAAGAGAATCGCGAACTCGGCCGTCTTGACGTGAATCCAGCGCGAGAAACCGCTGCGCTGGGCGGCGGCAATCGGCATCGAGGCGCCGGCGATGAAGCCGGCGACGCAGGCGGTCGCGTGCAGCGCCAGCACCAGCGAGTTACGCCAGAGAATCGGCGCCAGGTCGCCGGGATCGGTCGACTCGGTGAGCCCGGCCATGTGGATCGGCGTGAGGTCTGGGGTCAGCATCCCGGCGACGATCCAGACGGCGCCCAGCAGCGTCAGGGCGATCGCCAGGCTCAAGGCCAGCCAACCCCGCAGCACCGCCCAAGGACGCTCGTTCCAGGCGTCGAGCGTCGCCCGCGTGTCCTGCATCCCGTGCGAGAAGACGTGCTCGTTGGCAGCGTTCATCGCTAGGTCATCGGCAGCCGGGCGTGGCTATTTGAGCGCAGGGCCGAGGCGGGCGTAGGGCTTTCCGCGACGCCGGATGTGGATCTCTGTGCCGGCCGCAGCACGCTCCATGTAGTAGCCGAAGTGGTTGCGGAACTCATGGGCACCGACCTCTTCGGTCGCGGTCCTCGTCGGATTCTCTGTCGGAGGACGAATGGAGCTGGAGGGATTCGAACCCTCGACCTTTCGGATGCCATCCGAACGCTCTGCCAGCTGAGCTACAGCCCCGGGGAACGCGTAATCGGCGGCCCAGTTTAGCGCCGCACGCTGGTTATTCCTCGCCGCCTCCAATCGCAAGAAGATCATCGTGCGTCCCGCGATGAGCTCGACCGGAAGGAGGAAGGAACGGCCCAGCTCACCGCAGTAGACAGCCAAACAATCCACCTCGGTCTCGTCATATGTCGATATGACATAACCGCGAGTTGGAGAGTGATAAGACGACCTAAGCCGAATATCGATCCCTCCGTCTCGACAGGTACCCCACTTGCACTGGACTCGTAGAAGACGGCCAGCGACTCCTATGACCAGGTCATAGCGCTCGTGCTCGGTCAACGGCTTGAGAACCGAGAGGCCGAGCCGAGCCGCCTCGGTGGCGATCGCCAGCTCGGCGACGTTGCCCTTGTGGTTCGGATTGTCCACGGGCCCGAATCCTCGGCATCCGGCGGGCCCACATCAAGGATCAGATGTCAATAGCGCGACGGATCCGCAACAAATCTCATGCGGGCACCGGCTCGATAACCCGGAAGGTCATCCCAGCACTCTGCAGGCGCTCCAGCAACGCATCGCCCATCGCCTGTGTCGTCGTCACCTGCCCCGCGGTCTCGGGCAGCTCGTCGAAGGCGAGGCAGAGCGCCGACTCGGCGAGCATCTTGGCGGTCTCGTCGTAGGCGGGATCGCCGCCTGAGACCTCGGCGACGACGCGCTTGCCGCCCCCCTCGCCGACAAAGGTCACTTTGAACCAGCTCCGAGCACGCACCTCCTCGCTGGGACCCTCACCCGGCGAGCGGACCGCTTTCAGCAGCAGCCTGCGGGTTGGAGACAGCTGCGCGAGGGCGAGCGCAGCGCCGGCGCCACCGGCGACGGCGGCGATCGAGGCAAGGTGCTTGGCGACGACGTTGTGGCCATAGCTGAAGTCCGGCCCGTAGCGCTCGAGCGCCGCCGCGGAGCGGCAGACGATCTGTCCGTCGATCGTCGGCAGCGGCGCCACCCAGCCGCCGAGCTCGGCGTCGCGGCGGATGAGCGAGGCCCCCGAGTGGATTCTCCTGCCGGCCGGCTTTGGCTCGGCCGCGCGGCGACGCCGCGCGGCGCTCACCGTCTGGCGCGCCCGGGCGAACCCGTTGATCGCCGAGGAGAACGTCCCGCCGGAGAACTCGCCGCCCATGCGCACGTAGCCGTCGACCCGCACGGGCACCGCCTCGGGCAGCTGCTTCACGGTGAAGTAGGCGCCGAGGTCGGGTGGGATCGACTCGAAGCCACAGCAATGGACCAGCCGCGCCCCACTGCGGCGCGCCTGATCGTGGTAGCCGAGCCACATGCGGTCGACGAACTCGGGCTCGCCGGTCAGGTCGACGTAGTCGGTGCCCGCCGCCGCGCAGGCGGCGACCAGGGGCTCGCCGTACAGCGCGTACGGCCCCACGGTCGTCGCAACCACGTTCGTGGCCTGCGCCAGGCGCTCCAGCGAGCGCCTATCGCGGGCGTCTGCCTCGATCAGCTCGGGGGCCGACACGCCCTCGCGCAGGGCACCCGCGAGCTGTGAGCCAACCGCCTTGAGCTTCTCCCGGTTGCGACCGACCAGCGCCCAGCGCGCGCCCTGCGGCGCATTGGCTGCCAGGTAGCGCGCGGTCAGTCCACCGGTAAAGCCAGTCGCGCCGAAGAGCGCGAGGTCGTATTGCCGCTCCGCCGGCACAGCGCGCATTTTGCCGCAGCGGCGTCGTGCCCAGCGCGCGGCGTGGCTCAGCTGAGCTTGACTCGGCGCACCAACTCAGCCCCAGCGGAGACAAACAGGGCGACGAGGCCGGCCGCGACCAGTGGCTTCCAGAGGCTATCTCTGAAGGTGCTGCCGCCGAAGTAGCCCAGCGCGGTCACGTAGCCGGCCCAGAGCGAGGCGGCGACGGCGTCGATCGCCGCAAAGCGCCGCCAGGGCATCTCCAGCACTCCGCTGGAGAAGGTGGTCGCGGTGCGCCCTCCCGGGATGAAGCGGGCCGCGATGATGATCGCCGCGCCTCGTTCCTCGAGCTGCCGCCGCGCCCAGGCGACGCGTGCCCGGCCGTGCTCAGACCTGATTAGGCGGCGCTCCGCCCGGCGTCCCAGCGAGGCGCCCAGCAGGTAGCAGAAGTTGTCGCCGAGAAAGCTGCCGAGCGTCGCCGCCGCAAGGACCAGGACGACGTTCAGCTCGCCGTCGGCGGCCAGCACCCCGGCGGTGATCACCACCGCCTCGCCGGGCGCCAGCGGCAGCACCGAGTCGAGCCCAACCGCGGCAATCACCGCCGGATAGGTCCAGAGCGATTCGCCGACCGCGTCCTTGAGCGCGTTGAGGGCGGTGATCGCCAGCAGCAGGTACACGGGATACCCCTACCCGCTAACGATCGCGAAGCGGCTGATGGGTTCAAGCCACGACGGGAGAAGCCAGCGGTGAGCGCCCGCCCCGAAACGCGAGTCGCTCTTACAGGCGAGGAGCCACAGGAGGTCGAGCGCTTTGCGGAAATCGCCTCCGCAGCGGTCTACGATGCCGGCATCGCGCAGGGGGAAGACCAAGCCGGTAAGGAGTATTGGGACGGCCTTTGGACCGATGCGGCCTTGCCGGAGCCGATTGATCACACCGATGCCGACTTCCGCAATCGACCGGAGCGGGTTATGGCCGAGTATCTACACGGTTGTCTCGGTGACCTGGACCCCGGGTCACGGCTGCTCGAGGTCGGTTGCGCGCGCTCGCCATGGCTGCCGTACTTTGCCCACAGGTATGGCTTCCGTGTGACTGGCCTCGACTACTCCGAGCCGGGCTGCGCAGCCGAGCGGAGGGTCCTGAGGCGGGCCGAAGTCGACGGAGAGGTGATCGAAGCCGACATGTTCGACCCACCCCCTGAGCTCCTCGGCTCCTTCGACGTGGTCGTGTCGTTCGGCGTAATCGAGCACTTCGCGAAGACGACGAGTGCCCTCTCTGCCATTGGCTCGCTCACGAAACCAGGGGGCCTCGTCATCACCACGGTTCCGAACATGACGGGGGCGATTGGCTGGCTCCAGCGCCAACTCAACCCGGCGGTATTCGACATCCACGTTCCGTTGGATGCGCCGGCTCTCGCCCATGCGCATCGGCTCGCCGACCTCCAAGTCGAGAGGTCCGACTACCTGCTCTCGACGAACTTCGGCGTCGTCAACCTTCATGGCCTCTCTCCCTCCCGCAGGAACCGTCTCGCTGCCGCTGGCCTGCTTCACCTGACGCGCTTGTCAAAGCTCGCCTGGATTACCGAAGAGCGGATCGGACATCTCCCCGAGACCCAAATGTTCGCGGCCCACGTCGCCTGCTGTGCTCGGCGTTAGCTATCGACCAGACCGAGGGCTTCGACCGCCTTCGCGGCATCCGATGCGGCACGCGTTCGATTCCTCTCCTGCCGGAGCTGGACGAGGCGCTTCGGCGAACAGGCCGGGAAGGCTTCAGGTGAGCGTTCGCTCGAGCTTCACCTCACACATGTCCACCGATGCACGAGTGCCGGGCGTCTCCGACGAATCCATCGCGCTGAACACTTTGCCTCCAGCCTCCATGTCCTCCGCGCTCTCGAACTGCTGAAGGACCACCGCCGTTCCCTGTGCCTCATCGAACAAGATCTTGAGACCCGTGGCGGGCACGCCGGGCGGTGGCCCGTCGGACTCCTCGATGCGCGCAAGGAGCTCCTGCATCCGCTCGGAAGATACGTCGGTGAACCTGACGGCACGTACATACATGACAAGCAGCCTCCTCGATTGTGGGAGACCGACCATATTCGGTCCGCCTGGGGCCGTCGAGTCCTCAGCCCGAGTTTTGCCTGAGAGAATCAGTCGTTCCCTGGCGCTCGGCACTCCGAAAGTCGGGATCTCTATGTGGATTGCAGTGCTACTCGTCTCGTCTGGGTGAAAAGTACTCGGGCGCATCTGGATTGTCTTCGCCACGTTCCGCGAGATCCGTCAAGCGCTGGTATTCCGCTTGAACGATGCCTTCAGGAAGATCGGTCTTGGCCAACATCGCCTGAATGCGCTCGCCGATCGCACGGTCAGCGTCTGAAGCTTGGCAGTCACGCCCTCTAGCTCGTCGATCATCGCGAGACGATTCTCGCTCGTACCTTGCAGCATTGCCCGCGTCCGCATCCAGTGATGGATTAGCTCATTGCGTAGCTTGAGGGTGTTGGCCATCTGGTCGGCAAGAACCCAATCGCCGTGCTCGCCGAGGATGCGCTTCACGTTATGAATGCTTCGGCCAAGCGTGTTGCCGAACAGCTCGACGAACAAGTCATCTATCTTGCTCTCCGCCATCTCGCGTTCCCCAGTCGCTCGATGCAGCAGAAGTCGCGCTGATGATCACCACGGGCATCCGAGTCAACGAGAGCGTCAGCATCAAGTGCCATGACATCGACCTGCCCGGCGGGGCACTACGACTGGTCGGCAAGGGACGCCGCGAGCGACAGGTTTTTCTCGCGAACCACTGGATCGCAAGCCTTACGAGCGCCTATATCGACGCACGCACCTCATTCGGTCTCGACCACTCCCATCTGCTCTTCAATCTCCGCTATGACCCACTAACACCACCGGCTATGCGATCCCGCCTCGCCAAGACGGCCCGGGCCGCCGGCCTTGGGATCCATGTCACCCCCACATGCTGCGCCATACCGCCGCGACCCAACTGATTGAGGCCGGCGTCGACATCCGCTACATCCAGCGCCTCCTCGGCCACGCCAGTCTCAGCACCACAGAGATCTACACCCACGTCTCGGACCGCGCTCTCCGCCGCGTCGTCTCGGACGCCGATGTCCTCGGGAGGTTCGTCCAGGCACGATAACTAGGGGTTATCGGGAGAGGACATACTGGACAACGCACGGGTGGCCGTCGTAATCCGACCGCTGGAGAGGGTGCTCATCCTGCTCAAATTCGCCCTGGTCCCGACTCTGGCCCTGGCGATGAGCGCAGCGGCGATTGCGCCGATCCTCAACTCATCCCCCGCGACCCCGGGGGATTGGGCTCTGAGTGTGCTCGGGCCGGCCCTCGCCGCCGCATACGTCGCACTGCTGCAGACCCAGGCGGTGGGAAGCCGCCTCGATCGCGGGCTGGCCCAGCTCCGCCGGCGGACTTGAAGTGGACGTACCAGGGCGTCGCGAAGAACGAAGCGCCCATAGGCGCCCTGGCCTGCATTCCCGGAGCTTTCGTGCTCGGCGATGCGCAGGAAGGCGGAGTCGCCCGGCGGGTCTCCTCCCTGTTCGCCGCAGCGGTTGGTGAAGTCGAAGATGCCGCTCGGGTGCGTCGAGCTGATCGTGTTGGTCTCTGTGCTGAAGCCCGGCGTGCCGGAGTCCCCCGCGCACATCACCATCTTGAACTGGCCGCGTTTGCCGTTGCCGCGCAGACGACGGCGGTCGCCACGCAGCTCAGCTCAGGCATAGGGCTATCGCGACCGGCCGGTTGGCCGGTCTTCCCAATCGAGAAGACATTTCTCTCTCCTTGTCCTGCCGGTCTGTTTGGACCGGCGTTCTGGGCCCCTGCTAATCGGGTCCCCTATCCCTTACACGGATGAGCGGCACCTCGCGCCACCCCCGCGGAGGAAATTTGTGGGGAACTAGCCCATATGCAAAGAGAGAAACACGGAAGACTTTCGAGCGGTTCGGAGAGGTCGCTCGATCATTCGTCGAAATTCACAGGTTCGGCTAAAGCCATTTTCAACGAAGAGAGAAACCACTGACTCTCGTCCCGGCACTACCGAGCGCGACGCGGGACTACTCAGTCACGGTCAGGCCGCCAAATAGCCCCCTCTATTTCGTACTCAGGGCCAGGCGGCCGGGCAAGCGCCTGCAGCTCCGCTTCGTGTTCGCTCATGACCAAAGCGGAGACCGCCGCGTCGAAAGCATCTTCGGACCCGGCAGCCCGCTCGAGGAGGTTCCTCGGTTGGTCGGGAAAGCGCTCGAACAGGTAGGCGTGCCGCGCCGACCACCTGCCCTTCTTAACCGGGCCGGTCAGCAGGCGTGGGTAGATCTCCACCACACGCGGCCACCCGTCAGAGAACGGCCAGATCCCAAAGCCGTTCTCGGCAAGGGTCAGCAGGTGGGGCATCCCGCGGATCGATCCCGTGCCGACGGCGCCGGCGCCACCGATCTGAAAGACGGACTTCGGGCACACCCCATCCTCATCTCTCTCGGCTCGTCTGTAGAGCCGCGCCTTCGAATGGGGGTTTCGCTTGCCCGGGCGCCCCCAGAAGGGGGGCCCGCATTCTTCAAGGAGCTCCTCGCCCAAATGCCCCATAGCTGTCCAGACGTCCTTCCCGCTGGACCAGCCCTCTTCCTCGCACCACCAGGCAGGGAAGGAGAAGGCGAAATCGAGCCCGACGACCAGGTGAGGGTCCTTACCCGCAAGCTCGATCAGCTTGGCGACGAGATCATCGCGCTCGAGCCCGTTTCTCAGCTCCGTGAGCTCACCGTCGCGGACCTCGGCCTGCCAAAGAGACTCCGCGGCTCCTTTCAGCTTGCCGGACCAGTCGACCGCCACGACTCGCATGGCGTGATCGTCGCAGTTCTCGTTTGGACGCATCTGGAGCAGCCGGTCGTCGCGTTGCGAGACTGTGCCGCGCTGGCTTCGAGATGTCTGTGCGGCCAAATGCCGATCAGCGCGTGATCGGTCAGATACTGCTGCGCTTTACCGAGAAGGCCGCGCCGGGGCAGGCAGAACCCGCCTAGAACTCGCCGGCAGGATGGAAGCTACGATGCCTGGAACGTGAGAAACGAGCTGATGACGCCGACTGCGAGCTTTTTTGGGACTTGCTGCGCGACAGACCTTGCACGCGATGGATGACTTGATCTTCTCCTCCGAGCGCAGGATCAGCGTGACACGACCGTACGAGAAGTTGTCGGAGGTCTACGACGTGATCAACCAGAGCAGGAAGAACTACCTCGAGCAGGCCACGAAAGTCTCGCAGCTGGCCCGGTGCAAGACCAATCGCTCCGTCGCTCGCGAAATGAGCCTGCTCGATGTCGCATGTGGCACCGGCCTTCACCTCGAGCATTTCGCTTCCTGGTTCGCGCACGTCGAGGGACTCGATCTGAACGAAGAGATGCTTGCTGTCGCACGAACGCGGCTACCTGACGTCCTTCTCCACCACGGCGACATGATGGACTTCGAACTCGGCCGAAAATTCGACGTCATCACCTGCCTCTCGAGCGCAATCGGCAACATGAAGCGGTATGTCAACCTGCGCGAAGCAATCATGACCATGGCAAGACACCTGAAGCCCGGGGGCATCCTCATGATCGAGCCGTGGATGGAACCTGATTCGCGTCGCCCCGGGACCGTCCATGGCTATCTCGTCGATGTTCCGGGCACGAAGATCGCCCATGTCGGCATCTCGACGCTTCGTGACGGTGTCTTGGTCTACGAGATGCACTTCCTCGTAGGTCGCCCGACTGGTATCACCAGCTTTGTCGAGGTACACGAACTCGGCCTGTTCACGCGCGGACAGTTCCGCACGGCCTTCGAGAGTGCAGATCTCATCGTCGATTTCGATGAAGAAGGCCTCAGCGGGAGGGGTCTGTACGCCGGCATCAAGCCGACCTGAGATTCCTCAGGTCCCAACAGGTTTCCAAGCGTGTGGCCAGCGCCGGGGGGTTTACTTCACGTCGACATTCAAGCCGAGGCGACAGGCAGCCTTGGCGAAGAGGTCGCGCATTCCGTTATGAAGAAGAACGAAGCGCAACTCTCGCACTCCAGCCGACTGCGCCGCAGCCTGCCAGGCGGACTCGAGGGCGACCGGGGCGGCGAGTGCGGGTGGAAAGCGATACGCACCGCAGCTAATCGCGGGAAACGAGATCGATCGCGCCTCCAATCCATCAGCTACCTCGACGGCACGCCGATGACAGCGAGCGAGCAACTCCGCCGCCTGTGCCTTTGATTCACGACTCCAAATCGGCCCCACGGCATGGATGATGAACCGCGCGGATATCGCTCCGGCGCCGGTCGCCTTGGCATCACCAATCTCGCAGCCACCCAGGCTGCGACAAGCCTCAAGAACCTCTGGTCCGGCAGCACGATGAATTGCGCCGTCAACACCGCCACCACCCTTCAGTTCTGGATTAGCGGCGTTGACGATCGCATCGCTTGTCTCCCGAGCGATGTCACCGCGCACCACTTGCAAGGTCGGAATGGTGATCCCACTCAACCCTAATTCCGGTTAACGTTAGCCACCTAGATGGTAGAGAGGTCAGTCTGCGGGGCGGAGCTAGGAGTGGAGGTGACCGATCGGCCGAGCGAGACAGCCGCACTGCTGCCTGAATCCCCTCTCGTCGAAGCCCACGACGGTGGTCTGCGCGGTAAAGTCGTTTTCCTCTAGGAAGGACCGATTAACCGGGCGAATCCAATGCTCCCTCTTCTCGAGGTTGGTTGTCTCTAGCAGTACCTCGTCATCCGCCAAGTCGAAGTGGCTGTGGAGCAGCGTCAGACCGAAACGTTCAAGACAGTTGTGCTTCTCTAGGACGCGACGCACGTCTTCCAAGCATTCCGCGTCGCCCTCACCGATCGGCTCGACATCGGTGATGTTCTGCAAACTGCTCCACTGCATAGCCCCAACCACGACCTGGTTCATTTCGACCTCGCCTTCCTGTCCACCGCTAATGTGTACTCGCAGATTCCGAAGAAATCTGGATCAAACGATCTGGATCAAACGATCTTTTCGTACCACCTTCCGGCCCCTGCGTCAAGTCAACGTCGGAGAAAACCAAATCAGAGTCGTGCCCTTTGGGGCTCCCGACTCCACCGCGTGTGATTTATACGCGGGGGCAAGCCCACAGGATGAGCATGCCGAGAGGGCTGCGACCACAAGCATCGCGGCACCGAAGCGTGGAGTCAGACCTCTCCCGGGGGTTCTTCTTCCGAAACGATGTATTCGGCTGGCCCGGAATGCTTGACACAGCCGGGTCGCCAAGCGAGGCCGCTGACAAGGTCGCGCACCGAGGTCGAGTAAGCACCCGCGAGGCGGATCAGGACATCGAGGCTGGGGATGTATTCGCCGCCCTCGATCGGGGAAGCGGCGCGCTTGGCAGCCTCTCGCTGGTCGAGGCCGGCCTGCTCGCGAGCGCGGTAGAGGTTGTCGGCGAAGCAGGCCAAAGCCTTGAAGGGGAACGGGTCCTTGGAGCGCGAGCCAGCGGTCATCGGGAGCCGTTCGAGGCCGCGACCTCAGGAAATCATCCGAAGGCGTCTGGTCCTCCGCCGCTTGAGCGTCCCACTCGATCGCCTCCCAGGACCCCGGCACGACGATCTCATAGCCGGACCGCCACTCCAGCCCGGCGATCAGCTCGTTCAGCGGAACGCCGAGGCTGCCGGCGAGTCGCATGGCCGTGTCGACGCGCGGCATACGCTCGCCGCGCTCCAAGAAGCTCACCTCGGTGCGGTGGAGCGAGGCACGGAAGCTCAGCTCTTCTTGAGAGATGCCAGCGGCCCCTCGACAGCGGGCCAGGTTCTGCCCGAAGCGCAGCTTCATCTCCGGGGTGGGTGGAGCAGAGGTTGGTAGGCGTCGCTTCATCTCGACCGCCTCCACCGAGCACCTGCGGTCTGTCGAGGGCCGAGGCAGGTTTCGGGGGTGCCCGACGAGCGGGCACTCCTTACCTCCCTGTGGCCCTGCGCCTCGGCCCTCGACAGACCGCAGGCACCGGTGTTCCGCTCATTTCGACTTCGTCTCTGTGAGCGCGTAGGCGCGCGGCTTGCGTTTGGCCTGGCGTAGCGCCTTGTCCTTTGCCAGTCGCGCCAGGCAGTTGGCGACGGCGCCCGAGGAGCGGCCAATCCCCTTGCCGATCGCGCTGGCAGTGAGTGGGCCATCGCCCCGGCGCTTTCGCATGTGGGCGAGAACGAGACCGTTCAACTCGCCGGGGCGAAGCCGCTTCTTCGCTTTGGTTGTGCTCATGCTGAGTCGCCTCCGCTCTCGTCGAGGGCGACGAGCAGCTCCTCGCAGGCATCCAGGCCCGACCGGAGGCGCTCGTTGGTCGCCTCGTCTTCCTCGCGCGAGCGCCGCTCGGCGGGCGATTCGCCCAACACCGCCTCAGCTTCGTCGTGTAGGCGTTTGAGCGTTTCGACAAGGTCGTGAACCGGGATGGTCAGCTCGAAGGACTCGCGCCTATCGCCGGGGTCCCAGCCGATGTCGTTCAGCAGGCGGAAGTCTTCGGTGAACTCCAGACCGAGGCGCTCGGCAGTGGCGTAGTCCCTGCTTCGCCCGAGGGCTGTCCAGAGATCGTCGACGCTGTAGAGGTGGTTGCAGACCAACTCGTATAGCCCTGCGCGCTGGTCCTTGGTGATCATGGTGTCGTGGGCACGGTGCCCCTCCTCTCGTAGGGCACCGAAGGCCGCCGCGATGCCTCGCCAATGTGCTTTGACGAGTAGCGTTCTCCTTGTATCGAAGCTCGTTCTTCGGTGCCGGCCCCGGGGCGTCTCTAGCGCTGCCGGGGCCACTTATTTGGTCTGCGCGAACCTAGCTCGACCGGGGCGCCGAAGCGAGTCGGAATCAGCCGCAATCGGCGCTGAGAGGGCCAGATCGGGCCGAATTTCTGGCACTCGTGGCAGAAAAAGTGCCCGAAACGGGGGCGGTTCGATTGATTTTCGGGGATTTCGGCAAATGGCAAGATGCCGGTTTGCAGGGGAATCGCGAAAAAGCGGCTGATGGGATTCGAACCCACGACCTTCTGCATGGCAAGCAGACGCTCTAGCCAACTGAGCTACAGCCGCGCGGACGGCGAGTATAGCTGCGCAAGGGGGGTGCCTCTCGCGGGTCGTTTGCAGGGGTCCTACTTACTTTTTGGTAGTCTCTTTCCGTACCCCGGTGGACGGTCGCCGGCCTTGCAACAGGAGGAGTCTCAGCAAATGTCCCAACGCACGGCCCTCGTCTCGTTGTGGGCGGTGCTCATCGTCGCGGCGGCCCCTCCCTCCGTCGCCACGGCATGGGCCCCCGTCGGGCAGGCGACCGTCCACCCGGGGGTCCAGGTCTTCACCGAAGGCACCGACGTCTACCTGGGATAGGCCGCGCACTGCTCCGGCACCGGCGCCCAGACCGAAACCGACGGCTGCACGAGCGCCTCCCTGCCGCTCGGCACGCCGGTCAAAGTCAGCGGCGCCAGCCGGCCAGGCGAGCTTGTCTACAACTCGTGGCTGGCGATGCAGGCGAGCGGTGAGACCAACCCCGACGCCTGTGCCTACAACGACTTCGTCCTGATCGAGATCGACCCGGCCGATGTGGCCAAGGTCAATCCCTCGGTCCCCGGCTTCGGCGGCCCGACCGGCCTCGGCTCCCCCGGCGGCCTCGGCTCGACCGTCTACTCCTACGGCAACTCGGAACTGCGTGGCGGCATCACCAAACTGAGCCCCAAGCAGGGCATCGTCGTGCAGGGCGAAGGCAACGGCTGGAACCACAACGTGGTGACCCTCACGCCGGGCCTCCCCGGCGACTCGGGCAGCGGCTTCCTCAACGGTTCGGGGGCGGCCTTCGGAGTCCTCAGCACGCTGCAGCTGGCGCCGCTCGCCGGCTCCAACGGCGTCGGCGACCTGGTCAAAGAGCTCGCCTACATGCACGCCCACAGTGGCTTCACGGGAGTCCAGCTGGCACCAGGCATAGAGCCTTTCGAAATCAACCTGGTCGGCGCGATCCTCGGCTCTTAGATCTCGCCGCTGCCCTCGCCGCTTGCCAGCAGGCCCGACAGGTCGAGTGGGCGCGTGTACATCTCCACCTTCTGCCCGGGCTGGGGCTCGGGCCACTCGGCTCGTGGCCGGTCCCAATAGAGCTCGATGCCGTTGCCGTCGGGGTCGCTCAGGTAGAGGGCCTCGCTGACGCCGTGATCGGAGGCGCCGCTGAGCGGCACGCCGGCTCGCTGCAGGCGACGCAAAGCGTCGGCGAGCGCGGCTCGAGTCGAATAGCGGATCGCGAAGTGAAAGAGGCCGGTCGTCCCCGGTGGCGGCGGCGACCCACCCTTCGATTGCCAGGTGTTCAGGCCAATGTGGTGGTGATAGCCACCCGCCGAGACGAAGGCGGCCTCCTCGCCGTAGCGCTGCTGCAGCTCGAAGCCGAGCACGCCGCAGTAGAACTCCAAGGCGCGCTCCAGGTCGGCCACCTTGAGGTGGGACGTGGCCGATCTCGACGCCGGGATCGATCGGCCTAGGGTTCTCAGTCATCGAGAGCCTCGTTTACCAACCGATCGGCCTCGGAGTTCTGCTCGCGCCGCACATGGCGGATCGACCAGCGCTCGAAGCCATTCAGCGCCCGTTTGACCTGAGCGTGCAGATCGCGCATCCCGGCGTGCTTGACCTTGTACTCGCCTTTCACCTGCTTGACGATCAACTCGGAGTCTCCAACCAGCTCCAGCTCCGTCGCGCCGAGCGCCGCCGCCCGCTCGATGCCGAGCAGCAGCGCGCGGTACTCGGCGACGTTGTTGGTCGCCTCGCCGATCCGCTCGCCACGCTCTTCGAGCACCTCCCCCCCCGGCCCCTGGACGACCGCGGCGATAGCCGCCGGCCCCGGATTGCCGCGCGCCCCCCCGTCGACGTTGACGACGAGCTTCACCAACGCCTCAGCCAAGTGCGGCCTCTCGCTGGAGGCCGGCGCGCGCCCCCGATCGCGATCTGCCCGTCCTCGCTGGCGTTTGCGTTCCACTGGCGGGCCGAGCTGTCGAGCTGGGCCACCTCGGTTCCCTTGGCAATCTCGAAGACCGGCCGCTGCGCGTCGCCGAGGTCCACCCCCCACTGGTACCAGCAGAGCTCCCAGGCGATCGTGATCCGCACCACGCTGGACAAGCCCGCCGCCGCTCCAACAGAGACTTTGGGCCGGCCAAGGCTGCGGGTCAGGCCGGCAGCGGTCCGCGCAGCATCGCTAGCACCGAACCGGGCAACAGCCTGCTCGAGGCGCCCGTCGGCGTGAATACGACGCCGCCCGACATTCGCCCCCGGAGCAGCCGGGTCGCGCTGGTAGATCGACATAGATCCCCAAGCTAAACCACCGCGTGGCGAACGTGGCCAAGCAGATCAAGGACGCAAGGAGCGTGGCGTGCTCTGCACGCGAGACGCCCTGTGTCAACCCCCTGCAGCTTGCAGGCCGCGCAAATTTCCATGGAGAGAGGGGTCATAAGGCACTTTGTCTTGCCAGCAACGCCAAA
>Ga0157306_10000067_pt1 | contig 17130 bp, 9 predicted proteins | sample NitcycUS163409C2_FD_108391 | JGI IMG/M metagenome (GOLD analysis project Ga0157306, IMG submission 108391) | Soil microbial communities from Arlington Agricultural Research Station in Wisconsin, USA - Nitrogen cycling UWRJ-S163-409C-2 | ecosystem: Environmental > Terrestrial > Soil >...
GCTCGCCGAGCGGATCAGCCCTCGTCGCGGCGGCGCGGACCGGATCGCGGACGGCGGTTGCGGCCGCCGTCACCGCCATAGCCGAACACCGGGCCGCTCGACGGGAACAGGCTGCTCTCGTGGGACGCCGGTTGCCGGTCGCGGTCTGGGGCCCGGCGTTCGTATTCGTCGTTCCGCGTATTGCCGGGTTGGGTATTGCCGTTGCGGCCCTGACCCTGGTTCGGTGCGAATCCGGCGTTCCGCGGTCGCGGCGGCGCGTCGCTGCGAGTCTGCCGTGGCGCCGGCGCCGTGCCGACGGTGGCGAGCTCCACGATCACGGGATCCTGCAGGAGCTCCGCGGCAAAAGCGCGGATCTCGTCCGACACCGTCGTGGCGAAGAGCAGCGTCTGCCGCTCGGCAGGCAATGCCTCGATGAGACGGCGGATGTCGCGCTGGAAGCGGATGTCGGTCAGGCGATCAGAGGCATCGATCGCGAAAAGCTGGACGCGGCTGAGATCGATCGTGCCCTTCGCGACATGATCGAGCAGCCGTCCGGTGGTCGCGACGACGACATCGACGCCGTGCTGGAGGATCTCGACCTGGGCCGCGTAGTCGACGCCGCCCTGGATCAGCACACCGCTCAGCTGGAGTTGCTGGGCGTAGCCGCGCAAAGTGTCTTCGGCGCGCGCAGCGAGCTCCCGGGTTGGCATCAGGAAGAGCGCGCGTGGCGCGGTCCCCGCGTCCGGGACCGCGTTGTCGCGCAGGCGCTGCAGCACGGGCAACCCGTACGCGAGCGTCCGCCCCGCGCCATCCCCTGCGAGCGCCAGGAGATTTCGCCCGGCCAGGACGGTCTGAATCGTCTCCCCCTGTAGTGCCGTGGGTTCGGTGAATCCCTGTTCGGCAAGGCTGTGCACGAGCTCCGCCCCGAGACCGAGGCTCTCGAATGTCGTCTGCAAGCTTTTCTCCTGCGCGGTACGCGTATGGTCCGCGTCTCTAATCCGGGGTCCAGGACCAATTTTTGGCGGTTCGGCCGCCCTAATGACAGACCGAACGGTCGCGAGCGTCCGGCCTGGTGCGGACCCCGCGTGGGCCACCGCGGGGCCGGGCGTCCCAGCCTGGCGGTCGGCAGGATCATACAGGTTTGGACGGTTTTCTGCTGTTCGGACGAGTCGCAACCCGACGAGGGCGCCGGGACCCGTCAACCCGCCGGCAGCTCGGCCACCGCCCGCCTGGCTTCGTCGATCGCTACGTGCGCATACGCCGACCACCCCGAGTCCGAGTTGGCGATGGTCACTCGCCCCACCGGCCGGCGCGCGGTCTCGATGACCGCCTCGTGCTCGTCCCAGTCGTCGACCAGCGTATTGGGACCCCAGGAGTAGCCGTGCGACCAGCGATTGACCGTGATGGCGAGCATGTCGCGCGCGGCGTCGAATCCGCCGGGCCCGAGCATCCGTGACAGGTCCGTGCGGATGGCCGTCTCGTAGTCCTCGAAACGCCGCGTGAGCAGCAGTCTGCGCGCCGCGCGCAACGCCGCCCGCGGGTCGTCGATGCCGGGGACGACGGGCACGTGCACGAGGTGCAGCACGATCGGCTCGCCCGGGTCCCGGCTACATCGATAGGCTCCCATGCTGACCGGGTAGTCGAGCTTGACCCGTGAATGGAAGCTCGAGACCCCATAGATCTCGTGCACGCCCAGGCGCTGCCATGCCCGCCAGTCGCGCACCAGTACGTTCGAGTAGACGAGCGGCATCTTGACGTTCTGCCGGAGTGCGGCCGCCTGCGCGGCCGGCAATCCGCCCAGCGCGTATGGGACCAGCATATTGAAGCAGGCGAGCACGACATGGCGTGCCCGCAGGCGGTGCAGCGACCGATCGGCGTTTGCGATGACGCCCACCTCGACCACGCCATCGCCGTTTACGACGCGGACCGCCGTGCTCATGAGGCGGATCCGCACGGGGTTGCCCGGCCGGTCGAGCTCCTCGTAGCGGGCCTCAGCGAGCGCGATGTCGTCCACGCTCCGCCCCGGCATCGCCGCGGGCACGAGTTTCCGCACCAGCAGCCGCGCGATCGAAGCGTTCCCGTCGGGAAAATGATAGATGTAGGGCTCGCCCAGCTCGGCGGCGGCCTCCTCGGATGCCGGCATCGCGATGCCCGCAAATCCCGGATAGGCATACAGCCCGCAGTCCAGCGCCGGAAGCAGGTGGGCCGGCAGCCCGAAGAAGTCGCAAGTCCGGCCATCGAAATACGCGATCGCCTCGTCGGACAGGCCCCAGTCGCGACGCAGGAACTCCGCATAGGAGATCTTCGAGAGATAGCCCTCGCGTGCCGCGTCGTCGGGAAGCCTCGCCAGGTCGACGCGTTTGCTCGTGTACAGCTCGACGAGCTGGCTACGCGAGGCGGGAGAGATTGGAAAATCGCTGATGAAGGCCTCGATCGGCCGCCCATTGCGCCGATCCCGCGGAATGTCGTCGGACACCCAGTCGGTGGGGTCGCCGGTGACGAGCCGGTCGGTGCCGAATCGCTCGCGGTCAAAAAAACTGGCACGCGACAGACCGAGCCCGGGATACAGCTGCTGATCGAAGAATGTGCGGAAGCGCTCGATCTCGACGCCGAGCTCGCGCATGAGGGCATTCACCGTCGGCGAAAAATTCGTCTCCGGCGATTGCAGCGCCTCACTGCCGCCGTAGCCGATCAGCAGCCGGTCGCCGACACGGAACTCGTTGCGGCGCGCATGACCGCCAAATTCGTCGTGGTTGTCGAGGACGAGGATGCGCGTATCGGTCCCGAATCGCGCGCGGTAGTAATGTGCGGCGGCCAGGCCGCTGATCCCGGCGCCGACCACGATGCAGTCGTACTCCTCCTCTACCGGCAGTCCGCCGACTCGATAGCGTTCACCCTCGAACGGCATCGTGTGCGCGGCTTCAAACGAGCCATCGTGCTGGCCGCGTAGCCCGGTCAGTCCAGGCGGATATCCCCCACGCGGCGCATCGGAGCCGATGAGGGTCCGCGGGGCAAGACCGGCGCCGACTGTGAGCGCGATGCCGTCGAGAAAGTCGCGCCGCGTGATCCTGACCACGTCCGCTGCCCCCGGTCCCGACTCGAAGCACCGCCCCTGGTCTCGAAGCTACTTTGCCGATTGGGATCCGGAATTGCATCTGCGACGTAGTCACGACACCCGCGTCGATCAGCTGGTCAACGTCGAAGCTGGCCTTTATCTCACAGCCAATCTCGACGTTCGGTGTCCGTTTTCAACCTGTTCGACGACGATGGCAACGACATCGCGTATTTTTTACGAGTCTAGGCTGCGGGGCGAGGCCAGGCCGGTCGAGGACACTCACTTTCACCCCGTCGAGCCTCGAACCCTCCGGGCGACAGCCACCTGGCGCTTCTGAGCGCGCTGTCGATTCGATGCCCCTGCGCTGTGCGATCTGCTAACGTCCCGCCACACCTGCGCATCCACTCGGGGCGACCGGTGCGGTTGCATACAACAAGGGGAGAAACAGCATGGAATGGTTATGGGCATTGATAGTCGGCGGTATCGTGGGCTGGCTCGCAAGCATCCTCATGAAGGCGGATATGCAGATGGGCCTGATCGCCAACATCCTGGTCGGCATCGTCGGGTCGGCACTGGGATTCTGGCTGGCCGGCATGCTCGGTCTGGCCGGCGGAGGGTTGGTCGTCCGGCTGATCGTCGGTGTTGCAGGCGCGGCCCTGCTGATCTTCCTGCTGCGGGCACTGGGCCTCTTCAAGAAGGCCTGAGTAGTCGGAGCCGGTGCGGATCCCTCCGTGGGCCCCGCACCGGCGTCCGCGTCTTCGCCTACTTCACCGCCACCTGCGGTTCCGGATCGAATATCCCGACCACCTGCACCGGCTCATTGCCGCGCAAGAGCTCCGCTCCCCGCACGATGACCTGGTCGCCAGCCTTGAGCTTGCCGTCGACGGCGATCCAGTCGCCATCCGCGATACCCGCCTTGACCGAGACGCGTTCCGCGCGGTCCTCGGTATTGATGCGATACACGTAGAGGCCGTCGGCGCGGATGATCAGCGCATCGCGGTGCACCGCGAGCTTGCGCTGCGGCTCACCCAGCGGCAGCTCGACTTCCACGGTATTGCCGGGCGCGAGCAGCCCGTCCACGGGCGGCGCCTTGACCAGAACCTCGAAGGACTGGGAGCGCGGGTCACCGGCGGGCACGATCGTGCTCACCGCCGCCGTAAACCGCCGGCGGTCGGCGGTGACGTCGACGGCATCCCCGGGCTGGATGGCCCGCACGTGTCGCAGCGGCACGAAGAGGCGGATTTCGAGTTCGTCCGGGTTGACGAGCCGTGCGATGACGTCGCCGCGAGCCAGCTCCTCGCCGGCGCGTCGCATCCGGTCGGCCACCACGCCGTCAAACGGCGCCGTGATGCGCGATCGCGCGAGTTGATCGTCGGTCTGGGCGAGCAGCGCGCGCGCCACTTCCAGATCGGCGGCCGCGAGATCGCGATTCGCCTGGGCCTGATCGACAGTGAAACGCGACACCGCCGTTCCCGAGGCACGCAGCCGATCGAGCTCGCGGTCCAGGCTCGTCAGATTGACGCTGGCACGCTTGACCCGCGCCGCCTGCTCCGCGCGGGCCAGCGACAACTCGCGCACGTCCATGCGCGCCACGACGTCACCGGCGGACACCGCCGTGCCCGGCTCCGCGACCCATTGCAAGCGACCCGAGACCGCGGCGGCGAGGTCGGCCGCAGCACGCGACTGCACCAGGCCCGTGGCATGCACCGAGGGCGCGAGCTGCCGGACCTGCGCGCGGGATACCTGTACCGATGCGGGCCGCTCCTGCTGCTGCGCGACGGCGCTCGCGGCGATCAGAACGCCCAAGCTTGCGGCAGCGTAGCGGCAGGTTCGTATCGAGTTGTTCATGGCTGGTCCGTTGATGAGGTCGCTGTGTAGGCCAGGTCGAGGTCTGACGCGGGGACGGTTTCCACCACTCGCTCTTCGCCGAGCCGCAGCAGGCTCGGCATCAATACCCAGGTGAACGCGGTTCCGACCACCATTCCGCCCGCGACCACGGCCGCGAGACCGCGATAGATCTCTGCGCCGAGCCCCGGCATGAAGATCAGCGGCAGCATGCCGAGAACCGCGGTCAGCGTGGACAGCACAATCGGCCGCGCGCGGGTCTCCAGCGCCTCGCGCACCGCGTCGCGCCGCGACATCCCGGCTCGCTCGCGCGCGCGGGTCTGATCGACCAGCAGGATCGCAGCGTTCACCACCAGTCCGAGCAGGATGATGAACCCGATCATCGTCAGCAGATCGAGGGCCTGGAAGCTGAACAGCCCGACCACCCGCAGGGCGAGTATGCCGCCGGCGATAGAGGCCGGCATGACCAGCATCACCAGCAGGCTGTCGCGCACCGAGCGAAAGAGCGCGGCCATCAGCGCGAACAGGATCACGAGAGCCAGCAGGAAATTCTGCGCCATCGCCGCGAGCGCCAGATGAAGGTCGTTGGCAGTGCCCGCGTAGGTGAGCTGCGTGCCGGGTTTCATTGCCTCGCGAATCTTTGGCTCGACGTCGTCGCGTACCCGCCCCAGCGCCTCGTCGAGCGTCATGTCGTCAGGCGGCGTGAAATTGACGCTCACCGTGCGGTGGCCGTTGATGCGCACCAGCTGCGAGGGACCGACGGTCTGGCGCGGCTCGACCAGCTCACCGACTGTCTGCACACCCGAGGTGGGGGTGACGATCGGCAATTCGGCCAGCTCCTCGGGGGAGCGCCACTCGCGCGCCTTGACGATGATGTCCATGCGCTCGTTGCCGTCGAAGTACTCGCCTGCCCAGAGTCCGCCGGTAAAGGCACGCACGCTCGAGGCGACTTCCGTGCGCGTCAGGCCGGATCGCGCGATGCGCCACTCATCGGGGATGAGCTGCAACTCGGGCTGGTTGAGCTCGAGCGACGGGAACGGCTGCGGGTACGTGTCGTGGATGGCTTTTGGAATCTCATCCACGGCAATGCGCGCTGCGTCCATCAGCGCCATCAGGTCCGCACCCTGGAAATCGAGGCGGATCTCGCGGTCGTTGCCGCCGTCCACGTTGAGCAGCGACCCGCGCTGCGAAAAGACGGGTGTATCGGGGAGTCCGGCTAACAGGTCGTCGCGCAGCAGGGAGACCATATCCTGGATATCTCGCGGATCCTTGGGATAGACGACGGCCGTGCCACCGAATCCCTCGAACGCCGAGAAGTTGTAGTACTTGATCGCCGGTTCCTTCGTACCTTCGAGGTACGGCCGCAGCCGCTCGATCACAACGGGCGCGAACTCGTCGCGCGCGGTTTCCAGATTGCCGCCCGGCGGCAGACGGAAGTTGTTCCAGATCAGATCGGTCTGGGCGACCGGAAGGTAATCCACGCGCGGGGCGAGCAGTAATACGATCGTGACGCTCGCCGCCGTCAATCCGCCGATCCACGCCCAGCGCGCCCGCGGCGCTTCGGTCAGCCGCATGGCGAACGCGGTCATCGCGGTCCACCAGTGCTGGTGCTGATCCGCAGGTATGCCGCGCGCAAGCGCCCAGCGGTTTGCCGCAGGGATCAGCGTCATCGCGACCAGCAGCGACGCCGCGTGCGACACCGACATGGTGATTGCCAGGTCTTTGAAGAGCTGCCCCTCGAGACCCTCCATGAACAAGATCGGCAGGAAAATGGCGACGCTGGTCAGCATCGAGGCGAGCAGCGCCGGCATGACCTCGGCGGTGCCCTCGAGCGTAGCCTTCATCGGCGGGTGCCCGAGCTGCACGTAGCGGAGCACGTTACCCTGCGCAATCAATGCGGCGTCGATCACGATGCCGGTCGAGAACGCGAGCCCGGCGAGCGACACGACGTTGAGCGTGCGGCCGAGAAGATGCAGCGTGATGACGGCGAAAAACAGCGACAGCGGGATCGACAGCCCGATCACCAGCAGCGCGCGCGGTCCCCGCAGGAAGTACCACAGGCCGCCGACGGCGAGCAGGATGCCGATCGCGAGACTTTCCTCGACGAACCCGATCGCGCGGCGCACGTAGACGCTTGCGTCCCAGGAGAGCTCGATCGAGAGGTTCTCCTTGGCTAGCGGGCCGGCGTTCAGTTCCTCGATGGCAATCTTCACGCCGTCGATCAACTCGACGGTGTTCGACTCCGAGGTGCGCTGCAGCGTGATGTAGTACGCGGGCACACCGCTGCGGAAGGAGAACCAGCGTGCCTTGACGTGCTCGGTGCGCACGTCGGCGACATCGCGCAGATAGAGGGGCCGGTCCTCGCTCCAGCCGACCACGAGATCCCCGAGATCGACGACCGGTTCGCGTCCGGTGACCCGTACGGTGAACTGGCGTCGGCCGACGTTGGCGAAGCCTGCCGACACGTCCCGAGCCGCGATGACCGTCTGCGCCAGCCGCTGTGGGGTGATACCCAGAGCCGCGAGGCGGTGAGGATCGAACGTGACCTGGACTTCGCGCGGCCGACCGCTTTCCAGGTTGACGCGGGATACGCCCTCGACGCGTGCGAGCCGTGGCTCGACGACCTCTTCCATCAGTTCCTGGTATTCGGCGCCAATGTCGGGAACGGTGTGCCCGGGAAGCGGCTTGACCAGCAGCGAGCCTGCGTTCTCGGTCTGCCAGTTGTCGCCGCCGAACACCTGCGGCTCCTCGGCATCGGGCGGCAGCGGCGGAAGGGTATTCAGGCGCGAAACCACGTCCAGCATCACGCGGGTCATGTCGGTCCCGACCTCGAAGGTCAGCCCGACACCACCGCGGCCGCGGTTCGACTCGGAGCGCATCTCGACCATGCCCGGGAGCCCCCGCATGGACTCCTCGATCGGCTCGATGATTGCTTCCTCCAGCTCGGAGGGAGCGGCCTCACGCCATTCGGCGTTGATGAAGAGCTCGGGACGGCGCGTGTCCGGGAGCAGTTGGATCGGCAGGCGCAACAGCGCCAATACCCCGAACAGCAGCACGATCGCAGACGCGGCGGCAACCGCCGCGGGGTTCTGCGCGCAACGCTCGGAAATCTTCATGGACTCTCCCTGTCGCCCCCGCTACTGAGGTGTGCTGCCAGATGCTTTGATGCACCGGCCGGGCGATTCGATTAGTTTGGCAGGGGCCCGTTACAGGGGACCGCCCGTTGCGCCGGGATGTTGGGACGGCGCGATGAAATGCTCCAACATCCCTGTATCCGCCCGGAACCCAGCTCAGAGCCGACCTCGCCGCCGTAACTCCCATGCCGTCCAGGCACCGAACACGCCGGCGCCGGTGACGATGACGTCCTGGCCGCGCTTGGGGCCGGTCGCGCGTGGGCTCATGCTTCGCCTGGTAAAGCTGGACGACCAGCAAGCCGGGCCTCGTCCAGCCAGTGGCGCTTGCCGTTGTTGGCGCGCGCGTACTCCTCCCGGCTCAGGATGTTCTCCTCGAGCCGCATTTCGGTCCGGGCGTACTTCTCCAGGAACTCGTCGATCCGCGCCTGCGATGACTTCACCTCGTCGCGGATGTAGTTGATGTCGATGTTGACGCACAGAGCGGCCACGAGGCCGAACTCACGACGGTAGATCGGGATCGTCGTGCACTTGAACCGCCGCGCGCCGATGTCGAGCTCGTAGTTAAGCTTGTCCTGGTTCAGGAGCTTGCGCTTCTTGAGATCGATCACGAGGCTGGTGGTCCCCAGCTCGAGCACCCGCCCCGTCACTTCACCGCCCTCGATCGCACAGATCGACTTCGCCGGATTGGCAAGGTTGTGCAGCAACACCTCGATCCCCATGTCAGGGAAGGTCCGGCCAATGAGGCGCACGATACGCTTGTAGTTTTCGAGAAACTCGTTGTGGTCCTCGACCATCCGCGCACCACCGTACGCGGCATACAACCGCTCGTATTCGGCAAGCGGGTCACGCTCGAGCCGATGCCGCACCTCGTTCTGCTCACCGATGAAGATGAGCTGTCGTGCGGCGATCGCGTCTGAATGCTGCAGAAAATGAGTTACGCCCCTTCGAAAGTCCGCGAGGTCAAACTGCGGAAAGTTGTCCTTGTCGATCTCGAAGGGGTAGAAATCGTAGTCCTCGAGATTGCGGCCGCGAGCGCGCTGGCGCTCACGATAGCGGCCGACGAGAAACCCTCCGGCAAAGACGATCGCCGAGCCGAGGAGCCCCGCTACTATGTTCTCGATGATCGGGCCGAGCAGGTCATTCATCGGCAGCAGCTCCCTTTAATAATGTGAAGACGCCCGCCGTGGCGCCTGACATGAGCTGGCGCCGCGTGCGGGCAATGCGCAAACGGTCGGACTCAGCCAGGTGGCTCCGCGGGCAGAGATGCGGGCGCTTGCTCGCACGCATAGTCGAGCAGCTCGCCGAATACGGTGTCGGCCGGCGCATCCATCCACTGCAGGTTGTTCTCGTAGAACTTGGCCTTCTGCACGGCCTTGCCCTGCAGGTCGGCCTCCGTGAAGGCCTCGATCTCCTTGTAGGCCACCTTGCGGCCCGAGCAATCGACCCGATACGTGCTCTGCGAGGACAGATAGGTCTTGTTCTTCTTCGCAGCCGCTTGCGGTGCGGCGAAATTCTGCTTGGCCCGCAGCTCCACCATGGTTCCGCTGATGGTCAGCGAAGCCGGGTCGACCAAGGCTTCCTGCGTATCCGTCTTCGCGACAGAAACCCATTCCTGGGCAAGGCCGATTCCCGGCGCGAGTGCCAATGCCGCGAGCGCGGCAGCGTGCGAAAAGTCGATTCGATGCTTCATCGGTTCTCCTTGCGCATCCATTTTCGCTCAGCTCGTAAGTGTACGCTGCCGCGCCTCGGATCAGCATCGACGATGATGATGCGGTCGAGGGGTTTCCTGCTGCCCTTATCGGCATTGCGGGCTCCGCTGGGGAGGCGACATGATGCGTGGGCTCGTCAATGCGGTGCGCCGGCGAACAAGGGGCGTGGCGTGATCTTGAGAAAACATGAGAACCGTGTCCGCGCTCGCCTGGCACTGAGCGTTCTCGCCGTGGGCAGTGCATCCTGCATTGCAGCGACGGCGCTCGCTGCTGCCGTCGAAGTCTTCTCGCCTCAGGGCATGGTCAAGGACGTCCGCCAGGTCGCGGTGCGTTTCTCCGAGCCGATGGTTGCCTTTGGCGACCCACGCCTGCCAGAGCCCTTTGCCATCGACTGCGAGGCACGCGGTCGTGGCAGGTGGGCGGATACACGCAACTGGATCTATGACTTCGAGAGCGGCCTCCCCGCCGGTCTGGAATGCCGCTTCACGCTGCGCGAAGGATTGAGATCGGTCGCTGGCAACCTCGTAACCGGACGCCGGCAATTCTCCTTCGATACCGGTGGCCCGTCGATCCGAATGTCGTTGCCGACGGATGGCGACACCGCGATCGACGCGGACCAGGTATTCGTGCTCGCACTCGACGCTTCCGCAACGCCAGCCTCGATCGCGAAACACGCGGCCTGCGCGATCGAGAACGTGGGCGAGCGCATTCCGGTCAAGGTGCTCGAAGGCGCAGCCCGTGACGAAGTGCTCGGGCAACGCCGCCGCCTGGGTTACCGGTACCTGCAGCTCCTTGGCGATGCCTCGGGCCGATCGGGCGGGGGAAATGCGCGTGAGCAGATGGAGCGCCTCGAGTCCGGGCTCTCCGTGCTGCGCTGCCGGCGCTCGCTGCCGTCGAACACGAAGGTCAACCTGATCTGGGGCCGTGGCATAGCAACAGCGAGCGGCCGGGCGACACGCGCGGACCAGGTGCTGGACTTCCGCACGCGGCCCGACTTCACCGTGCGGATGGAATGCGAGCGGGTAAACGCAAATGCGCCCTGCCTGCCAATGCGGCCCGTGCGAATCGCGTTCTCGGCGCCCGTCCCGCGCGAACTCGCACATCGCATCAAGGTCACCGACGCGTCCGGCCGGTCCTATGCGCCGGCGACAGACGCGGAGAGCGCGCCGCTGGTGGAGGGGCTTCGCTTCGACGGGCCATTCCCCGAGCGTGGCCGCCTCACGATCGCGCTTGGCGAGGCGCTCAGGGACGACTCCGGCCGCGCAGCCGGCAATACAGATCGCTTTCCGCTCGAAGTGCCCTTCGACGAGTACCCGCCGCTCGTCAAGTTCTCGGGAACCTTCGGCATCCTCGAGACCGCGACCGGAGGCGTGCTACCCGTCACCGTGCGGAATGTCGAGCCGCAGATCGCGGGACGCAGAGCGGCCCTGCTGCTCGAGAAGGGCGTACCTGGTCAGACGCTGCGAATCGGACAGGATCGCGACATCGTGAGCTGGCTCAAGCGTGTCGACGCGACGATAGCGCAGCGCGGCGACTGGCAGCCCGCGGTTGGCGATGAGCCTCCGAGCTGGCACGAGCTCACCGGATCGGAATCGGTCTTCACCGAATCCGATCAGACCAGCGACCTCAAGTTGCCCATGTCCGCAAACGGCCAGACATTCGAGGTGATCGGCATACCTCTTCGCGAGCCCGGCTTCTATATCGTCGAGCTCGCGAGCCCACGGCTCGGACAGGCGCTCCTTGGCGAGAACCGACCGCGTTACGTTACGAGCTCCGCGCTCGTCACGAACATGGCGGTGCATTTCAAGTGGGGCCGTGAATCGTCCCGCGTCTGGGTGACCGCGCTCGATACCGGCCGGCCCGTGCGTGCGGCGCAGCTCCGCATCAGCGGTTATTGCACCGGTCGGACACTCTGGGAAGGCAACACGAACGAGGATGGGCTAGCGGAGGTGTCGAGCACCTTTGGCGCGCCGCACGGAAGCGGCGGCTGCAATCAATGGTCGCCGGAACCGCTCATGGTCAGCGCCCGGCTCGACGGCGACATGAGCTTTGCGCTTTCGAGCTGGCAGAACGGGATCAGCCCGTCCGAATTCAACGCCCGCTTCGGCTGGCAAGGCGAGGGCGGGACATATCTCGCGCACACCGTCTTCGACCGCACGCTGCTGCGCGCGGGCGAAACGGTGTCGATGAAGCATTTCTTCCGGCAGCATGTCCCGGCCGGACTGCAGATTCCGCCGACGCACCAGCGGGAGCCGGAGCATCCGCCGCAGGCGCTCATCCCGCGTGAAGTCGTGCTGACACATTCCGGAAGCGGACAGACCTACCGCCTGGCCGTCACCTTCGACGCCGCGGGAATCGCGGAGACCCGCTGGGCCATCCCGCAGGATGCGCGATTGGGCGTGTACCAGGTCGCGCTGGTCCGCGACGAGAAGGACGGGACCTCCGCCCTTCAATCCGGTGACTTTCGGGTCGAGCAGTACCGCGTACCGACGATGCGTGCCGTGATTCAGCCGCCGAGCCGCCCACTGGTGCGGCCCGGCGACGTGACGCTCGACCTGTTCGTGAGCTATCTCTCCGGCGGCGGCGCTTCGCGCGCGCCCGTGCGACTGCGCACCATGCTGGAGCCGCGCACGCCGGGCTTCAGGGATTATCCGGACTTCACCTTCGCCGGCGAGGATGTCAGGGAAGGAATCTCGACTCCTGATCAACGCGATGACGATGAGTGGTGGTACGCGTCGCGGTTTGGGCACGACCGCCCGGACGGCAGCGACACGGCGACGCCTGCGCAGGTCCAGCCGCTCGTGCTCGATGAGCAGGGTGCGGTGCGCGCCACGGTCAAACTGCCCGCCGTCGACCAGCCTCGCACTCTCGTCGCCGAGCTCGAGTACGACGACGCAAACGGTGAGCGGCTGACGACAGCGACGCGCGTGCCGCTCTGGCCAGCCGCATTGAGCCTTGGGATCCGCACCGATGGCTGGGTCGCGACGCAGGACGACCTGCGATTCAAGGTGGTCGCGGTCGACAGCGCCGGCAAGCCGATCGCGAGCCGCAGGATCGCCGTCGACGTGTTCAAGCGCGATACCTATTCGTACCGTACCCGGCTGATCGGCGGTTTCTACGCTTACGAGAGCAAGGTCGAGGTGAAGCGACTGCCGGTCTCCTGCGAGGGCCGCAGCAACGCTCAGGGTCTCCTGACCTGCCGGATCGAGCCCGGGGTGTCGGGCGAAATCGTGCTGCGCGCCCGTGCGAAGGACGACGCCGGCAACGTCGCCGCGACGAGCACCACCGCGTGGGTGGCCGGTGGCGATGACTGGTGGTTCGCACCTGCAAATGCCGACCGGATGGACCTGCTGCCCGAGCAGCAGGAATACGAGCCCGGCGAAAGAGCCCGCTTCCAGGTACGCAGCCCCTTCCGCAGCGCCACCGCACTGGTCACGATCGAGCGCGAGGGTGTGCTCGAGAGCTTCGTCACGCGCCTCTCGGGGCGCAAACCGGTCATCGAAGTCCCGATCGGCGACAGCTATGCGCCGAACGTGTACGTGTCAGTGCTCGCGGTGCGCGGCCGAGTGGCCGGCTGGCGCGCCTGGCTTGCGGATCTCGTGCGCAGGCTCGGGCTCCCGTGGCGCTTCGAGGGCGGCGCGGCCACGGCACTGGCCGATCTCAGCAAGCCCGCTTTCCGGCTCGGCGTCGCGCAGATCCGCGTCGGCTGGTCCGCGCAGCGACTTCAGGTCAGGGTCACGCCGACGAGCGAGACCTATCGTGTGCGGGACAAGGCGATCGTGGACGTGCAGGTGCGCGGTCCGAACGGCCGGCCTCTGCCGGCGGGTGCCGAGCTCGCGTTCGCCGCGGTGGACGAAGGCCTGCTCGAGTTGCGGCCGAACGATTCCTGGGCGCTGCTCGAGGCGATGATGAACGAGCGGCCGATCGAGGTGTGGACCTCGACCGCGCAGATGCAGGTCGTGGGAAAGCGTCACTACGGCCGCAAGGCAGTCCCGACCGGCGGCGGCGGCGGGCACGCCGGCGCACGCGAGCTGTTCGACACACTGCTGCTGTGGCGCGGCCGCGTGAAGGTCGATTCCGCCGGGCGCGCGCGCATCGAGGTGCCGCTCAACGATTCGCTCACCAGTTTTCGGCTCGTCGCGGTGGCGAGCGCCGGCGATGAGTACTTCGGGACCGGCCACGCAACCATCCGCACGACGCAGGAGCTCATCCTCCACTCGGGCCTGACCCCGCTCGTCCGTGAGGGTGACCGCTACACGGCGGCGTTTACGGTGCGCAACGCATCGAAGCGCCGCATGACCGTGCGCGCTACTGCAAAGCTCGCCTCGAAACCTGCCTCGGAGCCGACTTCCACAACAACTGCCGCGAAGCCGCAGAAAAAAAATGGCTCCGTGCCAATCTTTAAGGCATTGACGGTCGAGATCCCCGCGGGTGGCGCACGCGATGTGGCCTGGCCGGTGACGGCGCCGGCCGGTGTCGACTCGCTTGCGTGGACCGTGGAAGCCGTCGAGATCGACGGCGTCGCACGTGACGCGCTGCGCACATCGCAGCGCGTCAGCGCGCCGCACCCGGTGCGCATCTATCAGGCGACGCTGACTCAGCTCGATGGCCCGTACTCACAACCCATCGAGCGGCCGGCCGCAGCGGTACCGGGACGCGGCGGCATCAACGTCGCGCTTCGGCCGAGCCTGCTCGGGTCGCTGCAGGGCGTGCGGGAGTACATGTCCTTCTACCCGTACGGCTGTCTCGAGCAGCGTATCTCGCGAGCGGTCGCATTGCGCAACGAGCCGACCTGGAACGCGGAGATGGCACGCCTGCCTCTGTATCTCGACACCGACGGTCTGCTGCGCTACTTCCCCGTGGAGACGCACGCCGGCAGCGACGTGCTGACTGCCTATGTGCTCGCTATCGCAGACGAGGCGGGCTACTCGATTCCCGATGACGCACGGGTACAAATGGTCGAAGGACTCAGGGGCTTCGTCGCGGGGCGACTGCATCGCGACTCGGTGTGGCCGGCGGCCGACCTCTCGATCCGCAAGCTTGCCGCGATCGATGCCTTGTCTCGATACGGCGCCGCCGAGCCCTCGATGCTGACCAGCATCGCGCTCGAGCCCGCTCTCTGGCCCACCTCGGCGATCCTCGACTGGCTCGCCCTGCTGGAGCGGGAGTCCGATGTGCCCCGCCGCGCGGCGCGCATGGACGAAGCGCGGCAGATCCTGCGCTCGAGACTCAATTTCCAGGGCACGCAGATGGGCTTTTCGACCGAGCGCAACGATGCGCTCTGGTGGCTCATGTTGTCCGGCGATGTCAACGCCGCGCGTGCCGTGCTGGTGCTGCTGGACGCACCTGGTTGGCGGGACGACCTCCCGCGCATGATGCGCGGCCTGCTCGGTCGTCAACGGCGCGGACACTGGGACACGACGACCGCCAACGCCTGGGGCGTGGTCGCGACGGGCAAGTTCAGCGCCGCGTTCGAGAAAACCGCGGTCTCCGGTCGCACGGTCGCCGTCATCGGCGAATTAACGCGCGAGGTCGCGTGGCCCGCGGATGATGCCGCGGCCTCGATCAGTTTCCCGTGGCCGGCGGTCGCCGCGAGTCTCACGCTCGCGCACGAGGGCGAAGGTCGTCCATGGGCCTTCGTCGAAAGCCGCGCCGCCCTGCCGCTCATGGCGCCCTTGTTCACCGGTTACGCCATCCGACGAACGATCACGCCGATCGAGCAAGCCTCCAGGGACGGCTGGACGCGCGGCGACGTCGTGCGCGTGCGGCTCGAGATCGATGCGCAGTCCGACATGGGATGGGTGGTGGTCGAAGACCCCGTGCCGGCGGGTGCGAGCATCCTCGGCGGCGGTCTCGGCCGCGACTCGGCGCTCCTTACCGGCGGTGAGCGCCGCGAAGGCTGGGTCGAGCCCGCCTACGAGGAACGCCGCTTCGATGCATTCCGTGCCTACTACAGCTACGTGCCGAAGGGATCGTTTCTCGTCGAATACACGCTGCGGCTCAACAACGCCGGCAGCTTCGTGCTGCCCACAACTCGGGTCGAGGCGATGTATGCGCCCGAGATGTTCGGCGAGCTGCCAAACGAGGCGTTAAAGGTTCGCGTCGCGCGATGACTGCGATGGCCAGACTGCTCGCAATCGCTTCGCTCGCGCTCGCGGCGAGCGCCGTCGCGTCGCCGTCCACGCCGGCGTTCGACGACGTACGCGAGGAGTGGCGCTCTTCCTACGGCGTGCTCCTCGACCGCGACGGTGTCGTGCTCGAAGCCAACCGGCTCGACTTCGACGGCCTCCGCGACCACTGGGTCACACTCGAAGACGTCTCGCCAGCGTTGCAATCCGCGATCGTCAGCATCGAGGACCAGCGCTTCTACCAGCACGGCGGCGTCGACTGGCGCGCGCTCGCGGCCGCCGCATGGCAGATGCTGCGCGGCGGCGGGCGCCGCGGCGCGAGCACGATCACAATGCAGCTCGCGGGGCTGGTCGAAACCGCAAGCACGTACCCCGCCGGACGTCGCGGGCTCGGCGCCAAGTGGGCGCAGATGAGAGCCGCCTGGCGGATCGAGCATCGCTGGTCCAAGCCGCAGATTCTCGAGGCGTATCTAAACCGCGTCAGTGTACGCGGCGAGCTGCAGGGCATCGCCGCGGCGTCGTGGTCGATCTATGGCAAGGCGCCGTCCGGGCTCACCGCCGCCGAGTCCTGGCTGCTCGCAAGCCTGATCGCCGCACCAAATGCCGCGCCCGGGCGCGCCGCGACCCGCGCCTGCGCCTTGGCTTCCCGGCGTGCCGCGGAAGTCGGCTGCGATGAGCTCGAGGCGCTGGCGCGCAACACGCTCACCCGGCCGCAGTCGCTATTGCCCGCGCCGTCGCTCGCGCCGCAGCTCGCGCGACGGCTGCTGCGGGAGCCGGGCCAGCGCGTAGTGACCACCTTGTCCGCGCCTATCCAGCGCCGCGCGCGCGACGTGCTTGCGCGTCAGCTCGGCGGTCTCGACGGGCGCAACGTGCGCGACGGGGCGGCGCTCGTGGTCGACAACGCGAGCGGTGAGGTGCTCGCGTACGTCGGCTCGGCCGGGCAGCACTCCTCCGCATCCGCCGTCGACGGCGTGCGCGCATTGCGTCAGGCGGGCTCGACTCTGAAACCGTTCCTTTACGGGCTCGCCTTCGAGCGACGCTACCTGACGCCGGCGTCGCTGCTCGAGGACTCGCCCGTCAACCTGGAAACCACCACCGGTCTCTACATCCCGCAGAACTACGACCGCCGCTACCTCGGTCCAGTGAGCGCGCGGACCGCGCTCGCAGGCTCGCTCAACATACCCGCGGTGCGCACCTTGATCCTGGTCGGGGTCGAGAACTTCCGCGATCGTCTCGGCCAGCTGGGTTACGACGATCTCAATCGCGATGCCGAGTATTAC